>Ga0210044_10002476_pt1 | contig 27513 bp, 36 predicted proteins | sample CryGey13umfilter_2_FD_183959 | JGI IMG/M metagenome (GOLD analysis project Ga0210044, IMG submission 183959) | Groundwater microbial communities from aquifer in Utah, USA - Crystal Geyser 4/9/14 3 um filter (SPAdes) (version 2) | ecosystem: Environmental > Aquatic > Deep subsurface >... | reverse complement strand
TTGCCTGGCAAGCGGGCACTGTGAGCTACAAAAGATAATGGCTTATCTTCATGTTAGTGTAAAACGCATGCGCCCGTTAAGGCTAGCAAAGGAAAAGTTACCTCAGGATACCTCAAATCCATTCTTCGACTACGACCCTAATAGATGCATCCTTTGTGAAATTTGTATCCGCACTTGCGAGGATATTCATGGTGTTAGTGCCCTTCAACTGATAGGTCGAGGCTATGGCGTCAAAATTGCCTTTTTGGGTGACGGGTCAAAATGTAAGTCCTGTGGCGAATGCGTGGCTAGATGTCCCGTCGGCGCCTTGATTCCGAAGTCGGGAACATAGCCTTGCTATCAAGTAGCCTGCTGTAGCTTAAAAATCATAATTTGCAACTCAGCGGGTAGGGAAGCCAATGTGATAGAGAGTTTTGCTCTGGGCTCTATGTCATGAATTCCCATTTTGCCCAGGAATTTATCTACTCGCTCCAGATTTTTAGTCAACACATCTGTCTTGTAGTGCATGGGGATAACGATGTGGGGGGTTAATTGTCTTACTATCTCGACAGCTACATCCACCGATATGGTGGATACCTCGCCAACAGGCAAAAATAGGATGTCGCAGTTTCCCAGTTCCTCTAGCATTGATGCTGTTAATGGATGACCCAAATCTCCGAGGTGACATAAAGTTAACCCTTCCGTCTCCAGAAGGTAGATGGTATTTTTGCCCCTGGCGTTGCCTTTCTCGTTATCATGATAGCAAGCAAGCCCGGTGATAAATATATTTCCTATCTCATACTCCCCGGGACCCTTAACCTGTTTAGGGCTATTGGCGATCCCCTCAACATAACTATGACCGGGATGGAAGTGACTCACCGTTACTATATCTGCTTGAGGCGCATCTAAGGAATAGCCTAATTCAGGGCAATACGGGTCGGTAATAACGGTCTTCTCCTTCCCTTTGAGGACAAAGCAGGCGTGTCCTAGCCAGCTAATTTCCACGTCGTTTATTTTAGCATCTTTGGTCATGATAAAGCGAGTTGATGTACTTGCTCAGCATCTCAGGGATACATTCTTTGTTATTGCGAGTGTTCTAGTTCAGGTAGATAGGTGACACATTATAAGTTTATAACACTAAGGAATACTTCCTTGTCATTGCGAGCGAAGCGTGGCAATCCTTGTTCCGAGCGAAAGCGAGGAATCTCGCTTTGAGATTGCTTCGTCGTTAACACTCCTCGCAATGACATGGAGGCGTGCCTCGCAATGACAAGAGACGAGTCAGTGTCACTAATCATATGAACCAGTACAGTGACTTGACATCGAATAATCCAAGTGTTATTATTGACATATGTTCATAATTACTAGCGGAAAGGTGGAGCTTTTTGATGTCTAGACCGGTTAAGTTGCGATATGTTGCTGGATTGCCGAATGCTAATTTCTTCAGACCAATGGGAATTCCGGCGAATTTGTTGCAGGAGGTGCGCCTTTCACTGGAAGAGGTTGAGGCTATTCGTCTCAAAGATTTGGAAGAGTTGGAGCAGGAGAAATGTGCTGAAAGAATGCATATCTCCAGGCCGACCTTCCATCGTGTTCTGGAATCGGGACGCAAGAAGCTGGCTGACGCACTAGTCAATGGTAAGGCAGTTCAAATTGGAGGTGGAAATTTTGGGTTGCCTCAGCAGCGTTTTAGATGCAGTAACGATGGGCATGAATGGAATGTCCCTTTTGAGGTTCTGGTGAGCAGACTGCCTTTATCCTGTCCTGTCTGTTCCAGCGTGAATATCCAGCCTATGCCTCTTCTGCCATTTGGTTGGGGGAGGGGAAGAGGAAGGAGATTCCGCGGTGGACGGCGATGGTAGCAAAAAATAGAAAGGAGGTTAAAGAAGATGCCATTTGGAGATGGAACCGGACCAGCGGGGTTGGGACCAATGACTGGTAGAGCGGCTGGCTTTTGTGCCGGTTTTGGCAGGCCAGGTTTTGCCAATCCCATACCTGGAAGGTGGTTTGGTGGGGGCTATGGAGCACCGGTGTCGGCCGGGTTTGGCGTGGGCTTCGGAAGAGGCTTTGGTCGTGGTCGTGGTTTTGGTCGTGGCTGGCGGCGATGGAGTGGCTATTATGGTTACCCCGGGTGGTAAATTTACAGTTTTGTTAAGGAGGTGATGGAATGTGGCCTTGGTTTGGATGGAATCCTTGGGCTTCGAGATGGCCTGGATATGGAATGCCTTGTGGAAATCCCTATGGAGGATATGGCTATGGATATTCGCCCTGGGGACCTATGCCTAAGGAGCAGGAAATAGCCATGCTTGAGGAACAGGCTAAAGCATTGCAGGATGATTTAGATGATGTTAACAGGAAGCTTGAAGAGTTTCGTAAATAAACAGGAGGTGGAAAATGCCTAATGGATTTGGAAGAGGCGGATTTGGAAGGGGTGGCGGGGGATTTGGCTTCAGAGGAAGTTCTCCACCCTGGCCCTTTGTGGGATTAGGGAGAGGGGGACTGCCGAGATGCGGCTATTTCTTCAGCGGAGCTGCTGGAATGCCTGTATCGCCAGGCTATCCTTCCCCTGGAGCCGTGCCTTATGGAGGCAGCCCTTATGCTGGGGGTATGCCCTACGGTGGCGCGCCGATGGAAGCAAACCCCTATGCCCCGCAAATGACTCGCGAGCAAGAACTTGATTTTTTGAGGAGCCAGGCGGAGGCGATAAGAGGACAATTGGAGCAAATTGATGCTAGAATAAAAGAGCTAGAGAAAGAGTAAGAAAGGAGGCAAGGCTATGAAGGTTGCGATATCAGCGACAGCTCCCAGACTGGATGCCGAAGTAGACCCTCGATTCGGGCGTTGTTCATACTTTGTTGTTATTGACCCTGAAACGATGGAGTTTGAGGCTCTGGAGAATTCCAATGCGATGGCTGCTGGTGGGGCGGGCATTACTACCGCTCAAATGGTTGCTAACAAAGGTGTGCAGTTAATTCTCACTGGCAACTGTGGGCCTAATGCTTACCAGACTTTATCCGCCGCAGGTGTTCAGGTGATTACTGGAGTTGTAGGTAGAATAAGGGATGCTGTGGAAGCCTACAAAGCAGGTAAGCTTCAATCCAGTCTCCAACCCAGCGTGGATGCTCACTTTGGCATGGGTGGAGGCATGGGCATGGGATGTGGTATGGGTAGAGGCATGGGTATGGGGATGACTTCTGGAATGCCACCTGTGACGGGGCCAGCGCCTCAAGGAGTGAGCCGAGAGCAAGAAATAGAGGTGCTCAAGAATCAAGTGGAGATGCTGTTGCAGCAACTGAGGGAAACCCAGCAGCGCATTAAAGAGCTAGAGGAAGGAAGGTGAATTTTGCCTATTTATGAGTATCAATGCACTCGATGCAGGGAGAAGTTTGAGGTTCGTCAAGCGATTGGTGAGGATGGGGCTAAGTTAAGTTGTCCCAAATGTCATGCTCCAAATCCCACAAGGCTGTTTTCCTCTTTCTTTAGCCCTGGCTCTAGCACAACCGAACCTTCGGAAACAAGCTACCCTACCTGTAGTTCGGGAGTGTGTGGACTGCCACCAATGTGATGAATTTGTATTAGAACTGAATGGTTTAATGAAAGAGAAGAAGTAGGAGGTATTTATGCCTAGAGGAGATGGCACAGGACCTTCTGGTCAGGGACCGGGAACAGGTAGAGGAGTGGGTAAGGGATGTGGTGTTGGTAGGGGGAGGATAGGTGGAAATAAGCCTGGGGCAGGACCAAGTGGGAATTGCGTTTGTCCCAGTTGTGGAACAAAGGTTCCTCATCAAGCAGGAGCGCCTTGCTATGATTTAAGTTGTCCCAATTGCGGTGCCAAAATGGTCAGGGAATGATACTCTCAGTTGCCAGCGGCAAAGGCGGCACAGGGAAGACGCTGATAGCCACCAGTTTGGCTTTTGCCTTAAGTGAAAAGAATAAAGTGCAGTTGTTGGATTGCGATGTAGAGGAGCCAAACGCCGATATTTTCATTCACTCGCACATTACCCAAAGCTATCCTGTATTTATCCCTATCCCTAAGGTAGATGAAACGAAATGCACCTATTGTGGTAAATGCGCTGAAGTTTGTGCTTATAACGCTATCGCTGTAGTTAACAAAAAAGTGCTCATCTTTCCTGAGCTCTGCCATGGCTGTGGAGCATGCTCTTACTTATGTCCTGAATCTGCTATCACCGAAGAAGGGCAAGAAATAGGTGTAGTAGAGAAGGGTAATTCAGGGAATATCGAGCTAATTCAAGGAAGGCTTACCATTGGTCAACCAATGGCTCCTCCGATAATAAGGGAGGTGAAAAAGCATATTGATTCTGAGAGTCAAGTTATAATTGATGTTTCGCCGGGGACTTCTTGTCCTGTAGTGGAAGCAGTCAAGGGTAGTGACTTTTGCCTTCTGGTAACTGAGCCAACTCCTTTTGGCTTGAACGACCTTTCTTTAGCAGTGGCGGTGGTTAAAGAATTGGGTATTCTTTGCGGTGTGGTGATAAACCGTGCTGGAGTAGGTGATGGGAAAATTGAACCATATTGCTATGATCAACGTCTCCCAATCTTACTGAGAATCCCTTTGGATAGAAAAATTGCCACACTCTACTCAAAAGGAGTCCCTTTGATAGAGGGTATGCCTGAGTGGCGCAATGTCTTTCTTAAGCTTTTCGAGGACATCGAGGAGATAGTCTCGGTAAATCAGGCGGCGAAATAATGGACTGGCAGGAAGTTGCTATTGATGGTGAGAGTCATATGCGAAGGATGAGGGATATGTATGAAGAACTTGGTTTCGAAGTTCGTTTGGAGGAGATTCAACCTGAGAGATGTAAGCAATGCACTGAATGTTTCCGGGAAAGAGGGGAGAAGATCTACCGCATCTATGCCAGACGCGAGCAGGAGGCGGAAGAAAGTAAATGAACCAAGCGACGATATTTAAAGAGTCCCTGAAAAAAATACTAACCATCGGTATTGAGCACAGTGATAAGCATCAAGAGGATCTGAAAAGGCTAGCGGTGGAGGCCAGGCTAAAAGATAGCGAGGAATTAAATCAGGGGCTTCTACAGGCGGCTGAATTAGCTGAAGCCTTAGCTTCAAAATTGAAGGAGATAGCTGAAAAGATTGGATGAAAGAGGTCGTAGTCTTAAGTGGTAAAGGTGGGACAGGGAAGACGAGCATAGTAGCTTCCTTTGCTGCTATAGCTAAAAAGAAAGTATTGGCTGACTGTGATGTCGATGCTGCTGACCTTTACCTTCTTCTCCAGCCACAAGTTAAACAGGAGCATGAGTTTTGGAGTGGGCAAACTGCGTATATTGATAGTGGGAGATGTAATCAATGTGGGCTTTGTCAAGAGGTATGCCGCTTTGGGGCGATAGAGAATTATGTCGTTGACCCAATCTCGTGTGAAGGTTGTGGTTTTTGCTCACAGGTTTGTCCTGTTGATGCCATTATTATGCGGGAAAACATGTCCGGGCATTGGTTCATCTCAGAGACGCATTATGGTCCTCTGGTTCATGCCCGTTTGGGCGTTGCTCAGGAAAATTCCGGGAAGCTAGTGGCACTGGTAAGGCAGAATGCCAAACATATCGCTGAAGAAGGAAATTTGGGCTACATAATCGTTGATGGTCCTCCAGGAATTGGCTGTGCCGTCATTTCCTCATTATCAGGGGCAGATTTAGCCTTGCTGGTAACCGAGCCAACACTGTCGGGAATGCATGATTTAGACCGCATTATTGAACTTTGTCGTCATTTTGGCATTCCTGCCCTGGTATGCATAAATAAATACGATATAAATGAGGAAAATTCACGTCAGATTGAAAACTATTGTGCCAAGCAGAAAGTAGCAGTTGTATCCCGGATACCATTTGATAATGTGGTCACTGAGGCTTTGGTTAATGGGTTACCTGTGGTGGAGTTCTCTGATGGCAGGGTCAGCCGGGAGATAGAGAATCTATGGCAGAGTGTGTCCCTAGCCCTGGGCGTATGAAGATTAAGGAAAGTGTAGCTAAAATACTGGATGAGTTGCCTGATGGAGTTGAATTGGTAGCGGCAGCGAAGGCAAGGTTGCCTGAAGAAGTGCTCGAGGCAGTTCAATCAGGAATAAAAATGGTCGGGGAAAATTATGTGCAGGAGGCAGAGAAGGCTTATGAAATGGTGGGGAATAAGGTGAAATGGCATTTCGTCGGGCATCTCCAGAAAAATAAGGTGAAAAAAGCGGTTAAGCTCTTTGACATGATAGAAACCGTTGATTCGGTTGAGATAGCGCAGGAAATAGACAAAAGGTGCCAGCGAATTGGCAAAGTTATGCCTATATTAGTAGAGATAAACAGCGGCGAAGAGGAGCAGAAATCGGGCGTGCTTCCCCCGGATGCCGAACGATTAATCAGGGAGATTTCGGGACTTAAGAATATAAAGGTGATGGGATTGATGACTATGGGGCCTCGTTTTGGAAATCCTGAAGATTCCAGACCTTGTTTTATCAAAACGAGGAAAATATTTGATAGGATTAAAAAGCTCGGTTTAGCCAATGTGGAAATGAGATACCTCTCTATGGGGATGACGAATTCCTATAAAGTTGCCATAGAAGAGGGTGCTAATATAGTGAGGATAGGGACTAAACTCTTCGGGGAACGAAGTTATGTTATATAGAAGAGAGGTAAATGTAATGGTGACTGAAGAACAAATAAGACAAGCCCTGGAAAGCATATTTGTTCCGGGGGTGGTGCGCAGTCTTCCCAAAATGAACTTGGTTAGGGATATTGCTATTTCCGACCAGAGTGTGCATATCACCTTGGCTTCAACTGCTTTAGGTTCTGATGCTCAACAGTTTATCAAGGGAAAAGTGGCAGCAGTGCTTAAGAAGCTTCCCGAGGTGAATGAAGTAGCTGTTGACTTTGTAGAGGCTAAGCCTGAGGAGGTCAACGATATTCATTGTGTGGTTGCGGTGATGAGTGGCAAGGGTGGGGTGGGCAAATCGCTCGTGGCAGCGCTTCTCGGTATTGAACTTGCCCGCCAGGGAAATGATGTAGGCATACTTGATGCTGATATCACCGGTCCCAGCGTTCCCAGGATGTTTGGGTTGGGTGGTGCTCGTCCTTCTGGCAGTGAAAGTGGAATTTTGCCTGTTTTGTCCCGCTCGGGCATTGAGATTATGTCTATTAATCTTATGCTGCCTCAAGAAGATGATGCTGTTATCTGGAGGGGTCCGTTAATATCCCGAGCTATTACGCAATTCTGGGAGGAGGTGTTGTGGGGCAAGCTGGATTATCTTGTCGTTGACCTGCCTCCAGGCACCGCTGATGCCCCGTTGACGGTAATGCAGGTATTACCATTATCCGGTGTGGTCATAGTATTCAGTCCTCAGGAATTAGCAGCAATGGTGGTAAGAAAGGCAATCAAGATGGCCCAAAAAATGAATATCCCTATTTTAGGTGTCGTGGAGAACATGAGCTATTTAGTTTTGCCCGATAGTGGCAAGAAGCTGGAAATTTTTGGTAAGAGCAAAGGAGAGGAGATGGCGAAGGCATCGGGAACACCACTGCTGGCACAAATTCCCATCGACCCTCAGTTGGCTCAGCTCTGCGATGAAGGTAATATCGAGAAGTATAATTCGGATATTCTGAAGACTTTTGCTGATAATTTTCTTCAGGCGCTGTCATTAAAAGCAAAGCCAGTATAAAGGCGAAATTTGGTGATTGAGCGGTATGGCAAAACAGGTCGGAGGGCAGGTTATAGCTCGCTGGAGGTGTGGAATAAAAAAAGAGGAGTAATCGGTGAGTCGAGATAAGAAGAGAGCTCTAGTGATAGGTGGGGTAGCTGCCGGTATGAGTGCCGCCAGTCGTATCAGGAGAAACAAGCCTGACTGGGAGGTCACCGTCTTGGAGAGGGGGAAGTTTGTTTCCTATGGCTCTTGTGGTCTGCCTTATTTTGTGTCTGACCTGGTCAAAGATGTTCAAGGTTTGGTAGTTTATAGTGCTGATTACTTTTGTAAAAACAGGGGGATTGATGTCATGGTGAGACGTGAAGCCAGCAAGATAGACCTTGAAGGTAAGCTTGTTTTTGCACAAGACCTTGACCGTAACCAAGAAATGAAGCTGCCTTATGATAAGCTAGTAGTATGTACCGGGGCTTCTCCCTCTCGGCCCAACCTTCCTGGCATAGAGTTCAAGAATATATTCGTCATCCGAACTGCTGAAGACGGATTAGCTCTAAAAAATTTTATAACGGAGGAAGCTCCTCGGAAAGTAGCCATAATTGGTGCTGGACTCATTGGACTGGAGATGGCTGAAGCTTTCAAGGCAAGGGGTCTTGAGGTAACGGTGATTAAAAGGCCGGGTAGTATTCTGAAGATGTTCGACGATGATATGGCTGCGAAGGTTGAAGCTGAGCTTAAAGATAAAAAAGTCGAGCTTATCAAAAACGCCATTATTCAAGGATTTGAAGGAGGAGTGGATGGCAGGGTCAGAGCTGTGGCACTTGCTGATAGAAGCTTGGAAGTTGACTTTGTTTTACTGGCGATGGGAGCGAAACCTAACTCAGACCTAGCTAAACAAGCGGGGCTTAAAGTTAACTTGAATGGAACCATCGCTGTTGATGAGGGAATGCAGACCAGCAATCCCGAGGTCTTTGCTGCTGGCGATTGTGTAGGACAAAAACATCTTATCACTGGAAAGGAAGTTTATATTCCTCGTGGCACTACCGCCAATAAGCAGGGAAGGGTCGCTGGAGAGAATGCTTCTGGTGGGAACGATGTTTTCCAAGGCGTTGTGGGGACTGCGGTATCCAAGATTTTTGACCTCACCGTTGCTCGCACTGGATTAAGTTCCGCTGAAGCAACTAATGAAGGTTATGATTTCATGACTTCTAAGGTTGTTCACCCCTCACATGGTCATACTTATCCTAACCCTCCGGCTGAAAATATAACTGTTAAGCTAGTGGTAGAAAAACCAACCGGGAAATTACTTGGTGCTCAGATGATAGGCAAGATGGGGGTGGCTAAAAGAATAGACGTCTTTGCTACTGCGCTCCAGAATGGCATGACGGTCGATGATATAACAAGGCTGGATTTAAGTTACTCGCCGCCATTTGCTCCATTCTGGGACCCTATTTTAGTGGCCGCAAACGTGGCGTTGAGAAAGCTTGCTCGGTAAAACAATATTGAAAGGAGGTTTTTGGGATGAGTAACGAAAGCGAAGAGCCGAGAGTGGTGGGGATACAGGAAGTAGTTGTTGCTGTGGAGGATATGAGCCAGGTAGTAGCATTGTATGAGGACTTATTTGGCTTGAAGTTTGACATTGGATGGGATATGCCTGGTGAGAACATGAGGGTTAAAGCAGCTATGATAGGCGAGACTCAATTTCAGGTGATAGAGCCAACGGGTCCCGAAGGGGTGGTGGCGCGGTTCATTAAAAGCAAGGGAGAGGGACTGAATCATGTTGCCTTCAGGGTAACTAACTTACCCAAAATGATAGCCAGACTGAGAGAAAAAGGAGTGAGGCTTGCTCCTGAGCAGCCTGTGGTTATAGGACCAGTTTCATATATCTTCGTCCATCCTAAATCCACCCATGGTGTGCTGGTGGAGTTGATCGAATCTAAGAGTTAAGCACAGTGAGTTCCATTATTTATGGACCGGTTGCATCATGGCGGCTGGGTAAATCGTTGGGAATAGACCTTCTCTCCACCAAAGGAAAAACTTGCTGTTTTGATTGCGTTTATTGCCAGCTGGGGCGAACTTTGCATCCCTTAACTGAGCGGAGACAGTTTGTTCCTGCAAAGCGTCTGGCTGAAGAGTTGGAATCGGTAAAAGGCTTGGACATTGATTATGTTACCTTCTCCGGTATGGGTGAGCCAACTTTAGCCAGTAATCTGGGCAGAGCCATAGAGTTAGTAAAATCTGTTTTACCTTTTCCAGTGGCTGTGCTTACAAATTCAGCGTTTATGGACGAAAGGGAAGTGCAGCAGGAGTTGGCTTTGGCTGATACTGTGGTGGCTAAGTTGGATGCTCCAAATGAGGAACTATTTCAGCAAATCAACAGACCTGCTCTAGGATTACGGCTAAAAGACATAGTGAGCGGCATCAAGAAATTCAGGGGAGAATATAGCGGGAAATTGGTTCTCCAGATGATGTTTATCGCTGCCAATATGCACTATGCTGGTGAGCTAGCTAGAATGGCGGAATCTGTGTCGCCAGACGAAGTTGAGCTAAACACCCCATTGCGTCCCTGTAGTGTGCCGCCATTGTCACTGAAGGCGATGGAGGCTATTGAAGGGCAATTCGCCAGGCTTAGAGCAGTAAATGTCTACAAATCTCCCAAACCAGAAGTTCAACCACTTGACATAAAAGAAACGTTGAGAAGAAGGCCAAAGCTTTAATATCAAATGGGAAAGCAAGATAAGAATAACGCTGCCCAGAGGCTGTTTATTTGTCGTTCTGAGGAGCGTCCCTCGTGTCATTGCGAGGCACGTCAGTACCGAAGCAATCTCAAAGCGGAATTCCTCGTTTCACTCGGAACAAGCTCAGCAACCTCCGAGGCGGACATGAGATTGCCACGCTTCGCTCGCAATGACAGTGGGGAGTTGCTAAACAATCTCTTGCCCACTTATTTGAGGTAAGGTGGGAATAACTTCGTATAAAAATCCCTCTAAATCCCCCTTTAGAAAAGGGGGAGTAAGGGGGATTTGACTTTCCAAAAAAGCAAGTGAGATTACAAATAGTTTTGCCCCTGACTATAATTGGAAGTAGTGAAAGGCGGCTATGTCCTGATTATAGAGCTTAATAAAGGGCAGGAAATCTCGGTGGGTAGTCTGGGAGTGGGTTACTTCCCCGCGGGCTTCTATGCTTACTGTGGCTCCGCACTGAGTGGCTTTAGGTCAAGGATAAATCATCATCTAAGCAAGAATAAAAAGCCAAGGTGGCATATTGATTATCTTCTTAGCAAGGCGCAAATTCGAGAGATAATCCTTTGCCAGACTGAGAAAAGGTTGGAGTGTCTGTTATCTCAAGCTCTGGGCGGTGAATTAACCTATATTCCTGATTTTGGCTGTAGTGACTGCCATTGCAAAAGCCACTTATTCTTTTCTACCGATAAAGACAACTTAGTAGGAAGGATTACCTCTTTTATTACCCGGCTTGGGCTTACCCCTCAAAGCTATCCTGCAGATTCAACACTGCTTGAACATATATTCAGGCGTGCCTGAAAAAGTTGGCATATCTTTGCCCAGCCACTCAGCAACCTTCGGAGTTAAAATTAACCAGGTAACTGACTCTGGGTCAGCTACCTGGTATAGCAATGCTTTATCGTAGACAAATAGGATACAGGAAGGTTTATCAAGGATTAGAAGCCAGGCATCTGCATGCAGTTCTCCATCTCTGCCTTTGATATATCCCTCTGCGCTCCGCTTGTCCCAAAATTGTAAAGATACATTGTTGTAGTTCCCGAAGCTACTACTTTCACCGTACCAAAGGGAACTTGGCTGCTTACCCAGACTTCGCCCCCTGGTACATCAAATATAGCCACAGTAACCGTTCCCCCAGTTCCGGGAATTGTGTATGTCCCGTAGGATATATCTGGGAGGCTTGGGTTGTATTGGCCAGGTGTCTCGGTCTCTGGAGGTTCATAAGGACTTTGACTAACATCCATACATATCACCTGGTCTCCCGTCTTCATCACATACTTCACCAGCTGGTGAGTGGCAGCATCAGTCCACATTTGCACGATAGTCTCTCCTTGTTGCGGCATAGCCATAGTCATTTCAAATCCAATGCAGGTCTTTCCATCAACTGTGTCTTGTCCTATATGCTCCATTTTTTGATGGTATTCCTCACCATCGCTGGAAATGACATATTCAACCCATTGTCCCTCCACTGCCTGCATAAACCCAGTGTAAGCAGATGGAGCACCACCACCCTCTCCGCCACCTGCCCCACCACCCTCACAAGCTGGCAATAATGTTATCGCCAGCAAAAGAGCTACCACAACGCCCAGTACCTTATTCACTCTTGCAGCCTCCTTACAAAAAATTAACCAGCGACGTTGAAGCTGTTAGGAAACTTTGCTGGCTTGCCTCTCAGCCCAATTGCCTATCACGGGTAGATTCCACATCTTGCCGCTATATGCTAAAACCATAAGAGCAATCCATAGACCAACAGTTAAGAGCTAGACAAGGATGCCAACGACATGTGCAAATTGCCACAGCCCAAACGAAAAGGTAGACACTGCAATAGCACTAAGGATAGATACAATAATCTGAACCAGAGTCAATATCCCAAAGGTCATAATGGATTGTCAGGCATGGAATTTCACAAATGTGCTCTTCTTCTCAATCACCAGAAAAACTATGCCTGTTATCCAGCCAGCCACATAGCAGAGAAGCCCGGCTATGTTAGGCTGCAAGCCAATACTGGTCTGAGCTGGCGTAGCTGGGGTTTCACTTCCTCCAGCGGGAGGAGCAAGCGCAGCACCACACTTTGTGCAAAACTTAGCATATTCGGGATTTTCAGTGCCACATTTCGGGCAAAACATTTCCACCTCCTATCTGCCGTATTTTGCCAGTTATGATGCGCCATAAGTTACAGCGTTGTCAATAAGTTGTGCCCGTTCATGTGATTGGTGACACATTGCCCCAGGTGATACAATTCCCAAAGATATATATGGAAGAGCAGGGTATTCTTAAGTTGAAGCCCATCGGGGTAATTCATTCCCCCTATCATGCCGGGCAGGTGCCATATCAGGGGTGTGGTCGGGAGGAAATCGGTGAGGTGGAGGTGTTTGAACAGTTTGCAGCAGGGTTAAAGGACATAGAAGGATTTTCCCATATTGTCTTGATATACTGGTTCCACAAATCTAGGGGATATTCCCTTATGGTCAGAACCCCCTGGGATACAAAGCCACACGGGCTTTTTACCACAAGGTCGCCAAATAGGCCCTGCTCGCTGGGGGTATCGGTGGTGAGGCTGGTAGCCAGGAAAGGGAATACCTTGAAGGTGAAAGACCTTGACGCTATAGATGGCACTCCTCTTCTGGATATCAAGCCTTATGTCCCCACTGTAGATGAAAAGAGCGATATCAAAGTTGGCTGGCTTGAAGGCAAGCTAAAGTTAGAGAAACCTTGACAACAGCGCACATCCTCATATTGTTAGCCACCGGCGTAGGCGTTGGCTTTGCCAGTGGTTTGCTTGGAGTTGGGGGTGCCTTTATCACCGTTCCGGTTACCTACTGGGTAATTGTGGATATGGGCATTTCCCCCGATATGGCGATAAAGATAGCCTTTGGGACGAATTTGCTGGCAATTCTGCCCACGGCGATAAGCGGTGCTTTAGGGCATAACAGGAGGGGGGCAGTTCGCTGGAAGGTGGCTCTGGGGTTGGGCTTGTGTGGGCTGGCAGGGGCTTTACTTGGGGCTACTCTGGCAGTTCATCTCCCTGGCGAAGCACTGAGAGTCGGTTTTGGTGCGGTGGTTCTTGCTGTGGCTTTGTGGATGGGTCTGGATACGACACTGAATTTAACCAAGGAGAGGGGAGAGCAAAAGGAGAGCTTGTTTCCTTTAGCTCTCTGTGGCTTTCCCATAGGAATGATAACCGGGTTAACTGGCATTGGTGGGGGAATATTAGCAGTTCCTTTGCTGGCATTGGCATTTGGTTTTCCGATGCATTTGGCTGTGGGCACCTCTACAGCGATGATAATATTCACTAGCCTTGGAGGTGTTATTGGCTATATTGTGAATGGTGTGGGAATATCTGCCCTTCCGTATTCGGTGGGATACGTGAGTTTACCCATCTGGTTATGTTTAGCGGCTACCAGTGTGCCTATGGCACAGCTTGGGGCCAAGGCGTCACATGCTCTGTCGGCAAAACGACTGAGATATGTCTTTATCGCCATTATGGTCTATGTCGGGATGAGGATGCTTGGCGTGGTTTTATAGTAACATTCACCACATACATGATGTGAGGCTCACAACCGTGAAAGCTATACTGTCGGTAGCTGTACCGCCATTAATATCAGACACAGTTACCGTGACAGTAACTTTGCCTGACCAGCGCGCTGCAGTAAAAGTAACTGTAGCGCCCTTTCCAGAAATGCCACCTCCATCAGTTGACCATTCATAGAATAGCTCATCGCCATCTGGATCCGAGGCACTGCACTTAATTTTACAACTCTGGCCCTGCCCGATTTTGTATCCCCCGAGTATTTTCCTCAGGTATTTGTGTTCAGTGGTGACAGTTAATTTCTCAATAATTGGCGGCTTGTTGAACGCTACCCTGATAGACAATGATGCTGAGCTTTCGCCTCCGAACTCATCTGTAACCACCACAGTAACGGTATAATTGCCTGTCTCTTGAGGAGCAACCCAGGTCATGGTATCTCCTTTGCCTGTGATATTGCCTCCACTGGCTAACCATTCATAGCTCAAGCTATCGTTATCCGGGTCTGAGGCTTCACAGATGATCGTGCAATTACCCGAAGGAACAACCCATTCCTTACTGGCTCTGAAATCAACAATTTCTGGCGAACGATTCTCTCTTACAACAATGTTGACCGATTGTGTGGCTGAATTACCATCCACATCAGTCACATTGACCGAGACAACATATTCACCAACTTCATCGGGAGCAGCCCAGGTAGCTATGGCTTCTTCGCTTGAGATATTGCCTCCGCTAGCTTGCCACTCGTAGCTTAGCTCACCACCCTCAGGGTCTGAAGCAATACACTCAACCTGGCACCTCTCTAGAGTAAGAACCATCTCTCGCTCAGCTTGCAGGCTGGTAATGACTGGAGGCTGGTTGGCCGGAACGCAGCTGCCTATGAAGAGGATAGTGATGGCTAAAACGGTTATGCTAGTTATCCCTTTATTTACCTTAAAGAAAGCTCGTTTTATTTGGGCTCCTCCTTTCTGCTCTTAATAAACCAGGGGCGAGAATGTAGAACTCCGGTAGGATGAAACAGCAATATAATCAGAGCTAAGCTAAAAAGCACAATGTCAAAGCATAGAGCTTGGAGCGGTGACATCGCTCCGAACAATATCTCCCACTTACCAAAGCAATGGGCGCATGTTGAAAACTGTTCTATACCCCGGCTCAGCGCATAAGAATTACTGGCCATGAATCCAATTGTAAGCGGAAGACATAAAGCTGCGGCAATTCTGGGAAACACACCTAGAAGTAGAAGAGCACCCAGAGCTATCTCTGCCCAGGGAAGGCAATAAAAAATAAGGTAAACCGTTGTGGGAGTATAGAAAGGTCCCAACAAGACATCAATAAATTCCAGTTCCCCAGGCAATTCTCCAAAGATAAGTGCTTTCCCAGTGCCTGATGCCAGCAGGGTCAGCCCCAAAAATATGCTTGGTCCTGAGGTTACCAAGTTTCTTTGCCAGCCCGTTTTTGACTGTTGTTTCATGGATTAGATGTCTCCCTGTAGCTTAATTTACCCTCTTGGGGAGAGCACCCCAGTCTGTTGCCCAAGAGGTTAGAGGAAAGCGTAGTCTTGTAAGCCTCAAGTCTGTATCCAGAGCACCACATAATATATTCCTATCCCGATAAAGATAATGGAAACTACCACATGAATTATTTTCTCAGCACGGGTAAGCGTGTTGAGCCAGGTAGAAACCCTGGACACGCCAATGGATAGAAGCATGCCAAATACTAAAACGGGGAGTCCAGTGCCAATAGCAAACACCGCTGGCAGTGTCACACCGCCGGTAGTCTTAAGAGCCAAAGGTATCAATAATCCAAAGAATAGAACAGCGCTATAAGGGCAAAAGGCTAGAGCGAAAAGTATACCTAATAGTAACCCACCTATCATCCCCAAATCAGCGACCTTTCCTCCTATTGAAGATAGCTTTCCACCTCCCAGGCTGAAAGAAAGACGATCGATGTTTAGCATTATCAGTCCTACTATAATTAGAAGTGGTCCCAGGATTTCTTCGCCGAAATCCTGAAGAAATGAGGCGAGTCCGGGGATTTCAAGGCCAGCCATGATGATCAGGATACCAAGGACGGAATAGGAAATCATGCGCCCCAGTGTATAGAGTGCTGCAGTCATAACAGCGTATCTGCGGTCTGTCACTCTGCGGCTGACATACGCTACGGCAGCAATGTTAGTAGCCATAGGGCAGGGGCTAATGGCAGCCAGCAACCCCAGAAAGAGTGCAGAGAGGACCGGGATATTAAGGTTTCCCGTGATGCTACCCAAATCCATCACTCCTCCCCCTTGAGGCTTTTCTCAATCTTACTTCTCACTGCCTCGGTGAATGCCTCATCATTACCCAGGAGGAGCCAAATATACGTCACTTCTTCGATGTGGTCAGTGCCATCTCTTATCGTGTTGATAAACAGAGATGATGTATAAGCCCTATATTTGTTGACAATGGCAGCGTTTTCTTCGTCCTGTACATCAAGCACCTGAAAAGTCACCTTGCCACTAGCCAACTCATCGGCGAAGTAAGTTTCCACGGTATAGCAAATGTCCTCTTCCGCATGGATACAGCGTGGGCAGCGAGGTGTGTGGTAAAAGTAAACAACATCGACCCTGTCGGCGGGACCCAAAGACGTGTCTGAAGGCGGAGGTGTAGTAGACGACGCACAACCTACCATTAGAGACAGGGCTAGGCACACCAGGAGGATGTGAGATAAAGTCTTGGTTACCATATTCATTGTAGCTCCTTTCTCTTCTTCAATTTAAGCATTTCCCGCTCCTTTTGTCAGTTCGGGCGTGGCTATTTCGGTGGGGAAGTAGCGCCGGCGGAACCGAAGAGCCACATTGACCAGGCTGATGAGGACTGGGACCTCTATAAGCGGCCCTATCACTGTGGCGAAAGCCTGTCCCGAACCGATGCCGAACACTGCCACAGCTACAGCAATGGCTAGCTCAAAGTTATTGCTGGCAGCGGTGAAGGCGATGCTCGCTGTCTTAGGATAGTCGGCGCCTATCTTCTTAGCCATAAAGAACGAAACCAAGAACATTACCACAAAGTAGATGAGGAGCGGAACCGCGATGCGAACCACATCCAGCGGTATTTGCACGATAAGTTCACCCTTGAGGGAGAACATCACCACAATGGTAAAAAGTAAAGCCGCTAATGTGATTGGGCTTATCTTAGGGATGAACTTGCCCTCGTACCACTCGCGTCCTTTTGCTTTTATCAATGTGAACCGGGTAATCATGCCTCCGAAGAAGGGAATACCGAGGTATATAAACACGCTCTCAGCTATCTGACCGATGGTGACCTTTACCACCGACCCCTCCAGTCCGAACCAACCAGGCAGTATTGTGATGAAGATATAGGCATAGACCGAGTAGAAGACTATTTGAAAGATTGAGTTCAAAGCCACCAACCCGGCGGCATACTCTCTATCCCCCTTGGCCAGCTCATTCCAGACAATGACCATGGCGATGCAGCGTGCCAGGCCGATCATAATAAGACCAACCATGTAGTCAGGATATGGCCATATGAAACCGAGGAAGAGGATGGCAAGGAGGAACATGAGCACCGGGCCGATAATATAGTTCTGTACCAGAGACAGGGCAAGCACCCGCCAGTTGCGGAACACCGGGCCCATCTCCTCATACCTCACTTTAGCCAGCGGTGGGTACATCATGAGGATGAGGCCAACAGCAATAGGAATAGAAGTGGTGCCTACCTGAAAGCGGGAGATGAAGCTCGAGCTTTCAGGATAGAAATAGCCCAGCCCTACTCCCAGACCCATAGCCAGGAATATCCAGAGGGTAAGGAAGCGTTCAAGCAGTGGAAGCCTTTTCTTCTGCGTCATGAAAAACCTTTGTCTCTACTTCAGAGCCTTCCTAATACTCACTTTCCTCCGACAAACAATCTTAGGGTATTATTTCGTCTCCTTAATCCACTTTTTGATCTCTTCAGAGCTGGGAATTCTGCCTTCGGAAACCTTATTGCCATCAATGACAAGTGCAGGAGTTAGAAGCACACCTTTAGTAGTGATAGCCATTATATCCTTTACTTCTGATACCTCTGCCTGTTGCTCTAAGCCCATCTCTTTCACTGCTTTTTTTACATTCCCCATAGTTGCACGACACTTAGGGCAACCCGTTCCGTAAATCTCGATCTTCATAATGCACCTCCTTAAATCTTATTTACTTTCTCCTCAAGACAAGATAAACCCGGCTACCCAGCCAACAATGGTTCCCAGAATAATAATTGTCGGGACATAAACCAGGGCTTTCTTTGCTCCGAAAACCTTGGCTATAGCCAGCCAGTTAGGCAAGCTGATGCCCGGGCCAGTAAGCAATAGAGCCAAGGCAGGGCCTTTGCCCATCCCCAGACCCATCAGGGTATCCACAAACGGAGCCTCAGTCATAGTGGCAAAGTAAGTTACCGCTCCAATCATGGTAGCAAGGAAAGACTGTCTTAGCCCCTCTCCGCCCAACCAGGTCTCTACCCATTGCTGTGGCAGAACAGCGCCGATAATCCCAACTATAAAAACCCCACCCAGCAGCAGAGGCAAGATTATACGCACAAACCACCACGTCTCTTTCAACCATCCCTTAATCTCGGCCCAGCTTTTCACCCGCCAGGCATAAAAGGCTGCTACTACTGTCGCTCCTGCCCATACAGCAACCTTAGCCCAGTAAGGACCTGCTCTCACAGCATAATTTGGGGCCAGAAGGCTAACAACTAACAGCAGGAGCAGGATAATGTCCTTCTTGGTCATCATCCTTCCCCCAGTAGACTTAATGGTTAGTATTCTCCGTTGCTCTTCCTTACGGAAAACTAGAAACATCACTGCACCAACAATGAAAGACATTAATAGGGCAGCTACCACTCTGGCTATAATCATCTGGGAGCCAAGAATTGAGCCGGTATAGATTAGAGCCAGGATATTGGCTGCTGGAGCAACCCAGAGGAGGATGAAAGCCGGGCCAATGCCGGCCCCTCCATAGTAAATGCCGCTGGCAACAGGGATAACGGTGCACGAGCAAGCTGCTATAAAAAAGCTCCCGCCAGCAGCAATGGCGAAGGATTTAACCTTGCTGGCAGCGCTGCCCAGATAGCCAATAATTGTCTCCCGGGAAACAAAGGATACTATTGCCCCGGCTAAAAGGAATGCCGGAACAAGGCATGTGAGCACATGCAAAGCAATATATCCTTTCAGGGCAATCAGCCCGGCCAGCAAAAGCTGCTCAGCCATTCAATCCTCCTAGAGAAGTATTTATGCACATAGCCAAACATAATTGCATAAAGGTTATCCGTCTATTGCTCTTGGCCCAGTTTGTTCAGCGTGACTTAGCCTCTCTCTGTCCTGAGATATAATCTCCTCATTAACCAGAGAGCTGCGGAGCATTTCAATTAGGGGCGCAGCATAGCTATTCACCGTTTGCTCAGCGATAGAATACACTATCCATGGCCCGTCTCTCCTGGACTTAACAAAGCCGGCGTCCGCGAGTATACCCAGATTGCGAGAAGCACGAGACTGGGAGATATTCAGCGCTTGCATTACCTCACAAACACAGCACTCTCTTTCCATGAGGACTTTCAAAATCCTTACCCTGGTCTCATCTGAGAGAGCCTTAATGGGTGTCACGAATTCTCTCATTGTTGGGTTCCATGATATGCATATATTCGAATATCCGCATTCAAACGAATAGTCTATGCCCCGAGATCTTGCTTGTCAAGTCAAGCATCTGTCTCGTATTCTGACCATTGCACTTGACAAGGCACTGCTGGTATCCTTCGCTCGGTAACAACCGGTGGGGAGAAGCATCAAAATAGCGAAAGGCATCGTCTTACCCTACCTAATGCGGCTCTTGAATGCCCAGGAGAGTCAGTCGGCTAAGGCATTTTATGCCTCTAACGCCAGCAGGCGCGAAAATCATTGAGCCTGGACTTGCATCCCACCGTTTTTCGCCTGCGGTGAAGACGCCTCTACCTGATACCACATAGAAGAAGACATCATAGGGCTCATGGTGAGGAGGTATTTCATATCCATCGTCTAAACATATGACAACTATATTGAAGTGCTTGCCTTTGAACACATCGCTCTTGGTTCTGTCACCCGTGATAAACTTCACGAACTGGTCTATGTCATACTTCTGCTCTCTGGCATAGCTTTGGCTTCTGTTCGGTTGTACCATGTCATATCCTCCGGGGCATCGTCCTCTGGTGCAGTTTCATGGCCACCACCAGAAAAAGAGCGGTGAAAGCCAGCAAAACTAGAAGGTCAACGACTACGGGGAGATGGCCCTGTCCTTGAATAGAGGTGCGAGCGATGTCGGTAAAGTAAGTCAGGGGTGAAATGTAGGCAACTGCCTGCCCCCAGGCGGGGAGCTGGTCCAACGGGATAAAGACGCCGCTTATGAAGACTACCGGAAACTTGACCACTGCGGCAATCATGTTGACCGTAGCTGGTAGATTGGTGGGAGGAATAGAGAAAACAGTGCCCAGAGACGCAAAGCAGAAGGCCGCCAGAATAACTGCTATGGCAAAAATGAAGGGGCTTGATATTGTGACTCCCAGAAACAGGCCAAGCATGATGGTTACCAGAGAGATGCCAACGCCGAAGGCAAAGGAAGCGAGGATGTCTCCTACAATAATGGTCTTGATCCTCACTGGACAGGACATCAGCCGCTCTAGCGTTCTCGCTTGCGCTTCCCAGGGTACTACTATGGGTGATATTGAGGTGGCGGTGAAGAAGAGGATCATGCCCAGGAGTCCGGGTATCATGAAATCAACCGACAGATCCCTCCCGATGGTGAAGGACAGAAACAAGAACACGGGGAAGAGAACCCCAAAGATTATCACCGGCCCCTTGGAATAGTAGATGCGGATATCCTTGCGTGCTATTACCAGGGAGCGACGCATCTGCTCTCTCACTAAAGCCGGCTCAGGCATGCTCAGCCTCCTTCTCAGTCAGCGCTACAAAGGCATCTTCCAGGGAGGGAACAAGTATATTAAGGGATATCACGTTCAGACCATGTGAGCTGGAGTAGTTGGCCAGGGACACCACTAGTTCCCCGGGGTTGGCGGTGTACAGCCGGTACTTGTCGCCCAGCTTCTTTACAGTGTTTACGCCAGGAATATTTGCCAGAACTTCGGGGCTCACCACATTATCAAAGCTGATCTCAACCGAATGCATGCCGCTTGTGGCCATCCTTAGCTTTTCCGGGGCATCTATGGCTACTATGTTCCCCTTGTTGATGATGGCAACCCGGTCACAGAGCTGGTTTGCCTCATCCATATCATGGGTGGTGAGGAATATGGTCTTACCCTTGGCATTGAGACCCTGAAGCAGGTCTTTTATCAGGCGCACGCTCTGCACATCCAGGCCAGAGGTTGGCTCATCCAAGAATAGCACTTCAGGGTCGCTTACCAACGCCATACACAAAATCAGGCGCTGCTTCATTCCCCTGGAATATGTCTTTACTAGACTGTCCTTTCGAGGGTAAAGCCCCATTTCCTGCATCAGGCTGATACCTCTTTCCCGTGCCACGCTGGCCGGAATTCCGTAAAGTTCAGCCATCAGCATAAGGTTATCCCACGCAGACAGGTCAGCATAGGCATTTGCCATCTCCGGGACTACACCGGCTATCTGCTTCGCTTTCAGGGTACCAACTCTATGCCCTGAAATTGAAGCACTCCCTTCATCGGCTCTTATGACGCCGGTTAACATCCTGACAGTAGTCGTCTTGCCAGCACCATTGGGCCCCAGAAAGCCAAAAAGCTCTCCCCTCCCGACGGTAAAGCTTACGTGGTCAACCGCCAAGAGTTCACCATAATACTTGGTCAAATTGACCACCTGAATAGCGACGTTATTATTCATCGGTCGCACCAAACATTAACCACTTTCCTTTTTAGGAGCCTGCATGCACATAGCCAAACATAGTTGCGTAAAACTTATCTGCCTATCGCTCTCGGCCCCACCCGCATGGCGTGACTTAGCCTCTCTCTGTCCTGAGATATAATCTCCTCATTAACCAGAGAACTGCGGAGCATTTCAATTAGGGGCGCAGCATAGCTATTCACCGTTTGCTCGTCAATAGAATAAATTATCCATGGCCCGTCTCTCCTGGACTTAACAAAGCCGGCGTCCGCGAGTATACCCAGATTGCGAGAAGCACGAGACTGGGAGATATTCAGCGCTTGCATTACCTCACAAACACAGCACTCTCTTTCCAAGAGGACTTTCAGAATCCTGATTCTGGTCTCATCAGATAGTGCCTTGAATAGTTTTGTTAGTTTCCTCATCTGGCTTCAGCCGGCAAGCATATATTTAAATATCCGCATACAAACTTTCTATTTTACCACTGAAATCTTAGTTGTCAAGGAGGGGGGATGCCTGGCCCACTTTAATTCTGACTTTCTCGCCAGGTCCAGTAATCAGCAAGCTTCCTGATGCAATTTGCTGCCATTGCGGGGTCTCTATAAACGGGTATCTTTGCCTTTATAAAATCGTCGAAGATATTCAAGGCAATCTCTTCCACGGCTGTAGCGGTTAAGATGACGAATACCGGAGTATTTGTCGAGTTTCTCGCCTCGATAATAGCGTTGGTCAATTTTTTAATTCTATCTTTCTCAATAAGTTCGATGGTCTTTTCCCTATGGGCGTCTATACTCACTACAATCCCATTTATGTCCCTATCTTTGCTAATTGCTTTCAGTACCTTTCTGACCATACCTGGTTGACTCCAGCTAGCAGCCATATCAAGGGGATTTCTGGTATTAACGCCAACTTCGGGCAGTATTGATTCGATTTCCCTTTGTGTTTCATCAGATAGAATCGGGATTCCCAGTCCTGTTGTGGAAAGGGTATCGGTATATTCCACGCTTTGCCCCCCGCTTATGCTGAGAATACCAAGGTTGTATCCTTTTAAGCTTTCAAGGGCGAACGTCATTGTGGTATAAATCAAATCAAGAAAGTTGTCAGCTTTCGCTACCTTGGTTTGCTTCATTGCTGCTTCCCAGACATTCGCTGCTCCGGTCAGGACGCCTGTATGTGTCCCAACAGTTCTGGTCCCCTCGGCAGTCTTACCAGCCTTCCAGATTATCACCGGTTTCTTTCTATTTGCCTCTTGAAGTGACTTGAGGAGTTTCCTGCCATCTTTAGCGCCCTCAACATACATGGCGATTAAATTTATTTCCTCATCATTCTTAAAAAAGTCAAGGAAGTCGGCAGGCTCGTAAAGTGCTGAGTTGCCGCAGCTCACCGCTTTTAAAATCTCCACGCCATATCTCCTTCCGGTGACAGTAGAGTTCTGGGCTAACCCTCCGCTCTGGGATATGAAGGCGACTTTTCCTTCATGCAGAGCTAGATCTACGCCGATAAAATTCAACCCGATCTTGGAGTTGTAGAGGCCCATGCAATTTGGACCGACTAGGATAATGCCTGACCTCTCGGCAATTTCCTTCACTTTTGCCTCCAACGCTCTCCCCTCCTCGGTCTGGATTTCCGAAAATCCGGAGGTAAAGATGCTCACAACTTTCACTCCCTTTTTGCCACAGTCCTCCAATACTTGAGGGACAATCCTGTTGGACACCATTACTATCGCATGGTCTATTTCATCTTCAATGTCAAGAAGGGAAGGATAAAGCTCTATGCCGAGGTCTTCATGTGGATGTGGATTGACTCCGTAAACTTTTCCCTGAAAATTAGAAAGGTTATGTGTCTACCACGAAGTTTGGGGCGAAATTCCAATCAAGGCAATTGTTCTGGGGTAGAAAATATCGTTGGTAATGGGCTTCTTCACGATGCAGCTAGTCTCTTTCCAGTGTTACCTTTATTTCATCTCCTATTCCCATGTTAAAGAAGTCAGCGGCGTTTCCATTTTTAAGCGATATTTCCAGGTAGCCGCTGCTGCCAATGATAGCCATCAGCCCTTCGCCTTCAGCATAGTAATTGGTTATACCCTGAATGGAATGTCCTGCAGCCTCAATAAGGATATCCTTGCCTGGCAGGTCAGACTTTTTGATGTTGGTAATCAAGTTGCCGAAGTGGTCAACATATAAAACATTCCCCGCTAGATTACCTTGATGGTCAACGAATGGCTTTGGGATGGGGAAAATCTGGAGTGAGGTTATTTTTTCCCCTAATTCATAGGGTGATATGTCTAAGGACAGTGCCGCGGCGACAGGTGCGAAAATATCTCTTCCGTGGAATGTGGCGCTAACCGGATGTCTCCAGAAGCGCGGCTCAGTTATGGCTATGGCTTCGAACCCCTTTTCCAGAGTTACTAAGTCCTGGTCTTTAGAATATTGAACCGTTAAATCTTCATTTGAGGACAACTCATCGATCACATAGCTGAGGACGCCGTTGTCCGGGGCAACAAACAAAGCTGAAGGCGTCTTCAAGACTATTCCGCGGCGCTCACTACCCACGCCAGGGTCAACAATGGCTACGTGGACGGTTTTCTTGGGGAAATAGCGATAGGAGTAATCAAGAATGAAAGCAGCCTGGCGAATATTCTGGGGCTCAATGGAATGAGTAATGTCAACGATGTTAGCTTCAGGATTGATGCTCAAGATAACGCCCTTCATAGTGGCAACATAGGCATCATCAACGCCAAAATCAGTGGTTAAGGTTATTACCGAGCTCACTTTAAAACTAAATTATGTGGGAGATCTAGCAATCAATACTGCCAGGGCGACGAAGGCAATAACTAGAATGATGGTAAGGTTAAGCAGGGTTTTTTCCAATCCCCGACGGGAACGGTAAACAGAGTCAGCTTGTCCAAAAATACCCCCGAAACCACCACCATGTAGTTGAAAAAAGATAGTGGTAGTTAAAACTATAGCTAGTAACAGTTGAGCAATGCAAAGATAAGTAGGCAATTTACCCTCCTTCTAACTCTTGTACCAGAATTTCTCTTACCACCGCTGGGTTAGCCGTTCCTTTAGTAGCTTTCATTATCTGTCCGGTAAGGAAAGTCAACGCTTGCTGTTTGCCAGCTTTATAGTCTGCCACCGCTTTAGCATTGTTGGCAAGCACTTGCTTCACTATTCTTTGAAGCTCAGTAGCATCGTTGAGCTGACTTAGCTTCCCTTCAGCGACGATGTCACTGGCTTTCTTTCCAGTATAAAACATTTTTTCAAACACTGCTTTGGCAGTGGGTCCGCTGATGGTTCTCTTATCCACTAGATTGAGTAACTCTACCAGCAGGCTTGGGCTTATCCTGGTATTTTCAATATCACTATCGGTGGCATTAAGCAAGCGGCTGAAGTCGCCTAACAACCAGTTGCTCACCATTTTTGCCTTGTCAGGGCTTGTTAGCTTCAAGCAATCTTCGAAGTAATCAGCCATTGCCCTGGAACTGGTTAAGATACTGGCGTCATATAACGGCAAGTCATACTGAGCCATAAACCGCTCTTTTCTAGTTTCGGGCAATTCAGGCAACCTTGCTTTAATTTCCTCTATCCATGCTCTATCGAAAAATAGGGGGGGCAGGTCAGGCTCAGGGAAATAGCGATAATCATCAGCGTATTCTTTGCTTCTTTGGCTCACGGTAACCTCTTTTTCATCCATCCAGCCCCTTGTTTCTTGAACGAGCGTGCCTCCTTCCTCAAGGACCTTTCTCTGCCTTTTCGATTCATATTTCAGGGCTTGATACACTGCCTTAAAGCTGTTCATGTTCTTAACCTCAACCTTGGACAGCAATTTCTTGCTGCCCGATGGTCGAATGCTTATATTAGCATCACATCTGAAACTGCCATCCTCCATATTACCTGTAGATACTCCTAAATAGCGGAGGATAGCGCGTAATTTGACGAGGTAGTCTCGTGCCTCCTCAGCGGAGCTGATTTCGGGCTCACTGACAGTCTCCATTAGGGGAATTCCGGAGCGATTGACATCTACCAGGCTATAATTTCCCCGGTGCAATAATTTAGCCACATCCTCCTCAAGATGGACTCGAGTGATATTGATTTTTTTCTGGTGTCCATTGCTGTCAATGGTTAGACAACCATGTTTCCCGATAGGGGCGTCGTATTGGGAGATTTGATAATTTTTCATCATATCAGGATAGAAGTAATTCTTACGGTCAAATTTGCTATATTCAGGAATGGTGCATTTTAGAGCCAGGGCGGTCATTATGGTGTATTCCACCGCTTTCTTATTGATAACGGGAAGTGTGCCCGGCATGCCCAGGCAAATAGGGCAAACGTATGTATTAGGTGGAGCATTAACATAATCGGTGCTGCAGGAACAGAACATCTTGCTCTTGGTTAATAATTGAGCATGGACCTCCAGCCCGATAACAGTCTCGTAATCCATAAAACTCATTTAGTATAGCAATCCGTCTGGTTGGTAGCAAATATTCCCTCCCTTCGAAGGAGAAGAATATAGTTCTCCACTGTCATTGCGAGGCACACTCCCCTCTGTCATTGCGAGGCACAAAGTGCCGAAGCAATCCCAAGGTCAAACCCTAAACTCAAAGCACTAAACCCTAAACAAATCCTAATATCTAAATTCAAAACTCAAAACCCCTTTTGTCATTTGGATTTTGGTCATTCGATATTGTTTAGTATTTAGGATTTAGAATTTTGTCTCCCTGGGATTGCCACGCCGGAGCTTGCCCTGAGCGGTGAGATTCTTCCCCTTCATTTCATTCAGGGTCAGAATGACAGAAGTGAAGGGCTCGCAATGACAATGAAAGAGGGCGCAATGACAATAAAAAAGTGCGCAATGACGGGTTATAAAGGGTCATTGCTTCTTGGCATAGGGATATAACCAAAGTAAATCAAGCTTGGCTATTTAGGGTTGGTGGGAGGTGGCATAAAGTATGAAGCTCTTCGGGGCGAAGAGTAGCTCGGCGGGTATACTTGGAAAATCCTGCTTCTAAATCGTCATAAAACATATAGGTGATTTTGTTTTCCAAAAAGAGAGGATGTCCAATATAGGACGAACTGGTTAGCTCTTGGTGAAGCTTCCTGCGTCTGGCTTTTGGAGCCACAATGGTTAGCTGCCGGCTTTTGCCCAATTCTGGCACAGCCGATAGCAAAGCCACAAAGCGCTCTAAGGCACTCAGAATTGATGTGTGTTCCTCTACTTCAAAAGCCCATACCGGAGTGCCATCTGCTTGAGCCCAGATTATATCAATCTGCTCAAGACGCTTTTGCTGAACTGGCTCAGCTTTCACGTTAAGGTAGGTTAAAGGTTTAAGTCCAGCCAGCATGGGGTCGTTTCTCTCTTGCTTGCCGATATAAGGGATAAATCCAGCCTTCTGGCAGAGTATGGCAAGGCGATAGATATGCTGGTTATGAGTGGTGCTGGCGGGGATTCCATATTCCTCACCTTTCTCAGTAACGAATAATGGCAAAATGCCTTGTTTTGCCAGCACGCTGGCGTCCTTTAGCTCCCAATTGGTGCCATCATAGGAAATTGCTACCTCTTTCAGGACATCGCCGATATCCTCCTTTGTAGGTTGGTGCCCATTTATCAATAAAGGAGTGATGGTAGCCCAAATGCTGTCGAAGTTTGCCTTGCCAACTTTCCGTAAGTAGCCTATTACATAGTATCTGATGCGGTCTCTTGGTGGAATGAAGTTGCCCACCTGACGCTCAGGTTTGACTTGCCATAGGTTATTATCA
>Ga0210044_10002474_pt1 | contig 27519 bp, 29 predicted proteins | sample CryGey13umfilter_2_FD_183959 | JGI IMG/M metagenome (GOLD analysis project Ga0210044, IMG submission 183959) | Groundwater microbial communities from aquifer in Utah, USA - Crystal Geyser 4/9/14 3 um filter (SPAdes) (version 2) | ecosystem: Environmental > Aquatic > Deep subsurface >... | reverse complement strand
GTACCCGGGAATCAACTTTGTCGTTTTTGATTCTGGCTGAGGCGATGGCCTTGGTGGCCAGGGGATTGGACAAAACCACCGAACAGCCTAGGCTTTCCAGATTCTCGTAAAACGGTATCCAATTCATAGTGGATTCAACGGCCACCGACGCCTCCGTATGCTTGGCAAAAAACTTAGCCACCTTGTCCGTGTCAGTTGATATTTCCGTTTGTTTTTTAATCTTACCGGCTTGATTCATAACGGTAATGAAACAAGTCTTTTTATGGAGATCGACTCCAATGTAGCTGTTAGCGTTAGACATACATTTTAAAGTTAATTATTAGTCAGTCTAATTTTAACACTTATATTTAATTTATAGCATTATGAAAAAATATAATAAATCAGGCTTCACTTTAATTGAAATTTTGGTGGTCATCGCCATCATCGGCCTGTTGGCCACGGCTTCGATCGTTTACCTTACTCCGGCCTTAAAGAAAGGCCGGGACTCCAAAAGAAAAACACCCCGCAGATACGGGGTATTTTTTGATTTTATTTTTTCTCTTCTGATTTACCGGAGAACCAATTGCAGCAATCATGGCCGCCTCTTTTTTTCATCAGGTAAAACCCTGCCAAAATCAGAATCACCGGCCAAATCGTGGGCCAATTTAGCCAAGGCAATAAGCCCAGATTTTCCAAAAGGAAAAATGTTCCCAAAATTACCAGGAGCCACGGCATGAGCATAAATTTATGGTTAAAATTAATAATTTTTTAATCCAATTCATTTTTAAACCAATCCACCCAGGGAATTTTTACCGGATTGACATTATTAATCATGGCCAGATAATAGGTCAGCCAGCAGCCAAACTGCATCATCTCCAAAGCCTGCTCCAATTTAGTCGCGCCGTAAAGCCGATGCTCTAAGGTTTTAATTTTATTTTTCTTAACCACCTGTTTGGTCAAGGCGGCGCGGCGCTGCGCCCGCGGATGATATAAGAGCGAATCAAAAAACAAAAACAGCAAGTTGTTTTTATTGCTTTTGGGATTAGCCAGACTTTCCAAAGCAAAATGATTCAAATCCGGCAGTTCCAAAAAGGCGGCGAAATTTTTAGAAGTTTCATTAAACTGATTGCGCAAAATATTTAAATTGCCGGCTAAAAATTCAGCGGCCACGATGACCGGAAGTTTACCCGCCAGTTTAAGCGCCAGTTGCTTAGCCTTATTTCTTTTTACCGGCACCAGCGGCCTTAAAAGCTGATCATTAAATTCAAGCTTAATAACCAGCTCTTCCAGCTCTTTCTCTTTAACACTGAATAGTCCGGCCTTAGCCAAGAGTACGGCCGCGCCCATTACCAAATAGCCCAGGCCCAGGCGCGGCTGGCCCGACGGATTATTTTCCGGCTTGAACATATAGCCGGGCAAATTTTCTTTAATCATCAAGCGCTTAAGCTGGCTGTCGCCCAGTTCGCAAATCGCCATAATCTTAGCGCCGCGCATTTTCACTTCCTGATAAACGCTTAAAACTTCCTCGGTCTGGCCCGAATAGGAAGACAGCAGATACAAAGTGTTTTTATCCACGTGAGCCGGCACCTGATAGCCGGGCGTGATGGCCATCGGCAGTTTCAGCCGGTCGCCTAAAGCCGCGCGCACCAGGCCGACGCCGAGATTAGAACCGCCCATGCCGTTGACCACCACTTGCGTGGCCTTAGCATACTCCCGCGGCACCTTGACCAAATGCGCCTCATCCAAAACCTGCTTCATCTGCGCCGCTAAGCTTTCAATGGACTTAGCCACCTGGTTGGTATCTAATTTTTTATAGACTTTTTGGTCATCTAAATTATTCACCATATTTTATTATAATTTTATTATAATTTTATTATATCATAACCTTGATTTTTGTCTAAACTTCTGTTAAATTAACTATGTCAGCCCTAAGCTGACTTTATTAAAATTCACGGTAAATTCCAATTTAAAATTTCGCCGGAAAAAAATATGTCAGGACACTCAAAATGGGCAACGACCAAGCGACAAAAAGCCGTGGTGGACGCCAAAAAAGGCGCGATTTTTACGAAAATCGCCAAATTAATCGCCATCGCGGCGCGTAAAGGCCACGACCCGACCGCGAACTTCAGCTTGCGCCTGGCTATGGATAAAGCGCGCCAAGCCAATATGCCCAAAGACAATATTGAGCGCGCCATCAAGCGCGGCACCGGCGAGCTGGCCGGCGCGCAAATTGAAGAATTGATTTATGAAGGCCTGGGCCCGGCCAAGGCGCAATTTATCGTCAAAGTTTTAACCGACAACAAAAACCGCACGGCCGCGGAAATCAGGCACTTATTTAGCGACTCCGGCGGCTCATTGGGCGCGGTGATGTGGAACTTTGAATTAAAGGGCATAATCGTAATTTCCAGCGACCAGTTGGCGAAAACCAATCAAGAAAATTTTGAATTGGAGCTGATTGACCAAGGGGCCGAGGATATTATCACCGAAACCGAAGGTTTAACCGTTTACACTAAGCCCGAAGACCTGCAAAAAACCAAACAATTTTTGGAAACTAAAAATATCGCCACCGAGTCGGCGGAAATTGAATACGTAGCCAAGAACTCGCTGGAGTTAAGCGGCGAAGATAAGGACAAAGTGCGAAAATTTATTGATGAGCTGGAAAATAACGAAGATGTGAGCGATTATTATACCAATGTAAATTTATAATTAGTACTGTCATTGCGAGGAGCCGACAGGCGACGAAGCAATCTCCGGTTAGACGCTTAGAACCCGAGATTGCCACGCTCCTTTTAGTCGCTCGCAATGACAATCTACGGAAAATGAAAAATTATTCTATCATTTTAGGCATTGATCCAGGCATCGCCGACACCGGCTACGGCCTGATTAAAAACGAAAGCGGCAAATTAAGCTGTTTGGCTTACGGCTCCATCAGAACTTCGGCCAAACTCGCCCTGCCCGACCGGCTGGAAATTATCAATCTGGAGCTTAATAAATTAATAAAAAAATTCCGGCCGGATTTGGTCGCCATTGAAGAATTATTTTTTGGGAGTAACGTAAAAACCGCGCTGGTGGTCGGCCAAGCCAGGGGCGTGGCCGTGCTCACGGCCAAATTAAACAAAATCAACAGCGTGGAATTCACGCCCTACCAGGTCAAACAAGCGGTGGCGGCTTACGGCCACGCGGAAAAAGGCCAGGTGCAAAGAATGGTTAAATTAATTTTAAATCTTAAAGACCTGCCCCAGCCCGATGACGCGGCCGACGCTTTGGCCATCGCCATTTGCGCCAGCAACTCTTATGCCAGCTAAACAGCTTAAAATCGTTTCCGTAGTCGCCGAAGTCGCCCCTTTTTCTAAAACCGGCGGCTTGGCTGACGTGGCCAGAAGCCTGCCTAAGGCTTTAGCCAGGCTGGGCCATGAGGTCATGGTGATTACGCCGCTTTATGGCCAGGTTATTGACGCTAAAAAGCACCAGCTTAAATTAATTCATGAGAACGTGAGAATTTATTTAAACTCGGAGGACAAGGTGCAGGTCAATTACTGGCGCGGCTATCTAATGAAAAATCTGCCGATTTATTTTATTGAAAATAAAAAGTATTTTTCCGCTAAAAAAACCCTTTACGGCTCAACGCGTGAAAACGCGCGCTTTTTAATTTTTGACGTGGCCGCTTTGAAGCTGATCTCCCTGTTAAAATTTCCGGCTGATATCGTTCATTGCCACGACTGGCACACCGGCCTGATTCCCTACTACCTAAAAACCGACTTCCGCTATTCCAAGACTTTACGCAAAGCCAAAACGGTTTATACTATCCACAATTTAGCCTTCCAGCTGGGGCATGACTGGTGGGAAGTGCCGGCCCGGAAAAAAGATTATGGCAAAAATAAAATTCCGCATTTAAACGACCCGGGCCTTGAAACAATTAATTTTGCCAAACGCGCCATTCTCTCCGCCGACATCATCAACACGGTGAGCGAGCAGTACCGCGAAGAAATCATGACCAAAAAATTCGGCCAAGACCTGCACCGCATTTTAAAAAACCGCTCCGACCGACTCTATGGTATCATCAACGGCATTGATTACAAAGCCTATAACCCCAATAACGACCAGGGCTTATTTAAAAATTACAGCTATCAAAAAATCCACCGCAAAAAATTAAATAAAGAATACTTGCAAAAAAAAGTCGGCCTGCCGGTTGACCGGGAAATCCCGCTGATTGTCTCCACTTCGCGGGTAACTTTGCAAAAAGGCTTTGAATTAATCATGAAAATTTTGGGGCCGCTGGCCCACTTGGACGCCCAAATTATTATCATGGGCGACGGCGACAAGCAATATATCTTAGAACTCAAAAAATGGCAGAAAAAATATCCAAAAAAAATCGTCTTTTTGCCTTTCGGAGAAAACGCCAAGTTAGAAACCATGCTTTACGCCGCGGCCGACATTTTTATTCTGCCGTCGCACTATGAGCCTTGCGGCATCAATCAGCTAATCGCCATGCGCTATGGCTGTATTCCGGTGGTCAGGCGAGTGGGCGGCCTGAATGACACGGTCACAAACTACAACCCCAAAACCAAACGCGGTTCCGGCTTCAGCTTTTCCAACTATTCCGGCTACTCGTTATTCGCCGCCATCGTCCGCGCCCTGGAAAACTACCGCCATAAATATAACTGGCGCGAACTGGTCGTTCGGGTAATGGAAGAATCCAACAGCTGGGAAATACCGGCTAAAAAATATGTTGCCCTATACCGGAAAGCTCTGAAAGGAAATAAATAATATGGCCCGCATAACCTGGATAAATTTTCTCCACTTTTACCAGCCGCCAACCGCCGACAATGAAACTATTATTGAAGCGGTTGAAAAAAGTTATAAAAGAATTATTAGCGCGCTTAAGCGCAACCGGCGAATTAAATTTACGCTTAACCTAACCGGCTGCCTTTTGACTAGGCTCGAAGCTTTAGGCTACGGCGGACTAATCAACGACTTAAAAGAAATGACGGCAAGCGGTCAGATTGAATTAACCGGTTCGGCCGCCTTTCATCCGCTACTGGCTTTACTGCCGGACGAAGAAATTATCAGGCAAATTAAAATTAACGAGGAAATCTTAAAAAAACATTTCGGCTCGGAATTTAGGTCCCGAGGCTTTTTTATTCCCGAAGCGGCCTATGGAATCAGGGTGGCTAAAATAGTAAAAAAATTAAACTATAGCTGGATTATGCTTGATGAAATCAGCGCCGGCCTGAAATCAAACCGGCTTGATAATGGGCGCCTTTATATTGATAAAAACTCCGGCCTTAAAATACTTTTTCGCCAAAGGCAAAATTCAAAAAAATACGCGCCGCAAGTAATTTTTAAATTAATAAAAAAATTAGAAGATAAAATAGTTATTACGGCGACTGACGCCGAGCTTTACGGCTTAAGGCACTCCGACTTTAGTTATACTTTTGAAAAACTATTAAAACGGCCGGAAATTAAAACCCTAACAGTCGGCGAATATCTGGCCGGATTAAATAAACCGGAAAAAATCGCTCCGCGCGCTTCGTCCTGGGAATCCACCGAAAAGGAATTAAAAAATAATCTGCCCTATTTTCTTTGGCACAACAAAAAAAATAAAATTCAAACTATGTTTTGGCAATTAGCCAACGCGGCAATCGTGAATGTTAATAAATACCCTAAAGACCAAAATTATTTTTGGTCACGCCAGCACCTAGACCGAGGCTTGGCCAGCTGCGCTTTTTGGTGGTCCAGCGCCCACGATTTTAAGCTTTACGGCCCTTTAGCCTGGAACCCCGATGAAATAGAAAAAGGCGTTAACGAATTAATCAGAAGCATCCGCTCCCTGGCCAACCCAAAAACCAAACCGGCTAAAATTAAAGCCGAAAAATTATATATTAAAATAAAACAATTAATTTGGCATAAGCATTGGCATTATTATTGGTTAAAATAAAATATGAACAAAATCAACCATTTACTAGACGAAAAATTCGTTTTTGATTTATTTAAAAAAGAAATCTTGCCTAAATATCCGGAATTTTCCGATATTAAAAAAATCCAAACTCACTTAATTAAAGACAACATTTGGACTTCTACCTACCATATAGTGATTGAATATCAAACCGCCTTTGTTGATATGGAAAATAATCTAAAGACCCTGCCGATTTATTGCACGGCCCACAGCGATGAACCGCGCCTAAATTCTTTTGAAGCTTTAACTTTTCTTTGGCAAAACGGCTTTAACCGGGAAAATTTAACCATACCCAGGCCCCTGTTTTATTCGTCCGATTTTAACGCTTTTTTCTATCAAGGCATCAGCGGCGAAAATCTTTATCAATACATACGCCGCCGAGATGTAACCACAGTGGAAGACGTCGCGGTTAAAGCGGCCGCCTGGTTTGCCAAATTACACCATTTAAGCGCTATCGCGGCCAAAGCGAAAAATTTCAACCCTTTAAGCAGCCGCATTGAAACTATTATCCCGGGCATGGCTCATACTTTGACTAAAGTGCGGGTAGAGCAACCGCGTTATTATGAAATTTGCCGCCAAGCTTATGAAAAAATAAACCAGGAGGAAAAAAATTTTCTCTCTGCCACTGAAGAGCGCTGGCTGATTCATGGCGACGCTCACCCGGAAAATATTATTATCATTGATAAAGATAAAATCGGCGTCATAGATTTTACCGATATTTGTCTGGCGGATTTTGCCCGCGATTTAGGCACTTTTTTGCAACAATTGGAATTTATGATGCTTCGTAAAATTGAAAATCAGGCGGAAGTGGAAAAAATAAAGCGGCTTTTTTTGGATAGCTACTTTAAAAATGCTAAAATAACTTTAGATGATAATCTGCAAAAAAGAATTAATAATTATTATAATTGGACCGCTCTGCGTACCGCGATTTTTTTCCTGTTAAAAGATAAGGCCGAACCGGAGCGGGCGCATGGCCTACTTATAAAAATCGGCCAGGATTTAAAATTAGATACCGTAATTTAAAATTATGTTAATTGATTTGCAGCTTCATTCAACTTATTCCGACGGCTACCTAACGCCTAGCCAGCTGGCTGATTTTTTATCGGCCAACAATGTAAAAATCGCCGCCTTAACCGACCATAATACCATCAGCGGGCTTGACGAATTCAAGCTAGCTTGCGAAAAGAAAAAAATTAAAGCTATCCCGGGCGTAGAGCTTTACGTTAAACTGGGCCATAAGAAATTTAATCTCTTATGGTATAATTTTGACCGGCGCGACGCGGAATTGCATAATCTTTTAAGAATTAGCCAGGCGCGCCGCCGACGGCAAATCAGAAACGCTTTGAATAAATTGAAACAGCGCGGTTTTCAGATAGACGAAAGCCGCCTGTTGGATAAATTTAACCACTATATTCCGCTTAATCACCTAATCGACCAAATTTCCAAAATACCGGCCAACAAAAAAATAATCGTTAAGAAATTAAAAACAGCCAACCCCAGCCAAGATAAAGTCTTAATAAAAATTTTCAAAAATAAAGCGTTTGCCAGAATCAGTGAAAGCTATATCGGGCTAAAACAAATTTTAAATTTAAAAAAAACCATCCGCGGGCAATTAATTTTAAACCACCCGGGCAAGCATGAGCGTTTGGATAGAAAATTCATTGCCGGCGTTAAAGCGCTCGGACTGGACGGCCTGGAAATTCTTTCGCCGCACCATTCCATCGGCGCGGTGATGCAGCTCCAGCGTTTAGCTAAAGAATATAAATTAATAATGACCGGCGGCTCTGATTTTCACCGTTTTGAACCGGCGCCGGCCGACCTGAACAGCTGTTATAACTATTTTAGAATTGATTCAGATTACTTAACCGATATTAAAAAAATAATCGGCTAAGGCGACAACCCCAATTATGAAACCACACCATTTAATTTTTGAAGGAGCTGAATTAGCCGGCAAAAGCTGGCTGATGTCTCAAATTTACAATTATCTTGAACCGAAATACAATAAAACCGGCTATTTACTTGATGGTTGCTACTGGTTTAATTGCGACGTCGGTATTTACGGCACTAAGCACGGTAAGCCGGTGATTGAATCTTATTTAAAAATTTTTACTGAATTAAAAAATAGTAATTTATTAGTGGAAAAATTTTATTTGTCCGACCTTATCTATAATCTCCTGCACCGTGGCAAAAAAGTAAATTACAAAACCATCGAACAACAATTAAAAAAACTCGGCTTTAAAATAATTTTAATAACTTTTCCGCCCAATAAAAAGCTAATCCAATCGAGGATCGCCGACCGGCTAAAACTTTACCCTCATTACCGGCGAATTTTACGTAAGCCGGAATGGTATATCGAACAACAAAAAGAATACTTAAAAGAAATTAAAAAAAACAGCTTGCCATATTTAATCATTGAGACCAAAAAACTGCCCGACAATAATTTAAATAATAAAATACTTAAATGGATAAACGAAATATAATATCTAATAAATCTAAAATCAAAATTTTATTTCTCTCGGCCGAAGTCACGCCGCTGGCTAAAGTCGGCGGCCTAGGCGACGTGGCCGGCGCTTTGTCTAAAGCCTTGGCTAAACTCGGTCTGGATATTAGAATCTGCCTGCCATTTTACGGTTTAATCGACCAAAAAAAATATCCGGCTAAAAAAATTATCAGCCAGCTAACCGTGCCAGTCGGCGATACCAATGAAATTATTGACGTCTATCAAACCAATCTGCCAAATACAAAAATTCCTATTTATCTGATAAAAAATAATTTTTTCAACCCTAAAAAAATATACTCGGGCGGACGAATTATGTTAGACGGTAAATATACCAGGCAGCCCGATGATTTAAATAGATTCGCTTTTTTTACTCTCGCCGCCTTGGCCACGGCAAAAAAATTAAATTTTCAACCAGGCGTTGTTCATGCCAATGATTGGCATACGGCTTTGGCCGCTGATTTTATTAAAACACTTAACCAACAAAACAATTTCTTTGCTAAAACAAAAACGCTTTACACTATCCATAATTTGGCTAATCAAGGCTTAACTAAGGGGAAAAACTATATGGCCGAAGGCGTTTTAAACTCTGACCTGGTTAACACGGTCAGCCCGACTTACGCTAAAGAAATTTTAACCAAAGAATACGGCGCCGGGCTGGAAAAAATCCTGATAAAACGGAAAAAACAGCTTTCCGGCATCCTAAACGGCATTGACACGGATTTTTTTAATCCGGCAACCGATAAATTCATAAAACGCCATTATTCGGTCCGGTCTTTGGCCGCGAAATCAACCAACAAAACCGCCCTGCAGAGCCAATTGGGCTGGCCGCGGAATAAAAACACTGCCCTGGTCGGCTTAGTCACCCGCTTTGTCCGGCAAAAAGGCGTTGATTTAATCACGGAAAAATTCTCCCGGCTAAATTGCCAGTTTATTTTCCTGGGTGCCGGAGAAAAAAAATACGAGGACGCTTTGTTGAATTTGGCCAAAAAATATCCGCGCCAGTTCAGCGTCAAAATTAAATTTGACGAACGGCTGGCGCATGAAATTTACGCGGCTTCGGATATTTTTTTGGTGCCCTCGCGCTTTGAGCCTTGCGGCCTGACGCAAATGATCGCCATGCGCTACGGCAGCGTGCCGGTCGTCCGCTTAACCGGCGGCCTGGCCGATACGGTAAATAAAAAAAATGGTTTTACCTTTAAAAAATTTACAGCCAGCGAATTTTATAAGATTCTGTCACAGGCTTTAAAAATTTACTATGAAAAACCAAAAGCTTGGCAACAACTAAAATTAAGCGGCCTGAAACAAAATTTCTCCTGGGACAAATCCGCCAAACAGTATTTAAAACTATATCGGAAACCGCGGCGCATTGACAAAATCAAAAATTTTTGCTAAAATATAGTCATGGGGTTAAAAATAAACTCTATAATAAAAACAAAAATCGAAACAAAATGCCATTAGCGAAAAATCAGGCCAATTGCTTCAATCTGGAGCGAGTTGGCTGGAAATATTACAATACCATAAGAAAAAAAGCAGTGGAGCAGGAGTTCAGCTGGTCTGGACTCTTTATTAGCTTGTCCATTGCTTTTTTTGTTGTTATCGCGGGCGCGTCAGTTTTGCATCTGACCTACGTATCAATAATCAATTAACATATCGCGGCTCAAACAAATAAATGCCGCGAACTTGGCACCTTGACAAAAAAATAGGAGGACTAAAAAAATAATAAAACATATGTCATAAAAACATATGAAGGCTGTGTTAATTATCCAGCTGAAACCAAAAACAGAAAAATGCCTAATTGGCACAGCTCCCTCTCCTGCTTTATCATCTAAATTGGTAAGGCGAGCATGGGGAAAACAAAGACACCGCCGGACTCTAAAGCGGTGTTTTTGTTTAATTAAAACTTTGCTATAATATAATTATAAATCACCCTCATCCCTCTTAATTAAAGAGGGCTTTAAATATTTATGTATTTGGAAAAACTGGAAATCCAGGGCTTTAAGTCTTTCGCCAATAAAAATACTTTGGTTTTCCCCGGCCTGCTGGGCCGTGACTTGCGCGGCATCACTTCGATTGTCGGCCCCAACGGTTCGGGCAAATCCAATATCGCCGACGCCGTGCGCTGGGCTTTGGGCGAGCAAAGCATGAAAACTTTGCGCGGCAAAAAAAGCGAAGACATCATTTTTTCCGGCACGGATAAAAAAAACCGCTTAGGCATGGCCGAGGTGTCGCTTTATCTAAACAACGAAGACCGCCAGGCGCCGCTTGATTACTCGCAAGTGGTTTTAACCCGCCGGCTTTACCGCGACGGCTTGAGCGAATACCTGCTTAACAATAGCCGGGTCCGCTTGGCTGACGTGCAAATTCTTCTGGCCAAAGCTAACTTCGGGCAAAAAACTTATAGCGTCATCGGCCAAGGCATGGTCGAGGGCTTTTTAAACACCACTTTGGCCGAACGAAAAGAATTTTTTGACGAAGCCACCGGCGTCAAGCAGTTCCAGCTTAAGCGGGACGACTCGCTTAACAAATTGATTAATAGCTACGAAAACCTGAACCAGGCCGCCATGCTGCTCTCGGAAATTGAGCCGCGCCTAAGGAGCCTGACTCGCCAGGTCAATAAATTAAAACGCCGCCACGAGATTGGCGCCGAGCTGAAAGAATTGCAAGTCAGCTATTACTCTAAAATCTGGCATGAAATCAAAGAAAAATTTGATGACTACAACAAAAAATTCTTGGAAATAGAAAAAATAAAACAGGAGAAAGAAAAAAAAGGCGCCAATCTTAACCGCGAGTTAAACCAGCTGGAGCAGCAAAGCCAAACCAACCTTGAATTCAGCTCCCGGCAGCAAGAATTAAATGAGCGGCAAAGCCAAAAAGAAATAATTAATAAGCAACTGGCCAAATTAGAGGCCGAGTTGGAAGTCAAGCTGGAATCAAGCGGCCAGTTCGACCTGTCCTGGCTAATTAACAAATCCGGGGAAATTAAAAAAGACCGGCTCAACACGGACGAAGAAACCACCGGGTTGGAAAAAAATATTGAACGGGAAAAAAAGGTTTTAGTTGATTTGGAAAAAGAAAAAGAGACGATTAATTCTAAAATAAACCAGTTCAATCAGGAACTGCTTAAATCCAGCTCAAGCGCCGCCGGCCAGGGCCTGGGAAAAATTAATCAAGAACTTAAAAGCTTAAATGAACTACTGAAACAATCGGAAACCAGCGACGATTTAGCCAATATTAAAAATATCATCAAGCAAATCCGGCGGAAAGTTAAGCTGATTTTAGGGCTAGCCGGCGCCGAGTTGGAAAAAGAAAATCTGGCCGAAACGCAAAAAAAATTAATGGCTTTAACGGCGGAAAAGGAAGAGATTATGGTAAAAATCAATGAAAGCACTTTCCGCATTTCCGCCAGAAGCGAGCGGGTCAAGCTGTTAAAAGAAAAAACCGCTCAATTAGAAAGGGAACTTAACGACATTGAAAATAAACTAAAAGACAACCAGGGCGCGATTAAGGCCGGCGGCAAAGAGGCGGCCGCCGGCCGGCTAAAACAACAAGCCGCCGAATTAGATGAAAAAATCAACTCCTTAAAAGAAGCGCTAAACGCTTTTAGCGCCAAAGAAAGCCAGCAGCGCGCCAAGCTGTTTGCTTTGCAAAAAAATCTTCAGTCCTTGCAAACTGAAACTAACGGCTTAATAAACCAGCTTAATGAACTGAAAGTTAACGCCACGCGCTACGAAACTAAATTGGAAGATTTAGAAGCGGAAATCAGAAATAGCTATGGCAATTTAAAAGAAGTGATGGCTAAATCGCTTGACGGACCGGTGGACGTTGAAGCGGCTCTGGGAAAAATCAATTCTTTAAAACGGCAGGTCGACCAAATCGGCGGAATTGATCCGGAAATTGAAAAAGAATACCTTGAAACCAAGGAACGCTACGATTATTTGAAAAATCAGGCCGATGATTTAAGCGGCGCCATTGCTTCTTTGGAAAAAATCATTAAAGAACTGGACGCGATTATTAAGGAAAAGTTTGACGAACAGTTAAAGACCATCTCGGCCAAATTTGAAGAATATTTTAAGATTTTATTTAACGGCGGGCAGGCCAAAATTATTAAAGTCTTAACCGAAGACTTAATGGAAAACCAAACGGAAAAAGAGGAAGATGAAATTGCCGAAGCCGCGGCCGAGCCCGCGCCCGCCGAAGACAAATACGCTGACAATTTAAAACGGATAAAATATTTGCAAAAATATAACGCCACCGGCTTGGCCGGCATAGAAATCATGGCCACGCCGCCAGGTAAAAAAATCAAATCAATCGCCATGCTATCTGGCGGCGAACGCGCCCTTACGGCGATCGCCTTAATTTGCGCTATTATTAGCTGTAATCCGACACCCTTTGTGGTTTTAGACGAAGTGGACGCCTCCTTAGACGAGGCCAACTCGGAACGGTTAGCCAGAATTTTAGATGACCTGTCCCACAAAACTCAATTCATCGTCATCACTCATAACCGCGCCTCCATGCGCCGCGCCAATATTCTTTACGGCGTCACCATGGCAGAAAGCGGCGTCTCAAAATTATTAAGCATTAAACTGGATGAAGCCAAAGCGGTGGTGAACCAATAAATTTTTATGTCCTCAAAAATTCTTTCCGCCGCCGTGGTTGGACTGGACGCCGAGTTGGTGGAAGTGGAAGCTGATATTTTAAATAACCCTTTGGGCGCTTTTTCCGTCGTCGGCCTGCCGGATGCGGCCGTGTCCGAATCCCGGGAGCGGGTCAGGAGCGCGGTAAAAAATTCCGGGCTGTATTTCCCCAAAAGAAAAGTCACGGTTAATTTGGCGCCGGCCGATTTAAAAAAACAAGGCCCCAGCTACGACCTGCCCATCGCTATTAGTATTTTAGCCGCCACCAAAAAAATCAAACGGGAAAGTTTCGCTAATCTCATGTTCGTGGGCGAGCTGGCTTTAAACGGCGAGCTTAGGCCGATTAACGGACTCTTGCCGATTGCGCTTAAAGCCAAAGCCAGCGGCATAACTTCTTTATTCGTGCCCGCGGCCAACGCGGCCGAAGCCAAATTGGTTAAAGACTTGGAAGTCATCCCGGCTAACAACTTAATCGAGCTGGTGGCGCACTTAGAGGGGTTAAACCAGATTCCGGCCGCGCCTTATACGGAATTTAATTTTTCTAACGCCCCGATTGAGTTTGACATGGCGCACATCAGGGGCCAGGAGCATGTTAAGCGCGCCATGGAAATCGCGGCCGCCGGCGCGCACAATATGCTGATGAGCGGGCCGCCGGGCGCGGGTAAAACTTTAATCGCCCGCACCATGCCGTCAATTTTGCCCGACCTGTCCTTAAAAGAAGCTTTGGAAATCACTAAAATTTACAGCGTGGCCGGCGAACTGCCGCCGGCGACCGCGCTCATGACCACCCGGCCCTTCCGCACGCCCCATCATACGGCTTCGGGAGTGGCCCTGGTGGGCGGCGGCTCCTGGCCCAAGCCGGGCGAAATTTCTTTAGCCCACCGCGGCGTTTTATTCCTAGACGAATTCGCCGAATTTCCCCGCTCGGTGCTGGAAAATTTGCGCCAACCCTTAGAAGACGGCGTCATTCACGTCAGCCGAGCGGCCAATAATTTAAGTTTTCCGGCCAAGTTCGTTTTAATCGCGGCCACCAACCCCTGCCCCTGCGGCTATCTGGGCGACGGCGAAAAAAATTGCATCTGCTCGGCCGGGCAAATCATAAATTACAAAAAGAAAATTTCCGGCCCGATTTTAGACCGGATTGACCTGCATATTGAAGTGCCCCGGATAAAATTTGCCAAACTGGCGGCGACCGCGGACTCCGAAAGTTCGGCCGCGATTAAAGGGCGGGTGCAACTGGCCAGGCTGAAACAGGCTGAACGTTTCGCTCAAACCAATTTCATCACTAATTCGGAAATGTCGTCCGAAGCGGTTAAGCGTTTCTGTCAGGTCGACAACACTTCAACCAGACTGCTCCACCAAGCCGTCGACCAAATGCATTTATCGGCCCGGGCTTATTTCCGCGTTTTAAAACTGGCCCGCACTATCGCGGATTTAACGGGCGTTGACAAAATTCTCACCGCCCATATCGCCGAAGCCCTGCAATATCGGCCGAGAGTGGAGTAGCGGAAGGGATTATGTTATAATATAAATAATAAACACTCAAAATTTTCTATGAACAAAAAACTATTTATATTATCTCTGCTTTTCATTTTCCTCCTCACCTCCGGCTTCGGCTGTAAACTGGTTGACCAAAAAACCCAAGAAGCCATGAAACCGGTCACGCTGAATTATTGGCGAGTTTATGACAGCCAAGATGCTTTTGATGAAATTATCGCCAATTACAAAAAACTGCACCCTTTTATCACCATCAACTACCGCAAACTGCGCTATAGCGAATATGAAAACGAGCTTTTAAACGCTCTGGCCGAAGACCGCGGTCCGGATATTTTTTCCCTCCATAACACCTGGATTAAAAAATACCAAAACAAAATCGCGCCCCTGCCCGCCGCCATCACCATGGCTTACCCCGTGACTAAAGGCACGATAAAAAAAGAAGTGGTGCCGGAACTAAGAACTACCAAAAGCCTAAGCCTGAATGACGTCAAAAATAATTTCGTTGATACGGTTTATTACGACGTGGTCCGGGAAACGGTTAACGCCGAAACCAAAGAAGTTGAAAATAAAGTCCACGGCTTGCCTTTGTCCGTTGACACTTTGGCCATGTATTACAATAAAGACCTGTTCAATAGCGCCGGCGTCGCCCAGCCGTCGGCCTACTGGAACACTGAATTCCAACAAAACGTCAAAAAACTCTCCGCCCAAGACGCCAGAGGAGAAATTACCCAGGCCGGCGCCGCCCTGGGCGGTTCAACCAATATCGAACGCTATAGCGACATCTTAGCGGTTTTAATGATGCAAAACGGCGCGGTGATGATGGATGACGCGGGCCAGATAAAATTCAACATGATTCCAACGACAATTAAGGATAGAAGCTACAACCCCGGGCTGGAAGCTCTGCGATTTTACACCGATTTTGCCAATCCGGCCAAAGAAGTTTACTCGTGGAACAAAACGCCTGACGACTCGTTAAACATGTTCGCGCAAGGCAAGCTGGCAATGATGTTCGGCTATTCCTATCACTTGCCGATGATTAAGGCCCAGGCCCCCAAATTAAATTTTGCCATAGCCAAATTGCCGCAGATTGAGGGCAATCCGCCGATAAATTTCGCCAATTACTGGGTGGAAACCGTTTCCAATAAAAGCCAATTCCCGGCCGAGGCCTGGGATTTCATTCAATTCGCCGCCAAGGCCGAACAGGTCAAAACCTACCTTGATAAAGTTAAAAAACCCACGGCTTTGCGCGCCTTAGTTAACGAACAAATTGACGATTTAGACGTCGGAATTTTCGCCGAGCAGGTCTTAACGGCCAAAAGCTGGTATAAGGGCGCGGATTCAGCCGCCATGGAAAAAATCTTTGCCCAGATGATAGATAACGCCATTTTAACCCCTGACCAAATTGATAAAATAATTAACCTGGCGGCTAATCAAGTTGGGCAGACAGTAAATGTAAATAGTCAATAATATACGTTGTCATTGCGAGGAGCGACAGCGACGAAGCAATCTCTGGTTCCATAGCCAGAATTATATTATTAAACATACTTATAATATTTTAACCTGAGATTGCTTCGCCCCGACCAAAGCGTCGGGACTCGCAATGACAGATAAAACAATGTTAAAAATAATTAAATTTTCCATTATCTTATTACTTGTTTTTAATATTTTTTCTATTGGTGTTTTAACGGTGAGGGCTGAAGGAATTTTGCCGGCCGAAACCGGCGGAACCTGCCCTGACGGCTCAACAAATTGCGGCAACTACACGCTTAATGATATGGCTCGCACGGCTATAACAATTTCCGAATTTATTCTCGGCATCGTCGGCTCTTTAGCTTTACTCGCTTTCGTGGCCGGCGGACTGATGTGGATGCTGTCGGCCGGCAATCCAGAATGGGTGACCCGCGGCAAACAGACAATCCTCGGCGCGGTCATCGGCCTAGTAGTTGTCTTTACCAGTTATACTATCATATACTTCGTTTATAAATCGCTAGGCATCACCGAACCATTAAGCAAGTCCAGCTGGTTTACTGCCGATTGGTTTACCGAAAAATATAAAAATAATCGATGAGCCTTTTTAAATCCAATAAAATCTACCTGGACCACGAAACCGTGGCCGAACAACTAAGAAGCGCTCGGCAGACCAAAAATCTTAAGCTGGAGGCGGTGGCTAAAAAAATAAACATCAACCTTAAATATCTGGAACTTTTGGAAAAAGGCGAACTTAGCCAGCTGCCCCGCGGAGTCTACGGAAAAAATTTCTTGCGCGAATACGCGCTTTTTTTGGGGCTGGACTATAAAAAATTAGCCGAAGACTTTGAGGAGGAAATCAATCTGGCCGAACCCAAAAGGCAAAAAGAATTATTTTCCAAGCAGGTTATAAAAAAACGCTACCTTTTAGCCATGCCGAAAATTGTCAAGAATATTTTGATTTTTTTGATTGTCGCCGTTTGTTTCGTTTATCTCGGCTACCGCGTTAATAAAATAATTTCGCCGCCCTTATTAATTATAGACAGCCCCGCGGCTAATTTAACTACCGATCAAACCTCTTTACTCGTAACCGGCCGCACCGAAGCCGAGGCTAGCTTGATAATTAACGGCCAAACCGTCTTAACCGATAAAAACGGCGGTTTTTCCCAAACTATCAGCCTCAAAAATGGCATTAACATCATCACCATAACCGCCAATAAAAAAAATAGCCGCGATAATACGGTGATTAGACAGGTCTTAGTTAAAGAATAATCTCTTAATTGCCAACATATTCAAAATAGTCTATTATATAGATATAAGGGGGATTACAAATTATTGTAAACCTCTTTTAATTTATTAAATTAATTACTAATATGGACAATAAAATCAAGGCCGACAAAGATAAGAGCGAATCTGACGAAAAAATGCTGGCGGCTCAGTCGGCGGTGGAGCAGATTAAAACCAGGTTCGGCGACGGCGCCATCATGAAATTCGGCGAAACCGTCAAGGCTGACGTTGACGCCGTTCCCACCGGCTGCCTGTCTTTGGACATCGCCCTAGGCATCAACGGCGTGCCGCGCGGCCGCGTTATTGAAATCTTCGGCCCGGAAGCCTCGGGCAAAACCACCCTGGCCCAGCATGTCATCAGTGAGGTGCAAAAATTGGGCGGCATCGCGGCTTTTATTGACGCCGAACACGCCCTGGACCCGGAATACGCTTCCCGCATCGGCATCAACATCAAAGAATTATTGATCAGCCAGCCGGACACGGGCGAACAGGCTTTGGAAATCTTGGAAACTTTGGTGCGCTCCAACGCAGTTGACGTAGTGGTGGTTGACTCGGTGGCGGCGCTGGTGCCGCAAAAAGAAATTGAAGGCGACATGGGCGATTCGCATATGGGCCTGCAGGCTAGATTGATGAGCCAGGCTCTGCGCAAACTCACCGGCATCATTTCCAAAACCAAAACCGTGGTGATTTTCATTAACCAAATCCGCATGAAAATCGGCGTCTTTTTCGGCAATCCGGAAACCACCACCGGCGGCACGGCTTTAAAATTTTATTCCTCGGTCAGGATTGAAGTGAGAAGAGCGGCGCAAATCAAGCAAGGCGATAAAATTATCGGCAACCGCGTTAAATGTAAAGTGGTGAAAAACAAAGTGGCCGCGCCGTTCCGCGCCTGCGAATTTGACATCATGTATAATGAAGGCATTTCCATCTCCGGCGACCTTTTAGATACCGGCGTGATTAATAATGTGGTCAGTAAGTCAGGCAATTCTTACAGCTACGGCGAGATTAAGCTGGGCGTGGGCCGGGAAAACGCCAAACGCTTTTTGCGCGCCGACAAAAAATTAATGAAAGAAATCAGAAAGCGAGTCTTAAGTGAAGTTAAAGCGCGCGAAGTTGAAGCTTGAATTATAAATAAAAAACAGTCAGTCCAGGGCTGACTGTTTTTTATTATTCAAATTATTTACGCTCGCCCCACATATTCGCCCGTATCCGTATTGACTATCACGGCTTCGCCTTCATTAATAAACATCGGAACATTCAGCGGCGCGCCGGTTTCCAGCTCAACGGTTTTAGTGACGTTGCCGGCCGAGTTGCCTTTAACCCCGGGCGGAGCGCTGGTAACCTTTAGAGCAATCTTAATGGGCAGTTTCAGCGCCGCCGGCCGGCCCTGAAAATATAAAATATCAACATCAGTGCCTTCAATTAAATATTTTAGTTTATCGCCGATTTGCTCCAGGGGCAGGCTGAATTGCTCGTAAGTTTCATTATTCATGAAAATAGCTTCGACGTCAGTCTTGTACAAATAATTGGCCTGGCCGGTGTCGGTGGCCGCTGCTTCAACCTTCTCGTTGCCCTGAAAAGTGCGCTCCAAAATATTGCCGTTAAGCAAATTTCTCAATTTGGTTTTTAAAACCGCGCCGCCGCGCCCCATCTTATGATGGTCGGCTTTAATCACGATATAAGGCTCGTTATTAATTTGTAATAAAGCGCCGCTTTTAATTTCGCTTAGGCTTAGCATGTTTTTATTTTCTTATTTATGGGTTAACAAACGGTAAAATCGCCATCACCCGCGCGCGCTTGATGGCCGTGGCCAATTGGCGCTGATGCCTTGAGCAGGTACCGGTTCTTTTTTTGGGTAAAATTTTGCCGTAATAATTGATGAAGCGGCGCAACAAATTAACGTCTTTATAGTCAATTTCCCTGACGTTATTAAGGCAAAAAAAACACTGCTTTTCCTTTCTAATGGCTTCTTCCATAATTTTCTAATTAGAATGGGATGTTTTCCACCCTGATTTCTTCTTCGCTGGTCTGGCCATCGTCCGCTTCGCCAACCGCTTCTTCAACGTCAATCACCGGTTCAGTCGGCACGGGCGGCTGCTCCGAGCGCGCAAATGAGCCGGCTCCCGCCGCGCCGGCGCGATCAAGCATAATCATGTTGTCAGTAATAATCTCGGTGCGGTAGCGCTTAACTCCGTCTTGACCCACCCAATCGCGAGTTTGCAGCCGGCCTTCAATGTAGACCTTGGAGCCCTTTTTCAGATACTGCCCAACAATTTCCGCCAACCTTCTCCAGGCGACGACGTTGTGAAATTCGGCCTTGTCGTGCCTTTGGCCCTGCTGGTCGGTCCAAATTTGGTTGGTGGCCACGGAAAAAGAAGCCACCGATTGCCCGGTCGGCGTGGTCCTGACTTCCGGGTCGCGCGTCAGATTGCCAATGATCATAGCTTTGTTCAAATTCATAAATTTTTCGCTTAATTTATAAATTAAGTTTATAATAAGTCGTCGGTTTCCAAAATCTTGTCCAATTTTTCGTCTAAATCCTTTAAATCAACTTTTTCTTTGGCCCGTTCTTTAACTTTTTCTTTGGCCGTTTTTTCCGCCGCCACGTTTTTCGCCGCGATTTTTTCCGCAATCTTTTTGTCTCGGGCGATCTGCTGTGCGGTTCTTAAAACTTTAACCACGATTTGCTGCCGCAAAATTTCGTTCATTAGGCGAAGGGCGCGGTCAAGTTTGGCTAAATTTTCTCCCATCATGTCAAACTCCACTAAATTGTAATAGCCAAAACGAAAACCTTTAATTGGATAAGCCAATCGTTTTTTGCCAAGTTCTTCGCTTAAGGAAATTTCGCCGCCATTGGCAGTAACCAAAGCGTTGACTTTTTCCATAATCGGCTTAACTTCATCCTCGCTGAATTTATTGGAGATAAGATAAAGCAATTCGTAATGCGGCTGCTCGCCTGATTTTGCTTTTGACATAATTTTACAAAAAAATCCCAAGATATTCTCGGGCTAATTGCCAATCTTGGACTTTATGAGAATACCTTTAGCCGAGCGTGTCGCCGGGCTACCTAACGGCCAAGGCCGTTAAATATGGAAAAGGCTTGCCCGCCTAGGGCGGGTTAAATTAAATTGTGTTTTTACTTTATCACGGGCTTAAAAAAATTGCAAGAGCAATAATCTTATGCTAAAGTTAAATCAAATTATTTATGAAATACTTTTTTGTCCTGGGCATAAATCCAACCTTATCTTTGGCCGAACTGGCCGCGGTTTTTAACAATGGTGAATTTTCTTTAGCGCAAAAAAATATCGCTATTATAGAAACCGAGGAATATTTAAACGCTAATATTATTAAAAAAATAGGCGGTACTATCAAATTCGGCATTATTCATAATGAACTCGCGTCGCTTACTCCTAAAGATATTTTACGTTCAGCTACCTTCGCCGTTCCGGAAAAAAGCGATGGTAAATTTTACTTCGGCATTTCTTTTTACGGCAAAGCCAAAATTTACCCTGCGAAATCCCGCGTAGCGGGAATTCCGCATCAAGCGGAATTATTTCACAGGGTGAATATCAAGACGTTGGGCATGGAATTTAAAAAGCGGCTTTTGCAATCCGGGATTAACAGCCGCTGGGTCATAAGCCGGGAGCCGACTTTATCCAGCGTAGTGGTGGAGCAAAATAAATTAACCACCGCCCAAGGCGCGGAAATCGTCATCGTCCAATTTGACAAAAAATTATTTTTAGGAAAAACCATAGCGGTCCAGCCATTCAAAGAACTTTCTTTCCGCGACTACGGCCGACCGGCGCGCGACGATTATTCCGGCATGCTGCCGCCCAAGTTGGCGCAGATTATGATTAATTTGTCCGGCGCCAAACCAGCTGATACAATTTTAGACCCATTTTGCGGTTCAGGCACGATTATCACCGAAGCGGCTTTAATGGGATATAAAAATTTAATCGGTACTGACAAATCTGACCGGGCAATAACTGACACTAAAAAAAATATTGACTGGACGGAAAAAAATTATTCTACGGCAGACGTTAAATATAAAATATTAAACGCTGACGCAACACAGATTTCAAAACAAATTCAGCCAAATTCGGTTGACGCCATCATCACCGAACCATATCTGGGTCCGCAAAGCGGCTTATTTGATGTAAAAAAAATAATTAGAGAGCTGGAAAATCTTTATTCCAATAGCCTTAAAGAATTTCATAAAATTTTAAAACCTGGCGGAAAAATCGTCATGATTTGGCCGGTGTTTCAAGGAAAACACTCAACTTTCATCTACCCAAACACATCCGGTTTTAAAACCATTAACCCTTTTCCGAAAAATTTGCAAAAAAATATCTTTCTAAAAATAACTAACCGCGGCTCAATCGTCTACGGCCGCGACGGACAAAAAATTTGGCGAGAAATAGTTGTGCTAAAAAAATAAAATATGAAATTCGCAATAATAACAGACATTCATTTAGGGCCAGAAGGATTCCATAAAGGCATTCTTCGCAAAGTAAACAAAGATGTAAAAATTTTTTTGGCTGACTTTGTGAAAGAAATGAACAAAAATATAAAACCTGAATCGGATGATAAAATCAACTTTTATATTTCAGATGAACAAAAAAATTGGCTAAAAAATGATTTAGATAAAACAGATAAAAAATGCATAGCGTTTGTTCATTATAGCTTGGCTGATCAAGATTTAACAGGAAACCCATGGTTTGAAGGTAAGCCTAATAAATGCCTCATTGCAAATAGAAAAGAAATCAGGGATATACTTTCTGCATCAAATAAAATTATCGCTGTTTTTAATAGTCATCTGCATTGGGACAGAAAAAACGTGCATGAAAATATCCCATATTTTACAATTCAATCTTTAGTTGAAAATGAAGACGACAAAGGAATTGCAAGCGAGACGCATGCTGTTGTGAATATTATTAATGATAAAGTTGATGTAGAAATCAAAGGAAACTACTCAAAAAAATTTTTATACAAAATATGCCGCTAAAAATAACTTACTTCGTGCATGGCACGACGACAGACAATGAAAAAGGCTTGGCGACCGGCTGGTCGCCGGGCGAGTTGTCCGAGCTCGGTAAAGAACAGGCTATAAAACTCGGCCAGCTGGTTGCCGACCATAATTTTGACGCCGTATTTTGTTCCGACTTAAAACGCGCGGTTGATTCGGCGCGACTCGGCTTCGTGGATAAATATAAAATAATTGAAGATAAACGGCTTAGAGAAGCTAATTATGGAATGTACAGCGACCAGCCGGAAAATTTTAAAAATAACCTAACCGAATATATTAATATAACTTTCCCCAATGGCGAAAGTTATAAAGACGTAGAAAAACGCCTTAGAGATTTTTGCGAATTTTTAAAAACGAATTATAATGGAAAGCATATCGCCATCGTGGCGCATCAAGCGCCGCAACTGGCCTTAGAGGTAATCACAAAAAATAAAACTTGGGAGCAAGCGATCGCCGAAGACTGGCGGATTACTAAATCCTGGCAACCGGGCTGGGAATATGAAATTAAGGATTAATTATGGCTAACTCAACTAATAAAATGCTAGTTACCACTTACCCAAACCCCGACTTGGACGGCTTATCCTGCTCTTTGGCTTATGCCGAATACTTAAATAAAACCGGCCGCGAAGCTATTTCCGGCATTTTCGGCGTCCCGCATCGGGAAGCGCAATATGTTTTGGATAAATTCAATATAAAAATTAATCGCTTAAAATCATTGCCTCAAGAATATATAAATATAGCTCTGACGGATGCCAGCAACCCGGAATCTTTGCCAAGCCAGATTAAACCTGAACAAGTAGTTGAAATTATTGATCATAGAGTGGCAAACGAAGTAAAAAAATTTATTAATGCAAAAATTCAAATTGAATTGGTCGGCGCCTGCGCGACTTTAATCGCCGAAAAATTTATACAAAATAACCTACCCATATCAGAAACAGCCGCAATTTTACTTTATCCGGCTATCGCTTCAAACACCATTAATTTTCAAGGTAAATTGACGACCGAGAGGGATAGAAATGCGGCCCAATGGCTAACTAAACAGGCTAAATTTCCAGCGAATTTTATCCACGACATTTTCGCCGCTAAATCAAATATTACTAAACCGTTAAAAGACGTTTTACTTGAAGATTTTAAGGCCGAGGCCTTCAACGGCATAAAAATAGGCATTGCCCAGCTGGAGATCGTTAATACTAACGGCTATATAAAAAACAATCTTTCGGAAATTATAAAATTATTGAGGGGTGCTTTTTGAATTTGTCAATAATTAACTATTTAATTAACTATTTATTAAAAAATTACAGATGTCCCCGTCCTGCATAACATATTCCTTGCCTTCGGTTCTAATTAAACCCAGCTCGCGCGCCTTAGCCTCGGAACCGGCTTCAATAAATTTTTGCCAATTAATAACTTCGGCGCGGATAAAACCTTTGGCAAAATCAGTATGGATTATTCCGGCCGCTTGCGGCGCTTTAGTCCCCCGACTAACCGTCCAAGCCCTGGTCTCGTCGGCTCCGGTGGTTAAAAAAGTGATTAAACCCAATATACCGTAAGCCGCCTTGATTAATCTATCCAAGCCGCTTTCTTTTAGCCCCAATTCTTTTATGTATTCAGCCTGTTCATCTTCCGGCAGATTAGAAATTTCCTCTTCTATCTTAGCGTCAATTTTTATGGTTTTGCCGTCCCAACCGCCATATTCTCCGTTATCGCCTTCTTTAACGTTTAAAACATAAATAATCGGCTTAAGGGTTATTAAGCTTAAACTCTTGATTAACTTTTTTCCCTCATCATTCAACTCCAGCTCGCGCGCGGCCAGGCCGGCTTCAAGCTGAACTTTTAATTTGCCCAGCAAATTTTTTAAAATTATAGCTTCCTTGTCCCCGCTTTTGGCTTCTCGGGCGACCTTATCCAGCCTTTTTCCTACCGTGGCCAAGTCGGCAAAAATTAATTCAAGATTAATGGTCTCCTGGTCGCCCTCCGGGTCAATCTTGCCGTTAACATGAATAATATTATCGTCTTTAAATTCTCTAACCACCTCGCAGATGGCGTCGCATTCGCGGATATGGGACAAGAATTGATTGCCTAAGCCCTCGCCTTTTGACGCGCCTTTAACCAAGCCGGCGATATCAACGAACTCAATATAAGTGGGCACGATTTTTTTCGGTTTGGACACGGCCGCCAATTTTTCCAATCTCTCGTCCGGCACTTTAACCACGCCAACATTCGGGTCAATGGTGCAAAAAGGATAGTTGGAAGCTTCCACTTTTTTATTGGTTAGAGCGTTAAATAAAGTTGACTTGCCAACGTTGGGCAAGCCGACGATTCCTATGGATAGATGTGAAGACATAATGAAATATTAGATAATTACTACGAGATGGTTACAAAAGTCAGTTTGCAGTCCTAATATTAGCAAAGTTTAGATAGTTTTGTAACCATCACTACTTGAATTTAGCAAAGATTTGACAATTTTACAAATTATTTAAAAAAATATAACACAATAATCAACGGAGGGAGTTATGTTAGAAAAAAAATTCATTAAATTGCTAAACGAAGCGGGGATTAACGTTAACGGAGCCAACCCTTGGGATATGAAAATAAATTCCGACAGGGTTTTTTGGAGTTTAGTCTTTGGCAATCTTAAACTGGGCGAGACTTACATGGCCGGAGATTGGGACTGTAAACAGCTGGACGAGTTCTTCTTTCGCCTGCTTAAAGGCGGGCTTAATCAAAGAAGATATATAACCAACCTTTTAACTTTCGCCAAATTCATGCTGGTAAATGCCCAAAAGCTTAACCCCTGGAAAGTGGCCGAGCATCATTATGATTTGGGCAACGACCTGTTTGAAGCCATGCTTGACGGTAATATGCAGTATTCCTGCGCTTACCCGAAAAAGGGCGACAACCTGGAATTGGCTCAACTCGGGAAGCTTGACCTTGTTTGCCGGAAACTTCAGCTTAAAGCCGGCGAGGATGTTTTAGATATCGGCTGCGGCTGGGGCGGCTTTGCCCAATACGCGGCCGCCAAGTATGGCGTGAATGTCACCGGCCTGACGGTTTCCAAAGAGCAAGCTGAACTGGCCAGGCAAAGATGCAAAGATCTGCCGGTCGCGATCATAACGGAAGACTACAACAAATTTTTAACCGGTGGCCGAAAATGGGACAAAATAGTATCGGTCGGCATGTTTGAGCATGTAGGACCGAAAAACTATCCGACCTACATGGAGTTGGCGGAAAAAAGCTTAAAACCCGAGGGAATTTTTCTACTGCACACTATCGGATGGTTATGCGACAGCATCAATACCGACCCCTGGATAGAGCGGTATATTTTCCCCAACGGCGTAATACCATCAAAGCTGCAAATTGCAGCAGCAGCCGAAAAAATTTTCTCGGAAATAGACTGCCACGAATTCGGCGCTTGCTATGACTGGACGCTGATGCAATGGTGGCAAAAATTCAACGCTGCCTGGCCGCGGTTAAGCGCAGAAAATCCCAAATACGATAAAAAATTCTACCGCATGTGGGAATACTATTTAAAAAGCTGCGCCGGCGCTTTCCGCGCCAGAAAGCTGCGGCTGTGGCAGATAGTATTTACTAAAAAAACCGCCGGAAATATTAATTATGTTCCGGTTCGCTAGGGCCCCAAAGGGTCCTTTTTTTTATTTACTAAATTGACGAATTTTTACTTTTCTGTTAGGATAATTTTAGTCTCGCAAGAGATTTTTTGTTTATCGTTGGGACGGTAGCTCAGTTGGTTAGAGCGCTGCCCTGTCACGGCAGAGATCGCGGGTCCGAGTCCCGTCCGTCCCGCAAAAATAAAAATAGGGTACAGCCCTATTTTTTTATATTTACAAATTTTTTATTTGTCTCTCTGCCTGGCTACTTCAAACAAAATCACGGCCGCGCTGACGGAAACGTTTAGCGAATCAATTTTACCCCGCATTTTAATCTTAATTTTTTCATCCACCGCCTCAAGCCACTTTTTACTTAAACCTTTGTCTTCCGCGCCCAGGACAATGGCCGAGTCGGAACCATAATCAGCCTCGTCGTATTCTAATTTTGCCGCCGGCGTGGTGGCAAAAATTTTTATTTTATTATTTTGGCAAAACTTAATTGTCTCTTCAATTGAGCTTACCGCCGTGGGCACGGCAAAAACCGTGCCCTGGCTGGCGCGAATCACGTTGGGGTTATAGATATCGGTCTTTGGGTCGTTAATAATTACCGCGTCCGCCCCAACCGCGTCCGCCGTGCGGAAAATCGCGCCCAGATTCCCGGGTTTTTCCACCGCCTCCAAAATTATCACTAAAGGCCGGTTGCTTAACTTTATATCTTCCAGCTGCCGCTCCCTGATTTTAGCCACGGCCAAAAAGCCGTCCGGATTTTCCCGACAGGAAATTTTATTAAAAACTTTTTTGGGCACGGCAATAATTTTTTCTTCAGCCACGGCCAATTCTTTTTTAAGATAATCCGGGCAATAGATTAAATTAACAATTTCCGCGTCACCAGCCAGCGCCAAACTAATTTCCCGGTAGCCTTCAATGACAAACCGGCCGGCGGTTTGGCGCTCCCGGCTGGAATCGCGCAACTTGACAATTTGCTTTATTTTTTCATTTTGCAAGCTTTCAATTTTTTTGGTCATAAGTATTTTTCTTCTCTTGTAAATTTATGATTATTTTTTAAAAAATTTAACCAATTTTTCCGCGATTTCTTCAAACCCCCCGCCAAAATTTGGCGGGGGGTTAGCCGAGGCCCGTTCTGGGAACAATTCCTTCTGTTAATAAATTTATGCTTTCCGGCCTTATCCTGACGGGCCTCGACGAAGTGACCGGGCATGGTTTTTGGCGTCAGCCAAAATAGGTCGTGAGGAGCGGCAGTGAGCTCGCCCCGTTAAATACGCTTCGCGTCCCGCAGGGATTTAACGGGGCGAGCGCGCCGGGCGAGCGAACGTCCGGCAGGATAAGGCCGAAAAGCATTTCTTCAATTTATAATAATTTATCTGGCTCTTTATCCGGCGCGTCAACTTTTTTCTCTTCCGCTTCGGCTTGCGCCCGTCGCTCTTTTATGAGCTCGCGGTTCACCCAAAGCAACCAGCCGACCACGCCGACCAAAAACAAAATAAATACCACTACGCTTAATTTCAGTTTGCCTTGGTTCTGCCGGCCTTCGTTAACCAGCCCTT
>Ga0210044_10002472_pt1 | contig 27530 bp, 25 predicted proteins | sample CryGey13umfilter_2_FD_183959 | JGI IMG/M metagenome (GOLD analysis project Ga0210044, IMG submission 183959) | Groundwater microbial communities from aquifer in Utah, USA - Crystal Geyser 4/9/14 3 um filter (SPAdes) (version 2) | ecosystem: Environmental > Aquatic > Deep subsurface >... | reverse complement strand
TCGACGCCGAGATCCACACCCGTGTCCGGTCCCACAGGGTGACTGGGGTCACACCCAACTTTCCAACTTGTTGGGTCGCATTGACTGCTACAGATCCAGGCCCCAGTCCGGCGTCACCGTCGTTTGGTCCGGCGTCGTTTGGTCCGGCGTCGTTTGGTCCGGCGTCGTTTGGTCCGGCACCGTTTGATCCACCATCTGGTCCACCATCTGGTCCACCACCGGCCCGTCAGGCCCCCGGTCCGGCGATATCTGGTCGACGCCGAGATCCACACCCGTGTCCGGTCCCACAGGGTGACTGGGGTCACACCCAACTTTCCAACTTGTTGGGTCGCATTGACTGCTACAGATCCAGGCCCCAGTCCGGCGTCACCGTCGTTTGATCCGGCGTCGTTTGATCCGGCGTCGTTTGGTCCGGCGTCGTTTGGTCCGGCACCGTTTGATCCACCATCTGGTCCACCGTCTGGTCCACCACCGGCCCGTCAGGCCCCCGGTCCGGCGACATCTGGTCCACGCCGAGATCCACCGTGTCCGGTCCCACGTCGAGGGGCCAGAGGTCCGCCCGCTGGTCCGGCCCGGTGGCCAGGTCGGGCACGCCGTCGGCGAAGGTGCAGACGCCGCGCTTGCCGGCCGTGGCCGAGCAGCGCAGCGGGGCCTTGCAGTCGGAGTCCGCGAAGCAGAACTGCCCCAGGCCCGCCGAGCAGCCGGGCAGAAACAGCAGCAGCGCCAGGATCCGCCGGTTCATTGGACGTTGACCTCCAGCCCGAGGACGGCGCTCAGCCCGGCCCCGTCGATGCCCGAGCCGTGGATGCGGTAGGTCTGGTTGGTGAGGTTCTCCATCGCCAGGGTCAGACGAACGGTGTCGTGCAGCCGGGCGGCGCCGCGCAGGGTCACCACGGCGTAGCCCGCGGTGCCGTCGCAGCCCGCCGACCCGTCGGGGCAGATGCGCAGGTCGCCGCGGTCGGAGGCGCTGAGCCGATCCTGGCGCGCGGCCCAGCGCAGGGCGAGCTCGACGAAGCCCCGGTCTCCGACGAAGTCATACCGCGCGCCGAACAGGCCGTTGACCGGGGGCACGCGGCTGATGGGCTCGCTGAAGCTGCCCGGCAGGTCGAGGGTCACCTCGCCCCGGGCCCAGGCGACCCACGACGCCAGCGACCAGCCGCGGCTGAGGGCCATGCGCAGGGAGGCCTCGACGCCGTGGATCTGGCCGCTGGAGGCGTTGTCTCGCGCGAAGCGCGACACCATCACCGGCGCGCCGTTGCTGGCGGTGCCGCACTGGACCTTCTCCCCCGCCGCGGGCATGCGCACGATCTGGTCGGTGAGGTGCGTGAAGTAGTAGAACAGCGATCCGGTGAGGCGTCCGAAGAGGTCGAGCTTCAGGCCCGCCTCGGCGGTGAGGCTCTTCTCCGAGTCCAGGTCGGGGTTCGGCACGTCGTAGCCCTGGCCGCTGCAGCCCAGCGCCGAGTAGTCGTCGAGGTTGGGTGCGCGATAGCCCTGGCTCACCCCCGCCACCAGGTTCAGCCCGTCCCCCACCAGGTAGCGCGCGTGGAGGCTGCCCACCAGGCCGGTGCGGTCGGTCTCGATCGCGCCCACCCGGTTCGGCAGATCCTCCGGGACGCGGATGAACCAGCTGCTCACGCGGCCCCCCAGATCCAGCGCCAGCTTCCTGGTCACCGGGATGCGGTCGGTGAGGTAGACCCCGAGCTGGGTGTAGGCCGAGTCGTTGACGTAGCGGCCGCGATCCAGCGGCGTGATCACGGGCGCGCTGATGTCCTCGGTCTCGGCCGAGGAGGCGAGCCAGTCGTGGTACAGGTCGACGCCCAGCGTGAGGTGCGTGTAGGGCAGCTCGCCGCGCACCGCGGCCTGCGCCCCCAGCGTGCTGACCCGGTCTTGCTCGCGCGTGATGCGATCCTGGGCCAGGCGAAAGCGCTCCCGCATCTCGCGCTGGTCTTGATACGAGAGGGTCGCGTCCACCTGCCGCAGCAGGAAGCCGTCGAGGCGGCCGGTGTAGCGCAGATAGGCCAGGTCGCGGGACTGGTCGGTGAACAGCTGGAAGTCGGTGGGGCTGGCGCGGTCGGTGCGCGGCGCATCGGCCTGGCGCACGGCGCTGTAGGCCGCGTGGAGCATGGAGGATGCGCCCAGGGCCCAGGCCATGGAGACGTCGGCGTCCCCCTCGTGGTAGGCCGTGAAGCGCTGCGTTCCGGTGTCGCGGCCCCCGCTGAGGTCGCCGAAGTGCTTGAGCGATCCACCCACCCGCAGGCCCAGGCCGCGCAGGTGTCCCGAGGCGGCCAGGTTGCCCACCACGCCGGTGTCGGCGCTGTCGAAGCGGGTGGTGAGCTCGGCGGCGGCGTCCCACGCGCGTCGCGGGTCGAAGCGCGGGGCCTGCCCGATGAGGTTGATCACGCCCCCCATGGCGTCGGAGCCGTACAGCACCGATCCCGGTCCGCGCATCACCTCCATGCGCTGGATCTGGAACGGGTCCACGGTGTTCAGCAGCTGGTTCGGACCGAGGCGGGTCACGGAGTTGTTGAGCCGGATGCCATCCATCATCAGCAGCACGTGCTGGCCGATGAGACCCCGCAGGATGGGGGCGCCGCCGCCGCCGTTGGTGCGCTGCATGTAGATCCCCACCGTGTCCTGCAGCGCCTCGGGGGTGGTGGCCGGTGGTCGCTCCTGCAGTCCGCGATGGTTGACGACCTCGATGGCCCGTGGGCTGTCGAAGGCGCTCTCCTGCGCTCCGGGGGTCACCACGGTCTCGTACCCCGGATCACCCTCCTCGGCCAGGGCCGGCACAGCCACGAGGAGGATGACCAGCGCCAGCGCGCGGAGCGGGAGATGTAACAGCGCGCGGAGGGGGAGGATCATTGCGGGAGGATAGTATCGACCTGCGAATCCAACAAGTCCCACGATGTGGGGCGGTCAGCCAAAAAGGGGCCCCGCGGAGGCGGTGAGAAACGATCTACACCCCGATAAACAGGTGGGTTCCACAGTAAACGCTTCCTCGCTTCCCGTCGTGCGGGTCTGCGATCCACGTCCAGAGGCGGATCCCGGGGCATAGTCTTGTAGGGAATAGATTTGGTTTCTCTGCCGGCCTCCACAGTTGCCCTGCAGATAATGATAGTGTCCACCCCCCGACTCGTCAACGTGTCCCCAGCACGCGTTCGATAACATCCATCCCCCGCTGCACCAGCTCCACCCGCGCCTGACTGCCCATGTGGCCGATACGGAACACCTTGTCCGCGAGCGGGCCCAGCGAGCCGCCCACCCCCAGCCCCTGGTCCGCCAGGCGCGCGCGCAGCGTGTCCCACGCCATCGTGTCGGGAACACGGAGCGCCGTGACCGACGGCGAGGCGGCCGCCTCGTCGCAGAACAGCTCGAGCCCCATGTCCCGGGCGCGCTCGCGACAGATCCCGGCCGCCTCCCGGTGACGGCGGTAGACCGACTCCAGCCCCTCCTTGAGCACCAGCCGTGCAGCCTGGTTCAGCGCGGCGAGGCTGGCCCACGCCGGGGTGTAGGGGAACCAGCGGCGCTGGAGCGCCTCGTCGAACGGCAGCAGCGCGTCGTAGCCCGTGTAGCGCACCTCGCGGATCACGTCCCACGCGCGGTCGCTCACCGCCACCGCCGCCAGATCGGGCGGCGCCGACAGCGCCTTCTGGTTCCCCACCAGGCACAGATCGATGCCCCACGCGTCGGTCTGTACCGGGGTCGCGGCGGCGCTGGCCACCGCGTCGACGTAGAACAGCGGCACCGCGTGCTGATGCACCAGCTGGCCCACGAGGTGCACCGGGTTGAGCGTGCCCGACGGGGTCTCACAGTGCACCGCGGTGACCATCTTCGGCGAGAAGCGCCGGATGGCCTGCTCCACCGGTTCGGGTCGCAGCACCTCGTGATACGGGAACTCGACGAACTCCACCCGGGCTCCCACGGCCCGGGCCATCTCGCCGATGCCGTGGCCGAAGACGCCGCTGCTCACCGCCAGCACACGGTCGCCGGGGCACAGACAGCTCTTGAGCGCGCCCCACAGGCCGATCATTCCCTCCCCGGTCATGATCGCCAGGCGGTTCTTCGTGGCCAGGATCTGCTGCAGCTGGCCCTGCACCTCGGCATACAGCTCGGCGTACTCCGGCTCCTGATCCGGCGAGGCGTAGTCCCGCAGGTAGGCCTGCCGCACTGATTCCGGCACATGGGTCGGGCCGGGGCACAGGGGGATGTCATACTCGATCATGGCGCGCTCCTTGGCTGTTGATAGCGCCTGGAGCCGGGTCCGTCCACCGCGACCCCGCGACCCCGCGACCACCCGCGACCAGCTCGCTCTTGCACAACATGGCGCGTCGGGTTACGACTCAAGAACATGACTCTCCGACGCATGTCCGCCCTGTCCCTGCTGCTGCTCGTTCAGTGCGCCACTTCCCCCGACAGCGTGGTGGGCAGCAGCACCTCGCTGCAGGTGGTGATGGACTCGGCGGTGTTCGAGGCGATCCAGGTGTTCCAGATCCACGTGCTCAAGGGCACCACCCGCGGCGGGTCGACGCTGACCTGCTCGGACATCCCCGGCACCTACCGCGTCAGCAGCGCCGACGTGGTGCACGTGGTGGATCCCGCTCCCACGGCGCCCAGGCCGGTGAACCCCACGGACCCGGTCACGGTGAAGAACATCAAGGTCCCCACCGACGAGCCGCTGGTGTTCGTCGTGCTCGGGCTGGCGCTGTACAAAGGGACGTTCGTTGTCGGCCGGGGCTGTGCCGATAACCAGACGTTCAAGGCCGGCGCCACCGGCGCGTCGGTCTCTGTCGACGTCAAGGCCACCACGGGGCGTCCCTGCACGAAGCCCTCGGACTGCGAGCCCAACGTGGTGTGCGTCACCGGCCCGGGGTTCGGCGACGGCTACTGCGCCGTCCAGGGCTGCGCCTCGGGCCAGACCTGCCCCCCGGGCTCCACCTGCATCTCGGACACCACGCTGGGTGGGCTGTGCATGCGGCTGTGCAAGTCGATCTCCGATTGCGAGCTGAACTACGACTGCCAGGGGCGGCTGGGGCTGTCGGCCCAGGGGTGCGGGCGCGTCTGCGTCTATCCCAACTGGCAGAAGGACAACTGCTGTCCGGCCGCGGCCTGCGGCGCCGACGGCGGGATCTGATTCTTGGCCGTTGGCTCGGGCTCTGTCGGTGAAGGCATCGCCAGAACCGCGATGCGGCAGTGATTGCTGTCGCAACGCCGCTCGAAGGGACCGATCGCCCACGATGCGGCAGTGATTGCTGTCGCAACGCCGCTCGAAGGGGCCGATCGCCCACGATGCGGCAGTGATTGCTGTCGCAACGCCGCTCGAAGGGACCGATCGCCCACGATGCGGCAGTGATTGCTGTCGCAACGCCGCTCGCGGGACGTGGGGGCCCGCATGTCGGGCTCGCATGTCGGGGGAGCCGCGTAGCGCGGCGAGGGCGGATGTGCATCGCACGGAGCCACAAGTGCAGCCGGGCCAGTTCAACCACAGAGGCAACATGCCGCGCCGGTAGCGACGTCAGGGGTGCAACAGGCTCCGTGCAATGCACGTCCGCCAGGTAGGGTCTGCCACACAACCGCCACGATCTTTCAACACCGCTGGCAAGTCCGCGTGCTTCAATCAGGGCATGGACGCCTATCTGCTCCCGCTGATCAACCGCTCCCTGGCCAGCCCGCGGCTGGACGATCTGATGCTGATGCTGTCGGCGGCGGCGCTGGTGGTGCTGCCGGGCCTGGGGCTGTGGCTGTTGCTGCAGCGCCGGCACCGGCGGCTGGCGCTGGTGCTGCTCGGCGCCGTGGGCACGACGCTGGCCCTGGCCCTGCTGCTGCAGCACGCGGTGGGCCGCCCGCGACCCGAGGGGGTGCGCCTGCTGATCCCCACGCCCGCGCTGTCCGGGTTCCCCAGCGGCCACGCCTCCATGGTGTGGTGTGCGGTGGTGCTGCTGGGGCTCGCCTGCAGACGGCCCGGGCCGTGGCTCGGCGGCGTCCTGGCGGCCAGCGTGGTCTGCGTCAGCCGGGTCTACCTCGGGCACCACTTTCCCACGGACGTGCTGGGGGGCGCGCTGCTGGGCGCCGGGGTCGGGGCGGCGTTCTTCGGCGTGTGGATCGAGGCCCCGCGTCGTGGCCGGCCGGCGGGGAGGCTGCGCTGGCTGCTGTGGCCCGAGCTGGCGATGATGGCGTTGATCACCGAGCTGGCCTACCTCGGCCTGCTGCCCCGGGGCTGGACCCACGGGGTGCCCCACGTCGACAAGTGGCTGCACTTCACGTTCTACGGGCTGCTCGCCTTCCTGCTCCACCTGTGGCTCGACGGGCGATGTGTCACCCGGCTTCGCATCCCGCTGGTGCCGCTGATCGTGATCGTCGCGGCTGACCGTGTCCCAGAAGCTGGGCAGGATGAGCGTCACAAAGCCGGCGTCATCCACGCCGAGGTCACCGAAGTTGCAGTTGTCGATCTGAACCGGCCAGACAGGGGTCGTCGGCAGCGCCGTCGGTTCCGGCTGGAAGGGCCCGGCGGCTGCAGCCCCACGCCAGCACCACCCACAGCAGCGCAGCCCACCGTCGCGAGTACAGGTTCATGTGGGGAGCCGGCAGCAAGATCAACGCCATCTCACACCCATGTTACACCCATGTATTCAAATGGGGAAAACGTGAAGCGCCCTCGATGCGGCAACCTTTTTGCCGATGGCTGGAAACATCGTTGACGGTCGCCGGGGAGCGTGGCGAGTGGTATATGTTCCGATCACACAACGGAGGCTCCATGCGACGGTCGTATCCCATTGTTGCCATGTTGTTGCTGCTGGGCTGCAGCGATGACGGGTCCTCGAACCCCGATGCGGCGGTTCCGGATGCGCGGTTGGACATCGGTATCAACGAGGGCGGCGCGGACCAGGGCCCGGTGAAGCTGCCCGAACTGCCCGTGGCCAGCGGCGTGGTCTATGTCGCGCACTACCACACCACCGATCTGCGCATCTACCGCGTGGACGGCGCCGATCCCACGGCCGAGCCCGCGGTGGAGCTGGGGCCGGGGCACGAGAGCCACGACCTGGCGCTCGATCCCTACAACGATCGACTGTACGTCGTGAGCGACTCGGGCAAGCGCGTGGCGCTGCACAAGCTGAGCCGCCCCGCCGCCGCGGGTCAGGCCCTGACGGCGCCAGCGCTGGAGGCCACCATCGACACCGGGGACCGTATCCCGCTGCTGGCCCAGGTCGATCCCCGGCGCCACCGGCTGTACGTCGTGGCCAGCCCGCCGGGCGCGGCCGTCCCGACGAGCTACCTGCTGCTGGCCTACGACGTCAGCGTGCCTGCCAGCCCCACGCCGCTCGCCGGCTCTCCGTTCACCATCCCGGTCACCTCCTCCGTGGCGCTGGACGCCCCGCGCCAGCTGCTGTTCGTGGTGCAGGCCAAGACGCACAAGCTGTACGCCTACGATCTGCACGGCGATCAGCTCCGGGCGCTGGACGGCGAGCCGCTGGACCTCGAGGCGCTCTACCCGCAGCAGAACCAGACCGCGTTCCAGGTGCGCTCGCTCACCGTCGATCCGTGGCGCAACCGGCTGTTCGCCGCGCGGTCGCAGTCGGTGCTGTCGGAGCTGATCGTGGTGGAGTACCCCAACCTGCTGCCCACCGCCGCGGCGGGCTACGCCATGCTGGCCAGGATGAGCGCGCTCAAGGCCATCGCCGATCCGTTCGACGCCGACATCCCGTCGGATCAGCGGCCCAACCTGATGGACGCCTATCAGCCCGCGCTGGACCTGGAGCGGGGCCACGTGTTCCTCAGCGCCGACGCCTGGACCGGCACCGGCGCGGCGGCGCTGGTGGCCACCATCGGCGACGGGATGAAGCTGGCCCAGAGCTGCGCGGCCCACGAGAGCTTCGGCTGCTGGTATCAGAGCTACTCCGCCGGCAACCCGGGGACCCACCTGCGCACCGACGGCGCGGCCTGCGTGGACCACACGCACCGCGTGTTCGTCGGCACCAGCGTCGATGAGCAGGACGAGACCCAGCCCGGCAGCGTGGTGTTGTTCCGCTACCAGCCGGATCTGAGCATCGCCCCGTGGGTTCCGTCCGGCGGCGCCAACCTCACCGCGGGCGGGCTCCCCGTGGCGGCGGTGTGCCACTGATCGGGCCGCGACGCGTCAGCGCTGACGCCCGAAGCGCCGGTCAGCCGATGAGCCGCATGTGCTGGCGCTTGGTGCAGCGGTCCTGCACCACCTGGATCCCCGCGGCGACCAGCTTCGCGGCGAAGGCGTCGTTGACGATCCCCTCCTGGAGCCAGACGATGTCGGGCCGCGGGTCCATGGCCAGGATCTCGTCCAGGTGTCCGTCGAGGGCGTCGGCCCGCCGGAACACGTCGACGATCTGCACCGGCTCGCGGATCTGGTCCAGGCTGCCGCGCACCGGCTCGCCGAACAGCTGCTTGTCGGTGTGCAGCGCGTTGACCGGGATCACCCGGTAGCCGTGCTTCACGAGGTAGGTCGGCACCTCGTGCGCCGGTCGGTCGGCTCGGGGGTTGGCGCCCAGCACGGCGATGGTGTAAGCCCGCTCCAGCGCCTGCTACAGCTCGGCGTCGGTCTTCAGCTCGCGCACGATCAGGCCCCGGGGATCGCCTTGTTGTAGCGCTGCTTGCGGTCGTACAGCGCCCGGGCGTCGCCCAGCGGCGCGTAGCGCTCGCGCCAGTCGGGACCGGCGCCGCCCTGCACGGCGACGCTCTGGCTCCCCCGGGCCATCAGGTTCTCCTTGCGCAGCAGCGCCTCGTAGCGCGCGTCCACCGGGGGCATGTGGATCCCGGAGTCCATGCGGATCGCGTCGCAGGGGCAGGCCTCCACGCACATCCCGCACACCACGCACACCAGCTCGTCGATGTCGAACCGCACGGGGTACTTCTCGTTGGAGTCCTCGCGCTCGCCGGGCTCGATGTGGATGCAGTTGGCGGGGCACACCGTGGAGCACATCATGCACGCCACGCAGCGCACCGAGCCGTCCGGCCGCAGCATCAGGCGGTGCACGCCGCGGAAACGCTCGGGGTAGACCCGCTTCTGCTCCGGGTAGCGGACGGTGACGATCTCCTTGCTGCCGAAGGTGTTGACGAAGAAGTGCCTGAGGGTGACGGCGACGCCGCGGACGATCTCCGGAACGTAGAGCTGCTCCCACAGACCGCGCGTGAAGGTGACGACCTTGGCCATGATTACCTCACCTCACCGCCGCGCTGGCCTGGGACCACAGGACCACGGCGGCGGTGATGACGACGTTGATGATCGAGGCGGGCAGCATCCCCTTCCACCCCAGCTTCATCAGCTGGTCGTAGCGCATGCGCGGCACGCTCCAGCGGATGGCCAGCTGCAGGAAGCAGAAGAAGAACACCTTGGCCATGAAGGTCAGCATCTGCAGCAGCACCACCGCCCAGTGCGGCATGCTCCAGAACGAGAAGCCCCAGGCGTGCAGCCCGGGCAGCTGCCAGCCGCCGAAGAACAGCGTGGTGACGAGGCAGGCGGCGAACACGATCTCCACGAACTCCGCGAGGTAGAACATCATGAACCGCGCGCCGGAGTACTCCACGAAGTAGCCCACGATCTCGCTCTCGCCCTCGGGCAGATCGAACGGAGCGCGCTTGGTCTCGGCGATGGCGGCGAACAGGAACAGCAGGAAGCCCAGGGGCTGCAGCACCACGCCCCACTGCCCGAGCTCGACCTGCTTCTGCACCACGGCCTGGGGCTCGAGGGTGCCGTAGACCAGGAACGCGCCCATCACCGCCATGCCCATGGTGATCTCGTAGGAGAACATCTGGGCCGCGGCCCGCATCCCGCCCATCATGCCGTAGGTGTTGTTGGACGACCATCCGGCCAGCACCGCGCCGTACACGCTGAGCGAGGTGATGGCGAAGATGAACAGGATGCCGATGTCCAGGTGCGCCACCTGCAGGTGCTGGAACTTGCCGGCCGCCGTGCTCTGGGCCACCAGCGCGTTCATCTCGCTCGCCACCTTCGGCAGCACGGTGCCCAGCTGGTCCAGCATCACCGGCGGCCCGAAGGGGATCACGGCGAACACCAGCAGCACCGGCGCCAGGGCGAAGATCGGGGCGATGGTGAACATCGCCTTGTGCGCCCGGGGCGGGACGAAGTCCTCCTTGGTCGCCAGCTTGAGCGAGTCGGCCAGCGGGTGGATCAGACCCCACAGCCGGATGCGGCCCAGGGTCTCGCCCGGCCGCGGCGGCAGCAGGTAGGCGCGCTCGGGCCCGATGCGATCCTGCATCATGGCGCTCTGGCGGCGCTCCATCCAGGTTAGCACGGCGGCCAGGCCGATGGCGAAGCCCAGCATGATGACCATCTTGATCAGCGTGGCGATGACGATACTCAGCATGGGCTACCCTCGGCTTCCGGCGTATCGCAGCAGCTGTGGGGCCATGGCCTTGCCCCACTGCGCGTCCTTGAACGGCGCCAGCTCCTGCTGCATGGCGGCGAAGATCTCCTGCGGACCGGCGTGGTCCAGGGTCAGCCCGGCGCGCCGGGCGACCTGCACCAGGATCTGGAAGTGGGGGCGGGCCACGTCGGGCGGCGGGACGGCTGCGCGAAGGCGCTGCACCTTCCCCTGGCGGTTGGTGATCGTGCCGTCCACCTCGGGCCACATCGCCGCGGGCAGCACGACCTGGGCCTGCTGCACCATGGGCGACGGGTGGGTCGCCTGCACCGCGAACAGCTCCAGCTGGGCGGCCCGGGCCAGCGCCTCGGGGGACAGGTGCAGCCGGTCGCCCACGACGTACAGCACGCTGAGCTGGCCCTGCTCCAGGTCCTGCGTCAGCTGCTCGCTGGTGCGCAGCTTGCCCCGGCCACAGGCCGTGGCACCGGCCCGGTTGGGGTTGGGATCGTTGTCCCGCAGGAAGTCGTCCCCTGCGGTGCCCGCGGGCTCCGCGCCGAGGTACAGCGCCGGGGCCTCGAGGAAGTCCAGGGCCAGCCGCGCGGCGACGTAGTTGTCCTCGTTGGTCGCGTCGGCGCCGAGCACGATGCCGATGCGGGCGCGGTCGCCAGCCATGGCCTTCTTCAGCGCCGTGGCGGCGTGACCCAGCGCCTCCTCCCACCCCACGTCCCGGCCCTTGATCCGCGGCAGGGTCAGCCGCTCGACCCCCAGCGCCTTGTAGGTGTAGCGCCCGAAGTCGCACATCCAGTTCTCGTTGATGTCCTTCTTGCGGTGTCGCGGCGGCACCAGGCGGTAGACCCGGTTGCGGTGGTGGTGCACCTCGCAGCGGCAGCCCGTGGCGCAGCCGTTGCACACGCTGGGCGTGGCGGCGAGCTCCCACACGCGGATCTTGAACCGGAAGTCACGGTCGGTGAGCGCGCCCACGGGGCAGATGTCCACGGTGTTGAGCGAGTAGGGGCTGTCCAGCTGGCGCCCCGGGGCGGTGGTCAGCACGCTCCGGTTGCCGCGCTTGCCGATCACCAGCTGCGGGTCCCCGGCCAGCTCGGCCATGAACCGCACGCAGCGCGAGCAGAGGATGCACCGCTCGTCGTCCAGCACCACGCGCGGTCCGATCTCGACCTTCTTCGGCTTGTGCACCTTGGGGTGGTCGATCTTCGACGGCTGATGGTCCCAGTCCATGTAGTGCTTCTGCAGGATGCACTCCCCCGCCTTGTCGCACACCGGGCAGTCCACCGGGTGGTTCACCAGGGTGAACTCCAGCAGCTGTCGCCGGGCGTCCAGCACGCGGTAGCTGGAGTTGTCGATCTCCATCTTGTTGCCGATCAGGGTCTGACACGCCGGCACCAGCTTGGGCCCGTTGTTCAGCCCCACCAGACACTGGCGGCACACCGCCACCACGCTCAGGCCGGGGTGGTAGCAGAAATAGCTGATCGGGAGCCCCTCCTCGATCATGAACTGCAGCAGGTTGCCGCCTCTGGGCGCGTGGTACGTGCGCCCGTCGATCACGATGGGGACCAGCTCCTCGTTCTTCGTCTGTTCAGTCGCCATGACTCGAGCTTACCGATCGCACTCGCCACCGATCATGTTGACGGTGTCGAAGGTGGGAATGACATCGGCCACCATGTGGCCCGTGATCATCTGCTCCATCGCCGCCATGCCCATGAAGCACGGCGGCCGGACGCGGCACTTCACCGGACGCCCGGTGCCGTCGGACACGAGGTAGAACCCCAGCTCGCCGTTGCCCGCCTCGGAGTAGCTGTAGACCTCGCCCGCCGGCGGCCGGATCCCGTCGATCACCAGCTTGAAGTGGTTGATCATCTCCTCGATGGTGTTGTAGGTCGCGGCCTTGCGTGGCAGCACCACCAGCTTGTCCTCGACCATCACCGGACCGGGGGGGATCTGCTCCAGCGCCTGCTGGATGATGCGCATGGACTGCCGCATCTCCTCCATCCGCACCAGGTAACGGTCCATGTTGTCGCAGTCGGTGCCGATGGGGATCTCGAAGTCCATGCGGTCGTAGACCAGGTAGGGGTGGGCCTTGCGCACGTCGTAGTCCACGCCGCTGGCTCGCAGGCAGGGCCCGGTCCAGCCGTAGCTGATGGCGTCCTCGGCGCTGATCACCGCGATGTGCTGCATCCGGTCGAGGAAGATCCGGTTCCGCGTCATCAGCTTGTCCAGCTCCACCACGATCTGGTCGATCTTGGGCAGGATCGCCAGCGTGCGCTCCGCGAACCCCTCGGGCATGTCCCACGCCACGCCGCCGATGCGGACGTAGGAGTGCGTCAGACGCGCGCCGGAGATCTCCTCCAGCAGGTCCCACAGCCAGTCGCGCCCCTTCATCACGTAGAAGTAGGGCGTGAAGGCCCCCATCTCCATGGTCTGGGCCGCCATGTAGGTCAGGTGGTCGCTGATGCGCGCGATCTCGCCGACGATGACGCGGAGGTACTGCGCCCGCTCGGGGATCGTGAGCCCCAGCAGCTTCTCCACCGCCATGGCGTAGCCCACGTTGTTCAGCATCGGCGAGACGTAGTTCAGCCGGTCGGTGTAGGGGAAGATCTGCTGCCAGCAGTGGGCCTCGGCCTCCTTCTCGAAGCCGCGGTGCAGGTAGCCGATGTCCACCTCGGCCTTGTTGATGCGCTCGCCCTCCAGCGCGAGCTTGAGGTGGATCGTGCCGTGCATCGCCGGGTGCGACGGTCCCATGTGCACGATGGTCAGGTCGTGAGCCTCCACGTCCCGTTCGATGGTCGTCATGCGTTACTCCGTCGCCGTGGGCAGCGAACGCGCCTTGCCCCGACGTGCCAGCACCTCGGCGATCTCGTTCTCCGGGCGCCGCAGCAGCGGCTGCCGCCGCTCCTTGGGATAGTCCTTGCGCAGCGGGTGCCCGACGAACTCCTCGTACAGCAGGATCCGTTTCAGGTTGGGGTGGCCCTTGAACCGGATGCCGTACATGTCCCAGATCTCGCGCTCGAACCAGTTGGCGATCTTGAACTGCTCGCACAGCGAATCCACCACGGGATCCTCCTCGGCGAGCTGGACCTTCAGCCGCAGTCGATGCTTCCGGGCCACCGAGTACAGGTGGTACACCACCTCGAAGCGCGGCTCGTGCCCCTGCTGCAGGTAGTCCACGGCGGTCATGTCGGTGAGCATGTTGAGCTCGAGGTCGTGCACCTCCCGCAGCCAGCTCACCACCTCCACCAGCGCCTCGCGCTGGATCACGGCAGTGTCGTCGCCGCGGAAGTCGTGCGTCTCGACGATGCTGCTCGAGAAGCGCTGCCTGAGCTTCTCCAGGGCCTTGTGGCTCATCGGGCGTTCCTTGTCTGCTGCCGGTCCAGGCGCTTGCGCTCCTGCTCCACCTGGTACTGGCGCTGGCTCCAGCCCTGACCGGTCTGGATCTTCTCCTGCAGCATGATCAGCGCGTCCAGTACCGCCTCGGGGCGGGGCGGGCAGCCGGGGATGTAGACGTCCACCGGGATCACGTGATCGATGCCGGGCATGGTGGCGTAGTTCTGATAGAAGCCGCCGCTGGAGGCGCACACGCCGAACGAGATGACCCACTTGGGCTCGGTGATCTGCTCGTAGATCCGCTTGAGGATCGGCCCCTGGCGCTCGGTCACTGTGCCCACCACCATCAGCATGTCAGCCTGACGCGGCGAGAAGCGCGGGAACTCGGCGCCGAATCGCGCCACGTCGTAGCGCGGGCCCCACAGCGCCATGTACTCCATGCCGCAGCAGGCGGTGACGAACGGGTACTGGAACAGCGAGAACTTTCGGGCCCAGTTGACCGCGTCGGCCAGACGTCCCGTGGCGAACTCTAGTCCCATTCCAAGGCCTTCTTTCTCCAGACGTACAGCAGGGCCAGCACCAGGATCGACAGAAACACCCCCATCACCAGCAGCCCGAAGGGGGTCGCCATCCCGTGGCACACCCCGTTTTCCATCTTGCCCTTGCAGGAAAGGTCCCGAAACAGCACGGCCCACGGGTAGAAGAAGGCGGCCTCGATGTCGAACACCAGAAACAGGATGGCGGTGCGGTAGAACCGAATGCTGAACCGGCCATGGGGTGCGCCCGCCGGGTCGCGGCCGCACTCGTAGGGCAGCGCCTTCTCCACCGTCTCGCGCTTGGGACCCAGGAACCAGGCGACTGCCAGCAGCAGCAGTCCGAAGCCCAGGGCCACCACCAGGAAGACGACAATGGGGATGTATTCTGTGAGCATGCGTACTCCGAAGTTGATCTGATGCTCGGGGTCCTACGGCCCGGCGAGCGCGTAACTATGGCAACAGCCCAAAGTTGATGTCAACGGAAATTCGGAGTAGGGCAGGCTACCTAACTGAGCCGATTCTTTCGAGAAAGAGCGGCGTGTGGGCCAAATGTAGTCCGGTGGGGCGGGTGGGTGGAGCCGACAAATGCCGCGGTGCTCCATGAGCCATGGTGGCCCGACTGGCACACGTGCTTGCCGAAGACGTCGAGTAGTCTCGCCTTGTCGCACTGGGTGTCGGTCTCACAGCCCACACATAGTCCGGTGACGGCGTCGCACCAGTCCGTCGCCCACAGGCCACCGCCGTCCGCGCCGGTCCGGCACTGCACGCCACAGGCTCCACCACCGCAGTGCGGATATGCCCCCCGCGCTGTGCAGTCGGCGTCCGTACTACAGCCGTTGCAGGCCCCCGCCAGGTCGCACCGGCCGGTTCCCACGACGGTGAGTCCGTTGACAGTCGCCATCGACCATTCCTTTCGAGGTGAACGCGACAAACGCTATCACCTGCACCGGCCGGTGTCTGTGACCACAGCCACGCCGGGCCCGCATGCTACTATGCCGACCGATGTCGAGACTCATGGGACCCATCGTGCTGTTGCTGGCCGTGTCGGGGTGCAGCATCCTCGGCCCACCTCGTCTGGATCGCATGGTGCGGGTGCCCGCCGTGGCCCAGGTCCTGGGCCAGATGCAGGAGGCTCTGCAGCGAGGGGACCTGGAGCGCCTGCGCGACCTGTTCACGCCGCAATGTCGACACCACTGCCGCGGCTTCGTCCCGCTGATCCGGGCCAAGGCCGGCGGCTACCAGGCGGCCACCTGGGTCCCGCGGGTGGACCCCAAGGAGCCCGCGCTGCTGGACCTGATGCGGATCCTCTTCTCCTATCAGGCGCTGCGGGTCAGCCTGGCCCCGCAGCGGATGCGCATCCTGGACGGCCGGGTGCTGGTGCGGGCCCGGTTGCGCCTGGAGGGCATCGACGGTGAGGATCAGCGCCGCATCGACGAGGGGCTGCTGGATCTCGATCTGCGCCAGGGGCCCTCGGGCTGGAAGGTGCATGGCTTCAGCCCGGCCGCGGTGAACACCCTGCGCCGCGAATCCCCGATCTATCGACGACAGGCGCTGCCCTCGGCTCCGCGCGGTCCAGCACCGGTTGTCGCCGCACCCGGCCTCGGCCCGGTGGGGCAACAGGCGTCGGCGTCGCCGGTGGCGCTGGATCTGGACCGTGACGGCGTGATGGATCTGGTGCTGGCGCACGGCGACCAGGCGCTCCTCCTGCGCGGGCAACGGGGCGGCGGGTTCCAGGCGTCACGCGTCCTGTTTCGTCAGGCCGGTCTTCGCGTGCTGCGCGCGGGCGATCTCGACGGCGACGGCCATCCCGATCTGTTTGCCGGCAGCTACGGCGGCGCGAGCTACATCTGGCGCTGGTGGTCCGCCGGGCTGCGGCGCATGCCAGGCTTCGTGGTTCACGGACATGTGACCGACGCCAGCATCGCCGATCTCGACGGGGACGGGCGGCTCGATCTGTACGTCGTGCGCCACGGCGACGTGGGCCGCTGGCCCGCTGGCGGGGAGCCCGACCTGCTGTTCCTCGGCACCCCCGAGGGGCTGCGTCCCTCCGTCGCGGCCACACGTGGCGGGTGGAGCCTCGCGGTTTGCGCCGGCGACCTGAACGACGACGGCCGCGTGGATCTGTTCGTGGCCCGTGAGCTGGGTCCCAGTCGGTTGCTGATCAACCACGGCGGGGCCTGGTTCCACGACGACGCCCCCGCGATGGGGCTCCATCTGGAGCAGGCCACGGCCTGTGCCCTGGGAGACGTGGACGGTGACGGCCGGCTGGATCTGATGGTGGGTGGCCGCCGCGGCGTGCAGGCCCCGCTGTTCGGTCGTCCCGGCGTGGGGTTCCCCGGCGACGGGCTCATTCCCTCCGCCACGCGTCATCGTCGACTGCAGCGCGCCGCGCTGGGCGACACGTTGTGGCTCAACGACGGCCGACGCATGCGCCGACGGTGGCTGCTGGACAGCGGCTGGACCAGCTGGGCCGGCATGCTGGACCACGACAACGACGGCGTGCTGGATCTGCTGCTGTTGCGAAGGCAGCCCGCGGAAGCGGCGGAGCGGCGGTGGTGGTGGTCTGTGCTGGGCCCCGCGCTCCGCGGCGCCACACCGGCGCCCATGCGGGAGGTGCTCGAGGACGGCCCCACGCGGCTGTGGGTCGGGATCGGCCGTGGGGAGCTCGTCGACGGTGCGAGCGTCGCCGGCCTGGACCTCGCGGGTGGAGCGGCCCTGGTCCTGGACAGCGACGGTGACGGGCGCCTGGATCTGGTGGGTGACGGGTCGTCGCTCCACGTCGACACCAACGACGAGGGGCACGGGCTGCTGCTGGCACTGCAGGGGCGGCCGCCCAACCGCCAGGCGGTGGGGAGTCGCGTGACGCTGTGGGTCGCGGGGCGGCGCCAGATCCGCGAGGTGGGCCTGTCGGCCAGCGGCCTGCCGGGTGGCCCCCCGGGCATGGTGCACTTCGGAACCGGGGAGGCGCTGCGCGCCGAGCAGGTCCAGGTGCGCTGGCCGGACGGGAGCGTGCAACGGTTCATGGATCTACCGCTGGACCGCCTGGTTCGGCTGCGCCAGGGAGGACACGCGAGCTGGAGTGATCTCCAGGGGGACGCCGACGCGGATCAACCCGATGCCACCGTCGCACCCGCCAGCGGTCCGACGTCGGCGCCGCTCACGGCGTGGCGCCCTCCCTCCCGTGTGCTGGAGCTGACCATACGGCAACACGCATTCACCGTGCCCGTGTCACAGCGCGCGGGTCAGCGAGCCACGCTTGTGCTGTTCGTCCACCAGCCGAAGCCGGCGTTCTGCGCGGCCCTGGGCCGACTGGCACGCCGTGGGCTGGGGGTGCGGGCGGTGGTGATCCGGATGGAGGGAGAGGGCGGATGTGCGGAGCAGGCCACCGAGCAGACGCGCGCCGCCCTCACCGGCGCTGGCGCGCTGTTTCCGTTGCTGATGGTCGTGGATCGCACGGGACGAACGGTGCGAATGGTGAGCGGTGAGGTGGACGCGGTGGGCCTGGGTGCGCTGATCGACGGGCTGTGATGGCTGGATCACGGCATCTCTGCGATATAAGGGCTTGACATCACAGACATATTGATTAGAATATCCTCCCCAGACGGGTGCAGAACCATCAACCATTACAGGACAGTATCACCGGATGAACATCGAGATCAGGCAGGATGACCCCTTGACCTACGAGGGGGGCGGTTTTGTCGTTCCGACCAACTCATACGCGCAGATGGTCGAGGGATGGGCGGCGCGGATCAAGGAGGTCGGGGGTGAGGCCATCGAATCGGAGGCGATGAAGTCTGCCCCCATCGCGGTGGGTGCGGCCATCTCCACCTCCGCCGGATCGCTCTTGTTGACCCGGTTGATACACGTTCCGTTCTCGGAGCACCCCGGCGTTCGGATTGGCATCGAGAATGTTCGCCGCGCCACGCGCGCCGCGTTGCTGGCGGCCCAGCACTTCCAGCTGGACCGCATCTGTATCCCGGGCTTCGGCTACGGAGAAAACGGCATCCCCTATGACGAGACCGCCCGCGCCATCATCGACGAGCTGAAGGCGTTCAAGGGGCCGCACCCGAGCCATGTCACGCTGATGGACACCGATGATGCGATGATCCAGGCGTTTCGGGCGCAGGTGGAGGAGCACTGATCAGGGATGTTCGTCCTGACCCTCCTTTTCTGGCTCGCGGTGGCAGCGGGGATACTGGCGCTGCTGGCCTACCTCAGTGGACGGCATTACCGGCTCGAACCGAAGATGGACGCCGTCTACTTCGTCACCACCGAGGACGGCTGGCGGCTACAGCTCACCCGCTATCGTCCCCGGGAGCCGCTGGGAGGACCGCCGGTGGTGTTGTGCCCCGGCGCCGGGATGAGCTCCGTCATCTTCGACGTGTCGGAGGAGACCTCGCTCGCGCGGTACCTGTCGACGCACGGGCACGACGTGTGGCTGCTGGATCCACGAGGCCGGGGAATCAGCGCCCGTCGACGAGCAAACTGGAGCTTCGACGACTACGTCGAGTTCGATGCGCCGGCCGCCCTGCGCCTCATCGGTGAGCACACCGGGGCGCCTCAGGTCCAGTGGATCGGATTCGGCGTTGGTGGGTTGATTCCCCTGGCAGTGCTCCCGGGGGCCGATGGCCATCGCATCGGAAGCCTGGCGACGCTGGCCGCCTCGGCGTTCTTCCGGCGTCAACAGGCGGTCTTTGGTCCCCGGTTGCTGCGCTGGCTCCGGCGGCTCCGCCTCGATCTCGTGGTGCGGCTGCTGGCGCCGCTGCTCGGCCGGCTGTATCTCGGAGCGCTGCGGTTGCTGCAGAACCGGGACAACATCGACGGGCTGACCTACCGGCGGGCGCTGGTCAACGGGCTGGCCGGGTTCGCGCGCACCGAGACGAACCAGTACGCCGAGTGGCTGGAGCAGGACCACTTCACGGCCATGGTGCAGCGCCGTGACTACCGGGCGAGCCTGGGGAGCATCCAGACGCCGACGCTGTTCATCGTCGGGCCCCGGGACGAGCTGGCGCCCCCCGACATGGTGGAGAACACCGCCGCCCTGCTGGAAGACGTGGAGGATCGGGCGCTGGTGATCGCCTCGCGGATGCACGGCATGAGCACCAACTACGGCCACCTCGATCTGCTGCTGGGCCGCGGGGTGCGGCGCGATATCTTCTCCCACCTGCTCAAGTGGGTGGACCTGCACGCTGGCGTCGAGATCCCGGCGTCGCACCCGGAGCCGCCCGAGCCGCGTGAGGGATGGACCGAGGAGAACGGCTACGCCGACCGGCAGCGGTCCACGACCCAACGATCCACGATCCAGGCCCCCATGGAGTCGGTGGCGGAGTCACCCGATGCGGGTGAGGACGAGCCGATGGATGACGGGCTGATGGATGACGAGGACGACGAGGATCTGGTTCAGGGGGACGTGCCGCGCGTGCCGGGCTGATTCACCTGCGGTGGGGTTCGAGAGCCTTGCCGGTCATGGGGACGAAGCGCACGTGCAGCAGATGCTCCCGCCGGAGCTCGCCCTTTTTGTTCTTGGTGATGCGGACCAGTCGCTGGTCCGTGGCTGGACCCACCGGCACCACCAGGACGCCGCCCGGTCGAAGCTGCTGGATCAGGGTGGGTGGCACCTCGAGCGGAGATGCGGTGAGGATCACGGCGTCGAACGGGGCCTTCTCCGGCCACCCGGCGTAACCGTCTCCCAGGCGGACGTGGACGTTCTTGTACCCCAGGCTGGCGAGCAGCTGTCGGGCATGCTCCCCCAGCGGGCGCATGATCTCGACGGTGTAGACCTCCCGTGCCAGCTCGCCCAGAATCGCTGCCTGGTAGCCCGACCCCGTGCCGATCTCCAGCACCCGTGAGCCGGGTTTCAGCCGCAGCGCCTCGGTCATGAGACCCACGATGTAGGGCTGGCTGATGGTCTGCTCCTCGCCGATGGGCAGCGGATGATCGGCGTAGGCATCGGCTCGACGGCCGGGCGGCACGAACAGGTGCCGCCGAACCTTGCGCATGGCCGCCAGCACGCGGCGGTCCTTGACGCCCCGGGCGGCGATCTGACGCTGGACCATGGCCAGACGTTCGACCTTGCGGTCCTGAGCGTCGGCTGCTCGCTGGCAGGCCAGCAGCTCGAACACCACCAGCAGGGGAATGAACGTCAGGGCGTTCGACAGGCGCTCCACGCGCTCGAACCTCCCGACCTAGGGTCGAATGAACGCAGTGGCCATCATGCAGCCAATTGGGCACCCGGCCATCAAGGCGACGATGATCGATGCGACGAACATGATGCCGATGGTGGCAGCCACGTAGCCCACGGCCTTGTCCTGGGGCGTTCCGTTCATGACGGGCAGGCCCAGATAGAGGAAGTAGGCGCCATACCCGAGCCCGGCCAGTCCGCCCACCATCCCGAGGGCGCCGACGGGGACGATGTTGAGCGCTCCACCCAGCCAGGTCGGAATGGTGGCCCCGGTGGCGAGCTTCATCGCCTGGCTGAAGTCCTTTTGAGCCCCAAATGGTTCCGCCAGGGCGTTGATGATCACGCCCATGAGAATCCAGAGCCCGATGTTGAGGCCATACTGGAGAATCAGGCCTGCGAAGGTCGCGGCAAAGAGACGACCGGAGAGGCCGAATCGCATGTATGTCAAGAGCTGACCCACGAACAACGCGACAGCGGGAATGGCGGCCAGCAGCAGCATCTGAGGGATCAACAGGGTCTTGATGTCTCCCGGCTCACCCACCACCTCGTTCCAGTAGTCTTTCGGGGCGGTGAAGATCTTGATGAGGCGACCCAAATCCATTTTGGACTCCTTGTTGGGAGGAAGGTCTCTCGTGGATTGCGTTTCGCAGATCACTGCGAATCCGACGCTTATACCACGCGGGGAATAGCCAGGCAATGTAGGGAGACCGCGCTCAGGCGCGGAAGAGCTGCTCGATCTCGCATTCCATCTTCGTTTCGGCCACCTTTTTTGCCACGGCAAGCTCCTTCACGATGAGATTCTTTGCCGTGTCGAGCATCCTTCGCTCGCCGAACGAGAGGGTCTTGGTAGATTTGAGGCGGTACAGATCGCGATACACCTCGGCGACCTCGAAAAGCGACCCAGTCTTGATCTTCTCCATGAATCCGCGGTACCGGCGGTTCCAGGTCTGCTTGTCGATGTGGATCTCCTTCTCCTTCAGAATACTGTAGACTTCCTTGATCTCGCTGTCGCCGATGATCGGTCGCAGCCCAACCTCGTGAGCCTTGTTGACCGGCACCATGATGCGCATGTCGGTGTCTACGATCCGAAGCACGTAGAATCGCTGCGATTTTCCGGAAATCTCCTTCTCTTCGATCCCCACAACCTCGGCCACGCCCTGTGCTGGATAGACAGCCATCTCGCCAACATCAAAGCCATTATTCATGAAGCGCCTCCGCATGGGGAACAAGTGGGCAGAAACCGAGTCGGCCGTCTGGCAAGCAAACGTAGTGCCATGTCAAGAGACGGCGATGAATTCCAGGAATATCGGCTAATTATACTTACAGCAAATTCGGTGTTTTTTGAACCAACTATGACAGAGTGGCACATTCTCAACCAACCAGACCCGACTACCTGGTCGTATATGCATTAAATCCAGCCGGTTAATGCGGTGCACGATCTTGGCGCATTCGCTGAGCCACCCTGCCACGATCCCTCCGGATTATGACGACTCGCGAGATCCTGGCCAAATCGGATCGGCAGCCAACGGTGCAGTCATTTGGAATAATGCAGGAAATTAGGATCAAATACTGGCCACTCATGGAGCCCCCCTCCCACGCGTTGTCTCACAACTAGTCGAAATCCAGTATTTTCCACTCCCCCGATTCTCGGATCAACTCGATCTTGTACTGACGATCATACTGAAGGCGTGCCTTGTTTCCGGTGACCTCCAGAGCTGGCGCCAGCTTGTTCGGTGTGGTTGTGATCTTCTTGAGCCGTGTCAGCCGCTCCTCGATCTCACGCTCGATGGTCTCGCGCATGGATCGCGAGACCAGTTTCATCACGGAAGGGTAGTCTCGAGACTCGATGGCGTGGATGAATGCGCGAAGCGCGTCGGTGGGACTGGCGGTTTCGAGCGACTGCGTCATGCCCTCCTGAACAGTCCACCGTTTGTCCAGGTAGATCAGCCTGGCCTGCAGCCCGCTGTCGTATCGGATGCTAGCAACCACCCTGTAGGGCTTGTCCAGCGCCTTACGCAGCCGCGTCTTCTGGTCCGCCAGCTCCAAACGGGCAGCACGCCACCGGCCGATGAAGTCGTTTCTGCTCACGCGGCGTCGGATTCGCTCGTCGAGCAACGGATAGGCGAGGTCCGGGCGATTGGCGTCGATGGCCGCGAGGTAGCGCTCGACGGTCTTCGACGGTCCATCCCTCGAACTGGTGCAGGCAGCGAGCGAGATGCAAAGGAGGATGGCGGATTTGGATGAAGAGGGCATCGCTGATGTTACGTACGCTTCCACAACCCCCAGGTTCCCCCGCATTCTAGCGGCTGTGGCACCTGGGTCAATTGTCTGCTCCGCCGGAGGGAGCCCGTACCCGGGCAGACTGTTCACGCCTCCTGGGTGAACGACTGTTAACGATCCGCACCAGTCCAGCGGGTCTGGATCCGGCAAATGACTGTAATCATGCGCATGGAGGCGACCCGCGCTTTCGGCATGCCCTTTGTATTTACCCCGACTGGAGCAGAAACAAACAGGGAGACGGCACAATGACATCCACCAACAAGACCCTCCCACTCCTGGCTGTTGCTGGCCTGCTGGTGCTGTTCGCCGGCTGCACCACCGAGAACAGGAATGCGGGTTATGGGTACTGCGACGACTCCGGTTGCTATCGGTGCGACCTGGATGACAGCTGCTGGCCGATTCCCAACCAGAAGTGCAGCAGCGACACCGAATGCAGCGTCGGCGTATGCACCAACATTGGATGCACCACGGCTTGCCTGAAGGACGGCGACTGTGGCAGTGGTGAGGTTTGCACGACTGGCTTCTGTGCGCCGGCCGGCTTCACCAAGGTCGAGCCCTACCTGCCAGGCACCAGCTGCACGGATGATGCAGGCTGCGACGCTGACCAGTTCTGCGACGCTGGCACATGCAAGGCCAAGTGCACCTCCGACGAGGATTGCGGTCCGGACAGTGTCTGCACCAGCTGCGGCAAGTGCCAGCCCAAGGGAACGCCGGCAACCTGCGGCTCGACCCAGATCTTCTGCTCCGCGACAGTGCCCTGCACCACCGGCAAGACCTGCACCACCGGTCGCTGCCACTTCCAGTGCAGCAGCAGCGTCACCTGCCCCCTGGGTCAGGTTTGCACCTCGGGGCTGTGTGTGGACGACCCCAACCCGGCGTCGCCCGAGTGCGCGCTGGACTTCGACTGCGGCGACGGCAGCTGCATCAACGGGTACTGCCACCCCACCTGCAAGGTCAGCGGTGACTGTGGGACCGGCGCCGTGTGCCTCAACGGGATCTGCCAGCCCGACTACACGACGGGTAGCTAGACATAGACGACTTTCTCCTCTCTCCTCCTGTGTGTGTGAGCGTTTTGAGGCTATTCGCGCAACCACCGCTGATCTAGACTGAGGCATGTCTGAACACCAGGTAGTCCTGGTGGCTCTCTCCGATCTGGTGGAGCGAGCCCAGGTGGAACAGATCGTGCTGGAGGCTGGCCACAAGGTCGTGATCAGCGAGGACGCGGCCCGTCTGATCGACGAGGCCGAGAAGCAGCGACCAGCCGTCATCATCATCGGCCACGATTTCGGTGGACCGCGCGGTGGGGTCTCGCTGTGCCGCCACCTCAAGGCCAGCCCGACAACCCGGGCGCTGGCGGTGATCCTGGTCTGCGGTCGCGACGACGCGCTCCATCCCACCAGCGGCACCGACGGTCGTTCCGACGAGGTGTTGGTGCGGCCGATCCACCTGCCCGAGGTCTTGATTCGGATCTCGAGTGTGCAGCGGCTCCACCGCTACGCCTCGGAGGCGGTACAGGGCTCCCGGCTGGATCCGCTCACGGGTACCTTCAATCACAACTACCTGCTGGACCGCCTGAAGCACGAGGTGATGCGCGCCAGCCGTTATGGACGGAGCGTGGCGCTGGTGATGGTGGACGTGGACGAGTTCACCACGCTCAACGATCGGGAAGGGAGCACCTGTGCCGACCTGATGTTGCGCGAGGTGGCTCGCGCCCTGACCTCCCGGCTGCGCGGGGTGGACCTGGTGGCGCGCACCGGGGCGGATGAGTTCTCCGTGGTGTTGCCCGAAACGTCCCTGCTCGTGGCCCGCCCCATCGCCGAGCGACTGCGTCGCGCGGTGGAGGGCCTGCAGTGTCAGATCCCGGCCGAGGAGGACCGCGCGGTGCAGGTGACGGTGAGCCTCGGCATCGCGGGGCTGCCGCACCCGGAGGTGGGGGACGTGCCCGATCTGCTGCGCTGTGCCCGGGCGGCGCTGGCGCGCGCCGGCGACGCGGGTGGCAATCGAAGCGTGCTGTACTGAGCTACTTCGCGAGTCGACGCAGGTCCACCTGCAGCGACAAAAAACTTGACACTACCTCCGTTCGCACACCTACTGAATCTTCCAAACCTGCTGAACCAGGAGACGAACCATGCGCCAATGGCTTGCCCTGTTGGGGTTGTGTGTTCTGCTCGCACCCGCCTGCAGCGATGAAACCAATCCACCACTCGACTCCGGTCCCGACGCCGTGGCAGACGCGCCGGGCGACAGCGTGACCGATGTGCCTTCCGGCACGGAGACCGGAACGGATGGATCGCAGGATGCAGCGGTGACGTGTGGTGACGGAGGATCTGGCATCCTGTGCGGGGCCGAGTGTGTCGACCCGGACACCGATCCCAACCACTGTGGGGGATGCAACACGCCCTGCAAGCCGGGCGAGTTCTGCGTGTCAGGCCTGTGTCTGGACAGTTGTCCGCCTGGAACCAGCTTCTGTTCGGGCCAGTGCGTCGACGTTCTGACCGACGATCTCAACTGTGGACAGTGCGGAACCGCCTGTCCTGCGACCCAGACCTGCGTGGCGGGGAAGTGCGACTGCGCCGTGGGCCAGTCGCTGTGTGGAACCACCTGCGTCAACCTCCAGACCAGCCCCACGCACTGCGGCACCTGCGACAACGTCTGCGGTGGTACCACGCCCAGCTGCGCTAGCGGCGTTTGCGTCAGTGGATGTCCCACGGGCCTCACCGACTGCACGGGGCAATGCGTGGACTTGCAGACTGACCTGGCGAACTGTGGCGCATGCGATGTGGCGTGCACCAAGGACCGGACCTGCGCCGGTGGTCAGTGCACCTGCGGCGCTGCAGACACCGAGTGCGACGGGGAGTGTGTCGACCTGAAGACCGACTCCACCAACTGTGGGGCCTGCGACAACGTCTGCACCTTCGGGAAGTTCTGCGCCGCTGGCACGTGCGCCTGTCCGCTGGGACAGCTGGAGTGCAACGGGCTGTGCGTCGATCCGCTCACCGACGACCAGAACTGCGGTGCGTGTGGCACCATCTGCGCCAACAACACGCAGTGCATCGCAGGCAAGTGCGGCTGCATCCAGGGCCTGACGCTGTGTGGCGGCGAGTGCGTCGACCTCAACAGCGACTCCCAGAACTGCGGCAAGTGCGCCAACAAGTGCCCCACCGGGACGCTGTGCTCCAGCGCCCAGTGTATCGTCGCCACCAAGTGCACCGGGGGGCAGGTGCTGTGCGCCGGGGGCTGCACCAACATCACCAAGGACCCGCTCAACTGCGGGGGCTGTGGTGTGACCTGCCCGGCAGGCTTCATCTGCGAGGCCGGGATCTGCGCCTGTCCCGCGGGCCAGACCAAGTGTGGGACGGTGTGCGTCGATCTGCAGAGCAACCCCCTCAACTGCGGCGCTTGCAGCAAGGCCTGCCTCCCGGGGCAGGTGTGTTCCGCCGGGGTCTGCGCCACATCCTGCGCCGTGGGGGAGACGCTGTGCGGCGGGGCCTGTGTCGACACCCAGATCAGCGACAAGAACTGCGGCGCCTGCGGCGTGACCTGCGCCTTCGACCAGGTGTGCGTCGCCGGTGCGTGCCAGGTGGCGTGCGTCGCCCCGACCAGCTACTGCTTTGGCGACTGTCTCAACCTCTCGACGAACCACAACAACTGCGGCACCTGCGGCGCCGCCTGCACCATCGTCCAGAACTGCGTCAACGGGCAGTGCGTGTGCCATTCGGGGCTGGATCAGTGCTCGGGCGTCTGCGTCAACCTGCAGACCGACAGCCTCAACTGCGGCGTGTGTGCCAAGCAGTGCCTCTCCACCCAGCAGTGTCAGGGGGGGCAGTGCAAGCCCTGAGCTCCGGTCAGCGCAGGTTGATGGTGTAGGGCATGCGCGCCAGCGGATCACCCGACCGGGCCCGCAGCAGCACCGGCGGCAGGGCCTGCAGCAGCTGCTTCAACGCCTGGGGCAGGCCGGTCTCCCTGGCCTGGCTAACCTGTGACAGCAGCTGCGCCAGCAGTCCCTTCTTCACCTGCGGCAGCGCGTAGATCCGCACCGGACGTGAGAGCGACAGCCCGGCACGGCGCTGGACCTCCTCGATGGCGTCGATCAGTCCGCCCTGCCGATCCACCAGCCCCCGCCCCATGGCCTGCCGACCGGTCCACACGCGACCGCGCGCCACCTGGTGCACCTGATCCATGGTCAAGTGCCGCCCCTGGCCCACGGCGCGGAGGAACGCGCGGTAGTAGTACTGCAGCCGGGAGAGGATGAACTGCCGCTCGTCGGCGGTGTAGGGCCGTTCGAAGTCCTCCATCGTGGCGTGCTTGCCCCGGGCGTCCACGTCGATGCTGATGCCCAGTCGCTGCATCAGGCGGCTCAGATCGAACTTGCCGGTGAAGATGCCGATGGATCCGGTGATCGTGGCCGGCTCGGCGAAGATGCGATCGCCGCCAGCGGCGATGTAGTAGCCGCCGGAAGCGGCGGTGTCGCCCATGGACACGACTACCGGCTTCACCTTGCGCGTGTTGCGCACCGCGCGCCACATGGTGTCGCTGGCCATGGCCGACCCCCCCGGGCTGTTGATCCGCAGCACGACGCCCTTGACGTCGTCGCGGGAGCGGGCCCATGACAGGGCCTTGACGATGGTCTCGTCGCCGGTCATCAGCCGACCGATGAGCGGGATCTCCGTGTTCTTGCCGCGCACGATGTCGCCCACCACCACCACCACCGCGATCCCCGGGCCGGCGGGCCAGCGCCGCCCGCTGCGCGCCAGCGACTGGGGCTTGATCAGCTCGATGCGGCCACGCCGCTTCTGCACCGCCGACTTGACCTCCTCCGGCTCCACCACCTGGTCCACCAGCCCC
>Ga0210044_10002471_pt1 | contig 27536 bp, 34 predicted proteins | sample CryGey13umfilter_2_FD_183959 | JGI IMG/M metagenome (GOLD analysis project Ga0210044, IMG submission 183959) | Groundwater microbial communities from aquifer in Utah, USA - Crystal Geyser 4/9/14 3 um filter (SPAdes) (version 2) | ecosystem: Environmental > Aquatic > Deep subsurface >... | reverse complement strand
CCGCTTCGGATTTTTGTGAGGACTTCATCCCTTATCTCTTTGGAAATACGTTTCATCATACAATTTTACCAAATATATTACGTCAGTTTTTCTAGAAAACTGTTCTAGTATATCGGGTACCTGTCAGGTACCTGTCAGATATATTCTAGAATTCAGAGTAGACGACCTAAAAACAATGTATTCAAGACTTCAGGAGATGAGCGCCAAAATAATCAGAAAACCTGAATTTGTTAAGGAAGTTGATTGTTTTGTAATAACTGCCTCTGACCCAGAAGGGAATACAATACAATTCCTGGGGAATGAGTATAATGAGTAGCTCAGAGTTCTAAACCAGTATATATTTGTTCAAGATCAGGGACAAAACAAAAAAAGGGGAGCCCCATGCTCCCCCTTTCACAAACTACGAATGACTTCGTTGTTACTCCATCATGTCGCATGTGCCGTTTTTGTTGGCATCAACGAAGTTTCCTCCATTGTTCTGGCCTCGAACGCCCGAGCGTCCCATACCATTTCCTTGCCTTAGACCAAGCTCCGCTCGAAGTTTTGCGGCTTCGACTGTTTTGCCTTGTTCAGCAAGTGCCCAAGCATCTGCAAATTTGTTGAACTCCACTTGAGTATCAACAATTCGCAACACACCAGGTTGTCGACCGTTTTCGGTCATAAGCTTTTTCCATGCAGCAAAGTCTTTTGCTTTAAAGGCTTTCTCCATAGCTGCTTCTCTTTCTGGCGTATAGTTAGGTCCTTGCTTAGTATTATCGCCACGATATGCAGAAACTGCGGGCATTGCAATTAGTGCAATCCCAACCACTGCTGTAGCAACAGCGATGCCAATTACGTATCTATTCATTTGTATGTAATCAAATTTATATAATTGGGATTGAGCTCTTCCCTTCTACCTAGTTATACGCATCATTCCACCATTTCCTTGCATTATATTTCGCATCATGCCATTACCTTCCCAGGGTCTAAACTCGGTTGCATCGAACGTAGTTGCGTCTGTCTGTGTTCCCAATACCTTGATAAACTCGCCTTTACTCAGAGAGACTCTCGAAATGGTCGCTTGAGAGCAGGTAATCTTCCACAATTTGCCTCTTAAGTCACGCAATGTTAAGGTATTGGCTCTTGTGTTTATTGCGACAATTTTTCCAGCCAACCTTCCTTGTTGCGGATTCATCCAAACACCACCCCGCATATCACCATACATCGTGTACCCAGGAACATGTTGTACGAAGTAGCTGTTCAATCGGGGTGCAAAGCCAGAAAAGAGGAGAATAACACCTATCACTATTGATATGCCAATGGTTGCACCAAAGATCTGAACGGTCCTCCATTTATAGCCATCTTCTGTATGAATAAAGTTGTGATAGGCAACATACACAAAAATTGCTAAAAGAATTAACCAAAAGTAGGGAATCGCAGATAGTAATTGCCAAAATTGTGCACGGGAAGATTGCGCCGGTAACAAATCAATCGGGCTGAGGAGTAGATGTAACCCGATTGCAACCGAAACAGCGCCAAACACAACGCTAACAATAGCCATTGCCCATATAACGTTGCTTTTTAAGAGTAGATGCCACTTTGGTATAGGGGTAATCTTTTCTGCCGTAATCTTTGTAATTATCTTTTCGCTTAGTTTAGTCATGATGTACAAGTTTCTTTAATTTATTTTTTGCTCTATGAATAATTGATGCAACTGTTCCTTCGGGAATTTGAAGAATCGCCGCGATTTCGTTGTATTCTTTTTGTTCGCAATAACGGAGTAGTAATACTTCGCGGTCTTGCGTATTGAGCAGCTTGATTTTGCCTTTTACTAATTCAAGTTTCAGAAACTGTTCAACATCTTTTTCAATATCTTCGTCACTTGAAATATTTTCCATTACATCAGCCGTTTCGTCCGATGTTTCGGGCACGTACTCTGCAGCCAGTCTGTTACGGTGCTTACGAAAAAACGACATCGCTTGATTGTGCGCGATCCGGTAAATCCAAGTAGAAAAGGAATACTCACTCTTGTAGCTATTCAAAAACCTATATGCAGCGATAAAGATTTCTTGCAATATATCCTCTCGATCCTCTTTCGAAGCGAAAATTATGGATTGAAGGTATGAAGCTAGCTTTCGCTCATATTTTTCAACAAGAGGTGCGAATTCATTCGAATCTACCAATGCACGTTGGACTAATAAGATGTCTTCTGTGTTCATTTATTATTATACGCGAAGTTGCGGTAAATTCTTGCATAGCGGATAAGTATTTTTGTTAACAAGTTAGATTCCTGCGCAAATGTTGTAAAAGGCATATAATGAGTGTATCGAGAGAAGAATAATTCGTGCAAAACTAAATTTTTGGTAAATAATAATGGCTGTTACGATTAAATGTGACGAGTGTGGATACATAATGACAGTACCCGACGTGACCAGTAAAGCGACAGAGACTGCAAATCTGCAAAATGTACAAATTAAAAATCAAGCAGAAATGCAAAAAGTTCTAGATACACAAAAATATTTGGTCCAACAGATGAAGGCGGAATTTGAGAAAGTAAAATTGGCGTTAATAGAGGCGACCAAATATGAAACAGTAACGAAATTAAACCTAGAGTCAACGGCAAAAGTCGTTTTAGCTGACGGCGCCGTCCTTGCAAAAAAACAGCAAAACCAGGCATTATTGGACCAGATTTCTAGTCTTATGTTGCAGATACAGTGATGAAGGGCTTTTCGTATTGCATGTTTTGAGAATCGTACTAGAATAGAATTATGAACAATCAAACACAAGAATGTTGCCCTCGCTTCGGTCCATCGCTTTGGGATGGCAAGACCGTCGAATGGAAGGATAAGAAGTTTATAAAAGATAAAGTCTTTACGGTATTCAATATTCCCCTAAACTTTGGCGGAGTTATGACGCGAGCCACTCGAAAAATTGAAGCGGCTGGCTTAACGATGCTAGATGGATTGTGTCTTTCCGAATGTACCTCGTTGTGGAATACCGACGTGTTTTTGGCAGTAGAGAAAGAGGTTGCCGGCGCCGAAAACGTACAGATGTCCGGAAAATTCTTTTGTAAAGTATACGAAGGATCTTTTCAGGATACCGGAAAGTGGTTTGCCGATTTTGACAAATACGTGAAAGAAAAAGGCTTTACTGTGTCAAAAGTGTATTCGTGGTATACAACGTGTCCAAATTGTGCAGAAAAGTACGGGAAGAATTATGTGGTGCTACTGGGAAAAATATAGAAACGGGTGAAAATATAGCCATGATGGTTTTTTCGTAGTACCATATTGTAATGTCATATTTTGTACTAAGAGATGGCACAATAATTGAGAAAATTATTGTATCTGCGGTTATAGTTGTATTCTTCTTGGCAATCTTTCAAAATAAATTACAATTGCCAACAGTAGTCTTTGGTGTTCTTTTTGGTGTCGTCTTCACTCTAAGTTGTATACGAACAATATTGAGTATCTCATCTATGATTAGTTCGACGATTTCTCCAGCGATGCAAGTAGCTCAAGAGCAAAGTGAAATTATGAAGAGTAAGGGAATGGTAGTTACTGGAGAAAAGCTTCATAAGGAAGTCCATGAAGAAATGTCAAAGAAAATCGAGAAAGAGAAACAATTATGAAACTAAAGCATTTTCGTCAAGAGCATTCACATACCTGTGGAATTGCTGCAATGAGGATGCTTTTATGCGGACTTGGTATTGAAATCTCGGAAAAAGAATACATGAAGTTGGTAACGATTCATAGTTATGGCATATTTTCCACGGAATTAGTCATTCCATTCATAAATAAAGGAATTAAAGCAACTGCGTATACGTATAATCTCCCTATCTTGGCACGTTTGAACCTGCCCCTTGGCGCAGAAGTAAAAATGGAACATTTACTTAAAGGATTGAAAGCTCCTAGTACGCGTCTAGTTGCCGAAAGTATGAAAGCATTTATTGAGGTGGGTGGAAAAATGTATTGGCAACCGCCAACTTTGCATAGCTTACAGCAAAAATTACAAAAGGGACCCGCACTAATAAGCGTAAATACCGCCGCATTGGGTGACTATTGGCGACATTGGAATAATGGACATTATTTGGTTGTTTCAGAAAGCGATGAAAAACGTTCTCGTGTCTACGATCCCTACTATGAAAAGCCACAGGGGAGCTACTGGGTTGAAAACGAACGACTTATCCCTGCCATCACCGTTAATTCGATGCGGTCAACTGATTATTGTATGACGTTGGAGAGGTAGCAGGCAAATTATTAACGAGCACAAATTTCTCGCCGAAGTTTTGCTATAATCAAGGCTGGACAACTTACTTGTTAGAAAAGAAAAGATGTTTAAAGGAACATACATCATAATCTGGTCGGAAAAGCCCGATGAATTGATGAAATTTTACAGAGATGTTTTAGAGTTAAAACTTAATGAGAAGGTTGACATTAAAGCAAAAGACGGTATCGCAGCCGATTACGGGTATGAATTTCTATTGACTCAAAAAAATGACTATGTTTGGATAGGTAAACACTCCGAAGTAAATGGGATTAGCAAAGAACCAGTGAGAATCATGCATAACCTATATACCGACGATGTTCAACGTTGGTTTGATAAAGTAAAAGCTGCTGGTTGTAAAATCTTATGTGTTCCAACAAAAACTCCTTTCTACCGAGAAGATAAACCCTGGTATGTGTCAACATTTTTGGATCCAGATGGTAATGCCTGGCAGTTCATGGGAACCCTTTCTTCTGGCGCGACAAGTTGAATTTTCACGTCAATCTTGCGATAATATATTGCTGGAGTAGTTTAAGTTAGAACACTTGTATCTCATACAGGGGATCCGCAAGGCTCCAGCACCAAATATATAAATATCCCCGAAATTATGAAAATTGAAGATTTTCTCCGCAGTGAATTAGCAAACATTATCAAAGAGGATATTTCGCAAGAAGAGCAGAAAATGCTTGATTTGAAGCAAATGGAGTATTTCATTTATCAACGGCTAACCTCCAAAAAGTTCCGGAAAAATCTTTTAAAACCAGAAACATTGGCAATAATTAAGAGTAAGATTGCGCTGTCAGTTAAAGCGAATAAACCAATCTACGTCATTTTCGCGTTTGGTGGGTATAAAAATCATTGGGTAACGGAGTTTCATCCAAAGGCAGAATGGGCAGAGTTTTTTCACTTAATGTACATAACAAAACTTCTGACACCGATTGCAAAAGCGTACAAGCCCGGTATTTTCCTTGAGTACGAATCAGAGTGCGAAGCAGGTATTTATCACAACAATCAAAGCAAAGCTGATGTAGACGCGTATACATCTTCATTCAAAGCACTTATTGAGTATATCAAGCCCTATGCTCCGGAGAATTTTACGTTTAACTACCGAACGTTGCCCGAACAATATGATACGAAGACATTTTTTGAGCGTGTCTTGGGTATGGTTGACGCCAAAACCGAAGAGCTTCGCGAACAACACAAAGCAGACATGGAAGAAGTGCTTAAGCGCCCGCTTTTTAATCTGAAACTGCATGGAAAAGAAGATTTAACGCATAAAACGAAGGAGGAATTGAGCGAAATTGCTTTACGGTCGTTGGCTTTTAACCATCTGTTTCTCGACGAAGATTATAAAATCAGAAAAGATTATTTTAATGGAGACGAGCGTATTTCAACCGTCGGTGCCTATTGTTCAGAAGAAGAAAACCCCGACAACTGGATGACTATTAATGCTTGTGCGCGAAGCGCCAATGCATATTGGACCTCAAGAGGAATACTGGTGGCAAAAGAAGGTGAATTTGAAGAAAATATTGTGGGTCCCAAAATGTACAATGTGTTGAAACTAAAGCTGGTTGGTGTGAAATTGTTCGATGGAGAATTGGCGTATCTAAACAGAATTCCTGTTGTAGAATAATTTTGATACGATAAATATGATCGATATTGTTTCTCTTGGGAATAAGCTTTGGTGTGATACGTTGGGCTACAACGTTGAGGAATTGGAGACTTTCACCTTTCTACGGTCAGCATTCTTTAATGATTCTTCTTATAACTACATTATTCCAAAAGTCGCTAATACCGATTTAAACTGGTCAGCTTCGGACGCAATTATTCAAGAACAGCTTTTAAACAACTGGCACGTTTCTTATTATATTCGCCAATCAGAAATCAAGTCCGAATACGATAGAGTTCTGAAAGAAAAAGGGTACGAAAAAGCTGATGAAGAGTCATATTTATTCCTTGAGATGGAACATGAATTTGTAATTGACGACACAGAATATGAGGTAGTAACGGAACAGACGATAGATGATTACGCAAATGTTGCTAAAATATGTTTTCCAGGCTGGGTAAGTAATGAAGCTTTTAGCCGAGCTTTATTCAAAAGAGCTCAATCTCGGCTATTTAACAAATGCATGCACATTACCTGAATTCCGCGGTAAAGGGATACAACAAAGAATGATTCAAAAACGATGTGGCGAGTTGTATCGAATGGGAATTACCCGAGTGTTTTCGATCGCAGAGCCTGGATGTATTTCGTACCACAATTTGGTGAAACGTGAGTTTGAAGATGTTGATCGGTATGCACTGTATGCTAAGGTTGTAAAACAGCAATAAACGCTATGATAAATTTCGTAAAGTAAGATTATTAGTTTTAACCTTCTAGAAAACAGGGTTTCTTATGGCTTGCTAAAAAAGTATTATAATAAGCAGTATGAATCCAAAAATAAAAGCAGAAGTCTTCGTATTGCAATCTGGTTATGCCTTGTGGGATAAATCTATGAAGTCCCAGAAGGCGGATGGCACTATAACGCTTGTAAAATCGCGAAAAAACATTATAGTTGACACTGGTCTGCCCAAAGATAAGCAAGCAATTCTTAGGGGGCTTCGTTTACATGGCCTTGATTCTCGTGGTATTGACTATGTGATTTGCACACACGGTGATGCTGACCATATAAGTAACAACAATTTGTTTCCTCATGCACGGCTAATTGTTGGATTCGATATCTACGACGGAGATATGGCTTCATTTTTTCAGAAAAATTTCAAAGTTGATGACCACGTAACTGTAACTGAAATGACGGGGCATGACGATAGAAGTATCGGGGTACTTGTGGATACAGAAGGTGGGTTGGTGGCAATTTGCGGTGACCTTTTTGAGTACGAGAATGATTGGAAGAAAGCTAAGGATTGGATTGCATTTTCAAAACGTCCGCACGACCATATAAAGAATCGAGCTAAAATTTGGGAGCTTGCAGATTACATTATTCCGGGGCACGGAGATATATTTAAGGTAGATAAGAGTATCAAGATTCTTGCCGAAGAAACGAGGCAACTTAAAGAATTATTGCAAAAAACGGTAAATGTTTATGGAGACGTAGAATTATAAATTGAGCCCAACAGCCAGTGCAACCAAAACAATTATTGCTTTTATCTGTGCAAGAAGTATTCCCGACCTTTCCGTTCGATTTCGACACAACTTTTTTCAAGCCAGATCACTTCACCACCGATGACCATGTTTTTGAAACGGGAACTCGCTGGCAAACAATTCGTTGGTGCGGCAGGTCTTTTGGGCTAGTCTTCCGCAATAAAGGAACTGTAGAACAACCAAAAATTGAGATTGAAGTCTGGGGTGAACCCGCTGCTAAGGAAATGTGTGCAGGGTGCTTGCTACACGAGATGAGTTATCGCTACAATTTTGATTTAGATACTGTGTCAGTTTACAAAACCTTCGAGAAATTCCCAGAGCTGCAGCTCCCTATGAAAAATTTATATGGCATGCGTCCCGGCCAGCCAAGCTCATTGTATGAATACGTGATTATTGGCATAGTATTGCAGAACGCAGCCGTTCGCCGGTCAATTTCTATGTTTAGAACGCTGTTAATTGACTATGGTGAGCAAGTTTCATTCGCGGGAAAAGAGCTGTTGTGTATGTTTGATCCCGGCCGATTTGCCAATGTGCCCGAAGAAGAATTACGCACCAAAAAGTTTGGTTATCGTGCCCGGTCAATAAAAAGGGTAGACGCACAATTTGCAACCGGTGAATACGATGAGGAACAATTACGAGAGCTACCGGTAGACGAGCAAAAATCAAAATTACTATCGCTTTATGGTGTTGGTCCCGCAACGGTGTGGTATTTGTTGTTCGATATCTGCCATCGTTGGGAAATATTCGAGCATATTTCGCCATGGGAGCAAAAGCTCTATTCGCAATTGTTTTTCGGAAAAGATCTAGATCATTTGGTATCTGTCGGGAAATTGTTAGCCAAAATTAAGAAATATGGAAAGTATAAGCATCTTGCAGTTCATTATCTTTGGGAAGATTTGTGGTGGCGACATCAGAAAGGAGAAGAAATCGAATGGTTAGAAAAGGAAATTCGGACTTAGTTGCGGTTAAGAATGGTTAATGCAATAATCGAATGAATAACTTAACCGTTTTTCTATGAAAAAGAATCCCTTGTTGTTAATTATAGCTGCGGTTGTTGTCTTGGGAATGATAACTGTTTGTATTGGTTATTTCGTTGCCCGACAGATAACAATCCGAAATATTGATTCATATGAAAAATGTATCAAGCAATACCCCGTACAAACACTGATATATCCTCCCCGCTGCACAACACCGACCGGTAAAACTTTCATAGATACAACAGCCACAATTCCGGCAGTCCCAACGGATACGGTCGGCCTTGCGAATCCTTCTGCCGTATATTGCGTTCAGCAAGGCGGGAAATACGACATCGTGGATGGAGAAGAAGGACAGACAGGTACGTGTACGCTAACGACTGGTAAAATTTGCGAAGGGTGGGCGTATTTTAGAGGAGAATGTAAATAGAAATTAAAGTTTAAAGATTAAAGTGTAAAGTGTAAAAATTAATATGGTTGGAACGTTAGAGCTTCAAAAACTATTACGGGAATTCAATACGGGTGGTTATGCGGATGCGCAGATGGCTTCCGAAACAGCTAAATATATAAGCAATGGAAAAGGTGGTTTGATACTTCGCACAAAAAACGGTAGCTTTTCCTACGAAGATGAGTTTTATGGTGGTCAGCCTTATTCAGGAAATGAAACAATCTGGCAAGGAAAGGTAGCCATATTCCGCTGTGTTTATTGGGGAGTATTTCGTGAAGAAGTTGCTGAAAGTTTTTTACGCAAAGCATTGGCTCAAGGGCCAACGGGAAATTGTGTTCATCGAGGGCCGGAAAGCTTTGTCGAGGGAGATTTGGAGTATCGAAATGGGTGTGTAGGAACGCTCGATGAATTTCGCCAAACTGAACGGATCTATAAGGCTGGCAAAGAGATATATGTGGGCTATTTTTATGGGGGCAGGGTAAATTCTGACCAGATTAATGCTCAAAATTAGAACAGTACCCACCGACACAACGGAGTTACACAAAACCTCTCGCGTATTGTCAATCGCTGAAATTCAGTCAACTGAAGTACAACAGTTAATTGACGACATGGCTGCTATGGCGGAAACAACGGTAACGCAAGAAGGTTTCAAAACTGCAGGCCTTGCTGCTGTGCAAGTAGGGAAACCCTTACGATTATTTGTTGCGAAAAATTTGCACTCTGGCGAATTTTTCGCCTACCTAAACCCCAAACTAGAACTTCTCGGCGAAGCTACCGATCTTCATACAGAAAGCTGCCTAAGTATTCCCGGAGTCATTACCGAAGTCTCACGTCACAAAAGAATTCGACTAAGTTTTTTTGATCGTTACGGCAACCAAAAAGCTGAAAAGTTTGATGGCTTTGAGGCGCGCATTATTCAGCATGAGTATGATCACCTCGAAGGCATATTATTTACAGAACGTGCTAGAACGGCCTAACGATCTCATATTCACCAATATTAGAGCGTTTGAGTCTGGTTGCAATAAAACCTATGAGTGCACCAAATAGCAGCCCGCCAATATGCGCAAACCAGGCAGTTCCACCACCACCGTCTGCAGCTAACAACGACCCGAAACCGCTCAAAAACTGTGTTATTGTCCAATAAGCAAGGAATATCTGCGCTGGTAATTCTCGCATAAACATTCCTCCGCCCATAAACAAAAGGGTTTTTATTCGATGACTAGGAAACACTACTAAGTAATAGCCCAAAATTCCTGCAATCGCGCCACTTGCACCAAACATGGGAATAGTTGAATGAGGATCAATGACATATTGAAGTAATCCAGCGCTACATGTGGCACCAAGATAAAACAGTATATAACCGACACTTCCTAAGGAATCTTCGACATTGTCGCCAAAGACCCACAGAAACAACATGTTAAACAAAATATGCGTAAATCCACCATGCAAAAAAGCTGCGGTAATTATTGGCCACCAAGTTGCAATGTTCCCAAAAGAAAATAATGAGGGGGTAAATGCATAAGCAGAAATAAATCCCTCAAAGTCTGGTGTGGTAATCTCGATAATAAAAACTGCTACATTTAAGAAAATCAATAAAAACGTAATTAGTGGGAAGCGACTTGGTTTTTGGCTGTCTCCAATTGGAATCATACGATATTGTATCTTACTTTTGTGTGACACTGTTATTCATTTCCTGTACAATTCCGTGTATGGATTGCAATGTGATCTATTTCGACTTCGACCGCACTTTGCTGGATACTGATGCACTAAAGGCAGAACAAGAACGACGAATTGCGCAAATTACTGAACTGACTATAGAGCAAGTAAACGAAGGAATGCACGCATATATCGCTTCTCTCGACACTCATCTTCATTTCTCACCGGATGGTTATGCGGTATTTCTTGCAAATCGCTTCAATATCGATCAAAATCAAGTGCTTAAGGTTTACCTAACGGACTCGAATTACATTTCCGAGTATTTATTTCCCGAGGTGCTTGAAGTGTTGGCCGAGCTAAAAAACAGAGGAGTTGAACTCGGTGTATTTTCCGGTGCAATGTTTGGTCATCAGAAAGTTAAGATTGAACGCTCTGGTATTACAGAATTCATTTCGTGGAAGTCAATATTGGTGACTCCGCAAAAACTCGATTTACAAGTCTTGTCTAAGATCCCCTCTAACGCGTTGGTTGTTGATGACGATATCGCTGTGGTTACCACACTAGTTACTCAAGCCCCAACCCTTTTTCCTGTATGGTGTAATCGCAAAACCTCCGACCAAGCACCTGGTATTAAGACGATTCATTCTTTGAAAGATCTCTTGTAGCAGCATGGGCAAATTCATATGCGCTATAATAACTGATGAAATATACTTTAACACGAAAGTTTTTTGTACTGTTGGGAAAAGAATTCTCTATAACCGATGAGCAAGGAGTTTTAGTAGGATACGCAAAACAGAAAGCCTTTAAATTACGGGAAGAACTAACAATTTTCTCTGATAGAGAAATGAAAACACCGCTGGTTTCGATGAAAGCTCGCAATATTCTCGACTTTGGTGCAACTTATGATGTTCACGACGAAATTTCTGGGCAAACCTTGGGTTCATTCCGCCGAATGGGTGCAAGATCTCTGTTTCGTGATGAATGGCGAATTTATGCTCCCAACTCTGAAGAAATCGGAATTATACAAGAAGAGTCCAAGATATTGGCCTTTGTTCGTAGGTTTATGACCAACATTATTCCTCAGAATTACGATCTGCGAATAGGCGCGGAAGACGCAGGGGGCTTTAAACAGCGATTTAACCTAATTAAGTACGTACTCGACTTTGAAGTAAACGAACAGTTATTGAATAAATACCTGGCTTTTGCAGCTGCAGTACTTTTAGGTGCAATCGAAGGGAGGCAAGAATAATATGAGAGTACAAATTCCTAAGAAGATGTTCGGAATTGTATTTGTTATTGTGTTTGCGGTCTTGGCTATTGCATTATTCGGAAAAGAGGCAACAAAAGAACAGGTAGAAGGAACAAAATCAGAGGTCGCAGCAATAATCAAAGTGAAAGCCGGGTATAAACCACAAGAAGTAACGTTGCCTGCCGGAAAAGCCTCGATTCTTCGTTTTGAAACTGATAGTACCTACGATTGCAGTGCATCACTGTACATAAACGAATTGAATATCGAGAAGTTTTTGCCCCCGGATGGTTTTACCGATATTGAAATTCCTGCACAACCAAAAGGTAAAGAGGTGCTTGCCGGGTGTGCCATGGGTATGTACAGTTTTAAGATGAAGTTCCAGTAATATGGCAAAAAGGATTAAATGTGCGTTTAATGTCGATGGTATGCACTGCGATTCGTGCGAGCTGTACATCGAGCAAGCGATAAAAAAACAACCAGGGGTAGTTTCTGTATCTGCAAACTCTTCTTCACAGATAGTACAAGTATCAGTCGATGAGTTAACTGATATTGAAGAGCTAAAGAAAAAGCTAAACGAGCAGATTGCTAAACAGGGTTACAAAATTGTCGATACCTTGCAGTTACCCACAAAAAACGGTAAAGCTCTTGCCCTCTCTTCGTTGCTGGCAATATCAATCTTTGTCGTGTTTTTGTTGCTGCAAAAACTTAATATAACGTCACTAGTATCTGTTGAAAAACTGACGTATCCTTCCATATTTATTCTCGGAGTTCTTGCGTCACTATCGACCTGTATGGCCGTTGTTGGCGGAGTAGTTATGACCTTGTCCTCAAAATTAGTAGCAGAAAAAAGAGGTCAAGCGGTGCTTGTGTTTCATGCTTCTCGACTGCTAGGTTTTTTGATACTAGGCGGTGTTATTGGGTTACTGGGCAAAGTAATCGTGATTACAGCAACAATTTCTGCTCTATTACGGCTTGTCATTGCTGTCGTAATGATAACAATCGGTCTAGACATGATAGGAGTAAAAGTACCAAAGTTAGTATTTCCAAAGCAGATTGCAGTGGCTTTCGGCGTTTTCGAAGACAAAGAGGGGTGGTCCAGTGCATTATTACTAGGTGTTGCCACCTTTTTCTTACCTTGCGCCTTTACGCAGTCAATGCAATTATATGCCGTTACCACGGGTTCATTCCTTCAAGGGGCTTTGGTCATGGGAACCTTTGCTTTAGGAACTCTACCTGTCTTAGGGCTGGTTAGCCTCGGTTCAGCCAATGGTGCTGCGTCCATTACGAAAGGAATATTCGGCTACACGATGGGGATACTCATCATTTTGTTCGCTTTATTAAACGTTTTCAGTGCATTGGGAACGTTTGGAGTTATTCCTCCGTTATCGTTGTAATTCAGTCAATACAATTTGCCCTTTTTCCGTACGAACTGATGCCCCTATCGCTGTTGAAGATGCAGCATAGCCATATTTTTGAATAACTAAGGTCGCTTGTTCTTGAGGAACTCTTCCATGGATTGTCCCGTTGAAGCTTCCAAATAGCTTGTGCCGTAAACCATTACGGAACACGAGAGGGGCTTGTTGGGAATCGTATGGTATCGTGTAAGAAATCTATTTTAATAGTAAGAATACGCGGAACATCGCCTATAAGTGTAACGTTCGCAGAGTTGGTTATTGATTAAACTTCCCGCTTTGCGAATTTGTACAACCACACACCGTTAGCCGATGCAATAAAGCCCAAACTTCCAAGTACGAGTGCCGCGATAGCGACCATTCTGCTAAAAGCTGTATTTAATGCCGGTGTTAGTTCGCCTGCAGAATCTGGAAGAGTTCCTTTCCCAGTTTTTCCTGGAACATATACTGAACCTGTAGCATACCTGGTAGATTGCTTGGAAGTGGCGGTTTCGTTTCCAGCCGCATCTTTTGCTGTAATAACTACGGTGTTGTCGCCTTCTCTAAAGGTGATAGCTGCCGAGAACCCATTCTTTTCGTTTGTCTTCACGGTCTGCTCTTTCTTATTCACTGAAATCACAATTGTGGAAGGTTCTGATACGGTACCTTTAAGCGTGTAGCTTTTCTTAAGTATAGTTTTTGGTAAGGACACCAACTTTAGACTTGGGGCTGTTCTGTCAATTACTGTGCTAATTTCGTTACTTCTGTCGCTGACAAAACTAAGAAACAAGAATTTTTTGCGAGCAACCGCAAAGTAAGTTACTTTACCTTCTGCCGATGGTGCAACGGTGATTGAAAATTTTCCATCTTTGTCACTTTTAGTCGCAACGGTATTAGACTCCGTAGTGACGTCAACAGTGGCATTCTTTGGAGCAGTTCCTTCTATTTTGAGATCTTTTGCATTGGTAGTTGCGGGGAGTGCTGTTAGCACGGGTGTACCCAGCTTAAAAGTATTTGCAGATTTAGTAACAAAAGTGACTATAAGTCCGCAGAGTATGATGAGTGCTACAATAAACAAGATGGCAGCAACAGTCGAATCCTTCGCCTTTGGTTGTTGTGAAGAGGAAAACGGCATGGGTGGAGAGACTGGAGCTACGGTCTTTTCGGGAAGTTTGTGCGTGCTTTGTGGTGCTGGTAAGGTTGGCATGAAGTTTACAATAAAATTACTGCTTGTGGTAATAGTATAATAAAAAAGGATATACTGCAAGAACGGAGAAGTGTTATGAAGATAGCAAGAACAGCAACCATCTTAATATTGTTTTCATTAGTAGTTGTGCTTGTGTATGTCCTTTTTCAAAATGATATTGTGGTAATTAGCAACCAATTGGCAACGGATTCTGGAATAATTAAGCAGTCAGTCGTAGCCCCGTTCGCGTTTCGGGGGGGATATGTCGAATATGTCGATGAACAAACTTCCGACGAGGTGCTATCTTTCCCTGTTCTTTCTACGGTTAAGGCGCGAGTGAAAATCCCAGATGTCGGTATAGATGGTTATATCCTTGAAGGGAAAGACGAGAACTTGCTTGATAAGGGATTCTGGCATTTTCCTTCGGCTTCACCCTATTCGTCGAAAGGTAATGTGGTGATAATTGGGCATCGATTTTTAAAACTCCCTCCCCACAGAGATACGTTCTACAACTTAAATCGAGTTAAAACCGGTGACAAAATAGAGATAATTACCACTGACAGGGTATTCAAGTATGTAGTAAGAGAGCAGAAAATTATCAAAACGACTGATACGTATGTACTGCAACCAACGATAAATGCGCAGCTTACGCTGATTACGTGCCATCCGTTGTGGACCTCCGCAGAAAGACTTGTGGTAATTGCAGATAGGGTAGAGGAGTAGCCGAATTTTTGGTTAGATTAACCCGAGAAAAGGGGTGATATCGTTGCGCATGATACCGGTAATTCCCCAAGATTTAAGCTGTAGCGCTTGTTCGATTGAAATTGCTTGTCTAGCTCCGAAAAGCACTTCGAGATTTTTTGCTGTCAAATCGGCGATTAACTTTTCGCTGATTTGATAATCTAGGCCGAAGGCATGAATTTTGCTAAATTGAACATCGGTGAAATGGAGTAAGCCGATTCTAATTAAACGTGGAACAGGCTTGAAATTCATTTCTATCTGAAACACATAGGGGAAAGGATGAAAATAAACACCTGCAAAAAATTGGACAGATATGTTTCGAAATTTTTCTTGTGAGTATAGAAAATCTAGTGTCGGGAAATCGTAAACGAGTAGTTGGATTTGCTCTTGAAGAGTATACTTTTCGATAAGTGAAATAACTTTAGTAGCTAATAGCTGACGCTTTTCCTGCTCTCCCTTAAGTTCGACTATAATTCGTTGCGCACTTCTCCCGAAGGTTGAAAATACGTCTTCCAATAAGGGAACTTTTTCTCCTGCAAACTTTGACGAAAACCAAGAACCTGCGTCAAGGGACTTGACTGAATCATAGTCTTTAGATTTAAGTAACCCTTTTCCATCAGTAGTTCTGTCGAGTACAACATCGTGAAAAACAACGATTTGGTTGTCTCTTGTGAATGCTACATCTAGTTCAACACCAGAAGCTCCGAGGTCTAAAGCCATTTGAAAAGAAGTCATGGTGTTTTCCGGTGCAGTTGCGGAGTTGCCTCGGTGTCCAATTAAATACATTGTGTTTTGATTGCAGAAATAAAATAATTAGCAAGCATCTTATTGTACGCCTGGTCTTTGGTAATTAGCGTAAGTTCTTCGTGGTTATCGATGTATTTTGAGGATAAAAAATTTGAGGAACCAAAGACGGAGTTGTTGTCGATAAGCATGTGTTTGGCATGAAGCATTGTGGTCGGCCTGACTCTGAGTGCAATAATATTGGGATATTTCTTTCGATATCTTCTATGAATTCTGCCAATAAATTTACTATTATTCGTTTTCGGGAGAATGACATGGACAGCAATACCAGCTTGTTGCTTTTGCTTAAGAATCTTCATAATCTTTTTGTCAGAGAAGTAGGGGGACTCGATGAAAATCTTTTCTTTTGCATTTCCGATAAGAGTGGACAGTTCTTTCATTAGCGAAGCTGTTGTGTGAAAAAGACGCGTGTCACCCACCTGCTGAGGTTCTTTAGATTGTTTTTTATTCTGAAATTTATTATCGAATATTTTTGTAAGTGCAGAAATTACTTCGGGCACCTGGATTTCCGTGAAAGTATCATGCCAGTTATAATTGTGCTCGCTGATATTAAACCCGCCAGTAAAGGCAATAGTGTCGTCAATTATAACCAGCTTTCGATGGTCTCTCGCTGTTAATGAAGACCGCAACTTGAATAAGTGTAAGGGGTTTGTTGTTTTTATGGTAATGCCGTTGAACTGCATATGTAACTTGGTTTTCTGCGTGGCATACCATTCTTTAAAGAGCTTAAAAAAAGTTGCAGGAGTGTGAAAGGAAAAGATCCATTTATCGTTTATTTTCCAATTTGAAAAGTCGTCACACATGAATTCAATTTTTACGCCTTCCTTTGCCTTTGCTACCAGTGCTTCTGCAATTCTTTTCCCTATGCTATCGCCTTCGAAGGTAAAAAATTGCATACGAATTGTTTTCTTGGCTTGTGTAACTGACTCCAACAAACGGTTCATCGTCGCTTCTGTTCCGATTATCAAGTTGAAACGTGGTTCTAGCATTTTGTTATTATACATAAATTCGGACGGGTTCGAGGTTGTAGACTAGCCCTGTGACACAAAAATCGTAATTCTGTGTTACAATTCATTAGTTAAGTTATCCTACAGATTATGGCACAATTGTTAGAACCAGGAGCGCAAAAGTTGATTGGCTCAAAGAAAGTTATTTCCCAGGTTGGAAATGTATATACTTACGAAATTACCGTTAATGGAGCTGTTCAAAAAGACTCGTACGAAAGGCTGTTTCAGGCGAGAAATAAAGACGTAGAAATCAAAGGCTTCCGAAAAGGCGAAGCACCAAGAAACCTAGTCGAACAACAGATATATTCTGAAGTTGTTAAAGATCTAACGAACTTGTTGATCAATTATTCTGTCGAAGAGCTTCTGGCCGACGAGCAAATCATTGCAACTTCAACCCCAGATGTCGAGAAGGTGAACTTTTCTATGGTAGAAACTCCGTTGTCCTTTACGCTAAAAATTGATCGATTGCCCGATTACAAACTTCCCGATGTTAAAAAGTTCCAAGTAAAGCAGCCAACAATTACCGTAAAACCAGAAGATGTAGAGACCGCACGTAAAAATCTTTGGGAAGAATGGGTAAAGAAAGCGAAAGATGAAGAGAAAAAAGAATTCTCTGAACTTACCGACGCCTGGGTAGAAAAACAGATGAAAATTCCAAATATCAAGACGATTGGCGACTTAGACAAGTTATTGGTGGAAGAACTAGAACATGCAAAACTTCATCAAGAAGAAGATTTACTGGTGAATGAATCACTTGCTAAAGCTATTGCTTCTATGAATATAACTGTTCCCGAAGGAATGGCTGAAAAGACGTTAGAGAGAAACAAGCAATCACAGGAAGAGCAATTCAAAAAGTACGGAATTACCTTTGAAGAATACTTAAAGCACTATAATAAAACTGAAGAAGATTACAAAAAAGAAGTTATTGTATCTGCAGAAAAGCGCTTTAAAGAAGATGTCTTCTGGACACTGTTTATTAAGGCTCGAGGTATCCGCATAGATCCTAAAGATCCAAAAGACATTGTGTATATCAACTACGCTGCTTCCGCAATGCAGGTGAAACCAGAAGATAAGCTAAGCCAGCGTCAAGTTGATGTAATATTGCAAACCGCCGCAATGTATAAGGCAGTACAAGTCTTCCGCGAGGAAATTGGTTTGAAAGGGCACGTTGAACAGGGGATTGAAGTTGGGAGTGAAGCTAAAGGATAAAGGATAAAGGATAAAGGATAAAGGATAAAGGATAAAGGATAAAGGGAGAACTATTGACTGACCAATTTAAACTTTATTCTTTAGTTCTTTAACCTTTAAATTGTCTCAGTAGCTCAATGGATAGAGCAGTCCCGTCCTAAGGGAAAGGTTGTGAGTTCAACTCTCGCCTGAGACATGTTTGAAAACTTAGGATTTTCCTAAGTTTTCAAACCTAATTATCGAGAGAGTCGAAACCACGAGGAAGACAAATATGCCACAATTTCTCAAAAAATTTACTATTGAATTACAGCGGGAATCATTTTTTATTTCGTAGCATAGCTCAGCCACAGCTTCTCATGGATTCGTACGCTAATAAATTAGCTACTTACCTCATTCGTTGTTGTAAGCACGGGGGAATCTATTAGCAAAATATATTAATTTGTGAAAATTCTGTTAAACTGCTTTAGTGAAACGAAACAAAGCGCTTACCACACTCTTCTTTTTTAATGGTATTTTTGTTTTTGGAGGGAGTTTCCTTGGCCCTCTTTATTCAATTTATGTTGAAGGTATAACAGGAAACATTATTTCGGTTTCAACTTCTTGGGCGGTTTTTATGTTTGTTGCAACGCTTGGTACCGCGGTAGTCGCCCAATTTGGGGATGCGTTGAAAGAAAAAGAATATTTATTACTTGCTGGCTTCTTGTTGCGGGCAATTGGTTGGTTTTGTTTTCTGTTTGCTACGTCGTATATGCACATTCTGTTGATTCAAGTGATTCTTGGTATTGGGGAAGCTGTAGGAACCCCATCTTTTGACGCAATTTTTGCGGAACATCTTGATAAAGGGAAGCATGTTAACGAGTACTCATCCTGGAAAGTCCTTAATAATTTAGTGGGTACAATAGGGACAATTATCGGAGGAATCGTTGCTACCCGATGGGGTTTTCCTATCTTATTTATTGGAATGGGAGTGTTGGCTATTATCTCATTTATCGGTATTCTGACGCGTCCTCGTAAACTGTTATAATTTCGATAGATGAAATTCAAGAACGGTTATATTGAGATTCAAGCAGATGTCCTTATGGAATGGTACGGCAAGCTTCTTGGACTTAAGAACGTACGTGCAGCAGCTTGCTTTCCCGTAATCTTTGTTACGAATAAAATTCCACTAAAGTTACACGATTCAATAATTAACCACGAATTAATACATTTTGCACAGCAAAAAGAATTGTTGTTTATCGGTTATTTAGTAGTTTTCTTTGTAGAAGCTCTATACTATCGCCTTATTGCCCGGAAATCTCCGCGAGAAATGTACTTACTTCATTCTGTAGAGCAGGAAGCCTATGACAATATGTTTAATCTTGACTACCTAAAGAAACGTTCTCGGTTTGCCCATTTAAAAAAGTATATAAAGCATAAACCGGTAATATGGACAAATCTTGTAACCCAATTCTTTCAAGAAGAGGGTTTTCCCATTGTAACCGAGTTATCTGATGAGGCAAACAAGTCGTATCCAAGTGGGAGTAACAAGGGGAAAGTCAGCTTTTATGTTCTCGAAGGAGCAATGACCTTTTTTGGTAGTGTAAGTAAGGCGTTGGCGGTCGGTGATCGAATAGATATTCCCCCGACAGTCGAACATTCAGCGAGGATAGGTTCCAAAGGTTGCCGTTATATAGTTGCCCAAAAACTTAAAGAAGATGTCTGAGTTATGATATAATTAGCAATGAAAGGGGTTACCGCAAATATAATTATTCCAACTGTTTTCGAAGAAGATCGTAGGGGAAATCGCTCTTACTACGATATTTTTTCGCGTTTATTAAAAGATCGAATTATATTCTTAAATGGGCCAGTTACGGATCAAATGGCGAACATTATTATCGCAGAAATGGTATTTTTAGAAAAAGAAAATACGAAAGAAGATATTCAGTTATATATACAAAGTCCAGGTGGTTCTGTCGCTGCTGGGCTGGCGATTTATGATGCGATGCAATATCTTAAGCCGAATATTGTCACTATCGGTATGGGCATGATTGCGTCAATGGCTTCATTGTTGATTACTGCAGGTGCAAAAGGGAAGCGCTTTATGCTTCCACACGCACGATTAATGATTCACCAAGTTCACTTAACAGGCCTTCCGCGCATGACTGCAACAGAGTTAATGATTGAAAATGACGAAATGCAAAAAAATAAGCAATTGCTAAACACGCTTTTAGCCAAGCACACCGGCAAAACTGTGAAAGAAATTACAAACGATACCGAACTTGATAACTGGATGTCGGCCGAAGAAGCTGTAAAATACGGCTTAGTTGATAAGGTCTTAGCGTAGCAGTATAATACTGCATCTCTCTATGAGCACTACTGATATTACAAAACTCCGACGTTCTGCAGCCCACCTGCTTGCTATGGCAGTGTTAGAGTTACACAACGATGCGAAGCTCGGCACATTCGGAATCACAGACTCCGGCTTTTATTACGATATTGAATTTGATGAACCTATTAGTTCTGATGTATTACCCGCAATTCAAGTAAAAATGTTGGAGCTGGTGCAAGCCAATGTAAAAATCTCTTCAGTACAAAAGACGCAGAACGAAGCAATTGCGTACTTTACCGAGAAAGAACAACCTTATAAGCGAGAAACTTTAGACGACTCAGACACGAAAAAGGTAGATTTGATTGTAATTGGCGAAAACAGTTTTCAGGATATAAAGGTTGGTGATGTTGTTGAATCGGCTAAGAGTTTGGAAAACTGTGTACTTTTGGACGTCTCCGGTGCATATTGGAAAGGTGATGATAAAAGGTCCATGCTTACTCGTATTAGTGGAGCATGCTTTGCAACTGCCGAAGAATTAAGCACATACCAAGAATATCGAATAGACGTACTACGTCGAGATCACCGTGTAATGGGAAAGAAACTGGGATACTTCTCAGTAGACCCAGAAATCGGAACAGGATTAGTATTTTGGTCGCCTCGGGGTCGTTATGTCAGAGATGTCATTGCCGGATTAATAAAGAGCAGGATGTTTCAGCTTGGGGCAGAAATGGTCGAAACACCAATGTTGGGAAATTCGAACGAAATTCGCCTAATTACTCAACCACAAAACGAGCAAATTATCGCCAAAAGTCTTTCCGAAGAGGGTGAACATTGGTATGCAATTCGTCAACAAGTTATCGGATCACATTTACGAATGTTCTCTTGGAAAGAACGTAGTTACCGCGATTTACCCTGGCGAGTTGGCGAAATTGCCAAAGTGATTCGCTACGAAAAAATGAGCGAATTAGAAGGGTTGCACAGAACTCGTGAAATAACCCAAGACACCATAACTATTGCTTGTACGCACGAACAAATAGAAAAAGAGGTGGAAATATTAGTTCAAATTATTGTTCAATTCGCTAGAGATCTTGGCTTCCCCGATTTCGAACTGCACCTTCGGTTGCCAGACGCAATCTCCAAGGCAGACAATGGCGAAGCTACATTTTTGTCTGGACTGTTTAAGACCATATCACGCCGGCAATCTGTCACAATAATCGAGGATGCTGCAGGCCGACAAGTTTCAGAAGTTGAGTTAGTTTTAATCGTAAAAGACTCGCTCAGACAACACAGAGAATGGTCAAAAATTCAGTTGTTATTTAAATTCCCACTTGAGCAGCAGCTTACCTATATGGGTAAGGATGGAGAATTACACGCGCCAGTTGTTATCAGAGCAACCATCGCCGGTTCACTCGAAAGGGTGATTGCAACGTTAATTGAACATTACGCGGGCGTCTTACCCTTGTGGTTAACCTACGAGCATGCTCGTGTTATCCCTGTTACCAGTCAACAAGAATTGTATGCAGAAAAGATAGTTAAACAATTAACAGAGCGTGGCATTCATGCAACTACCGATCTGACTTCGGAGCCATTAGAAGGAAAAATCAAGCAAGCGGAAGAAGAAAAAGTTCCATATATGCTTGTGGTTGGCGAAAAGGAACAGGCAACTGATGGTGTTTCAGTTCGTGTTCAAGGACATGGTGATATTGGCCTACTTGACATGGAGACGTTTATAAAGGATATTCAAGGTGAAGTACAAAGTAAATCAATTAAATCTTCATTTGTGTAATGAGAGATAACCGTTTTTCCTCTTTTAAGCCTCGCCCTGGTGGTGGCTCTTTTTCTCGTTTTGGAGGTGGAAGGCGTCCGGGAGGTTTTTCGAACGATCGGCCAGGATACACTCCAAGACCAAGAATGCAGGTATTTGACCCGTTAGAAAAAGAATTCCCTAGAAACAACGCTATTACCACACCAGAAGTTCGAGTTGTCGGCGCAAAAGGCGAAAATCTTGGTGTTATGGTGACGAAAGATGCTATTGCTCAGGCAGAGAATGAAGAAATCGACTTGATTTTGATTGCCCCGCAAGCAAAACCTCCTGTTTGTAAAATGATTGCTTGGGAATCCTTCAGATACCAGCACAAAAAGAAAGTGAAAGAAATGCGAAAGCACCAAAAAACGATCAAAGTTAAAGAAATAAAGGTTAGCCCAAAGATTGCAGGAATGGATCTTGAAAGGAAAATAGACAAAATTCATGAAGTAACGGCGAAAGGTGATCAGGCTAAGATTACCATTATGAGGCGCTGGCCCGTTACTGAAGAAGCAGCCCGTAAATTCAAGGATATTATGTTGACAAAGCTGGACGAATCCTGTACTATCATCAGCATTCAAGAGAAGGGTAAGAATATCTTTATCTTGGTTAAATCGAAGAGCAAAATAGATGCCAAAACTTAAAACAAATAAAACCTTAATGTCTCGTGTAAAGCTAACCCCTAATGGAAAGTTAATTAGAAAACGTGCATTTGCGTCACACTTACGAAGTAAAAAATCCGCTTCTGCGCGCGCACGAACTGGCGCAAAGAAGATTGATTCAATTAAGAAGTTCCCCTGGAATAAACTATTGCAAGGACAAAAATGAGAGTCAAAAGTGGTATTGTAACTGCACGTCGCCATCGAAAGATTTTAGACCGTGCAAAAGGCTATCGTTTGTCACATAGCTCTAATGTCCGAAAAGCGATAGAAACATTGTTACACGCAAAACAATATTCCTATGTTGATCGTAAAAAGCGCGCAGGACAATTTAAGCGTGTATGGATTCAAAGAATTAGTATTGCTGTAGAAAGCTTTGGGTTTAGCTACTCGAAGTTTATGGCACACCTAAAAACCGCGAAGGTTGAACTTAACAGAAAAATGTTGGCAGAATTAGCTGTTAAGCAACCAGAGATCTTTGCAAAGATCGCGAAATTAGGTTAGTCATCTATGCATGGCAAAAAAAACTATTGAGAGTGAACTAGCAGAATTAATAAAGCAGGTTTCAACAAAACTAGCTAAAGTCGCCACCGTGGAAGATGTGTATGCAATTCGTTCGGAATTTACGGGGAATGGCAGTGTTTTACAGCAATTACTCCAATCAATTAAGGATGTTGCGGTAGAAGATCGTCCTTTTGTTGGTGCTAAAATTAATGAAGCCAAAAAGTCAATTGAAGCGAATTTGCAAAAAGCCCTCGATTTTTTGGCTAGTAAGGAATCCTTGATTGAAGACGAACGCAGAGATATTGATGTCACTGCCCCTTTTCATATAAATAATCCTCGGATTGAACCGCTTACAAAACTTGGGTCCATCCATCCTATTCAATACGAAATTAACCGTATGTTAGATATTTTCAAAACGATGGGCTTTGTTTCGTTCGAAGGACGCGAATTGGAAAATGATTATTACGTGTTTGACTCGCTTAATATGCCTCCTGAACACCCTGCACGCCAAAATTGGGATTCTTTTAGAACCGAGGATAATCTTATTCCAACACCTCACACCTCAAATATGCAGGTTCGAATTATGCGCCAATTAAAAACAGCACCATTGCGTGCGGTTATGTATGGCAGAGTTGCGAGAAACGAAGCGGTAGATGCAGTACACGGGCATACCTTTTATCAAATCGAAGGTTTGTATATCGATAAAGGGGTAAGTATTAGCAACATGATTGGAACGATAAATGCATTTGTCGAAGCTTTCTTCGAGAAAAAAGTTATTGGCAAGGTACAGCCAGGATATTTTCCTTTTGTAGAGCCAGGTATCGAGTACATGGGACAATGCCCATTTTGTGAGGGCGTTGGTTGTGGTTCGTGCAAGCACGCAGGTTGGTTAGAACTTGTTGGTGCAGGAATGATTCACCCGAACGTGTTACGAGAAGGAGGATTTGATCCTGCGGTATATACAGGTTTTGCATGGGGATTGGGGCTTGACCGAATGGTAATGCAACGAAATGGGATAAAAGATATTCGATCACTATTCGCAAGTGATATAAGATTTTTGCAATCCTCCTTATGAAGTACTCACTTAATCAAATAAAACGATACATTCCCGAGATTGCAGCTGTTCCGGTAGCTGAACTCATTTCAAGAATCTGGACGTCAATTGCCGAAGTCGAGCATGTTGAGTATTTAGAAAAAAAATACGAAGGTGTTGTTGTTGCAAAAGTATTATCTGTAGAAAACCATCCCAAGTCGGAGAAGTTGGTTCTAGTTACTGTTGATGTTGGAAAGAAAGAACCGGTATTGGTTGTGACCGCTGCACACAATTGTAAAAAAGGTGATTTTGTACCCTATATTCCTGATGGAGGGACAGTTCCCGTAGGTACAGACGAAGCAGGAAATCCTATTGTCATTGAGGTACGTGCTATGGGTGGCATTCCCTCAGTTGGCATGCTTGCAAGTGAAAGAGAAATGGGAGTGAGTGATGACCATACTGGAATCATGATTCTAGCACCGGAAGAGTTACGTAAAACCTTGGTGGTGGGCGAAGCAGCGGCAATTCCCTTAGAGTTTGATGATGTGGTGTTCGAAATTGAAAATAAGTCACTAACTCATCGTGGTGATTGTTTTTCTGATATGGGTATTGCAAGAGAGATTGCAACGATGTATGGGCTCAAATTAGTAATCCCCGAATGGCAAATCCCCTCGTTCGGCATTCCTGCTTTGATGGGTGATTCCTTTGATCGGGAGTTTACCTGTAACGTAAAGGTTACTGTCTCAGCTACTCCAGTAATAGAGCGATACTCGGCAATAGTGTTAGATGGACTTCAGGTTGGACCTTCTCCACTATGGCTTCGAATCTTTCTTATGAAGCACGGAGTTAATGCGGTTAATAATGTTGTAGATGTTGCTAATTACGTAATGGTTGATTATGGACAACCTATGCATGCTTTTGATGCTGCAACAATTTCACACAAAAAACGTGATGAGCTGACAGAATACGAGATAGATGTACGTTATGCAAAGCCAGGAGAAATCCTCCTGACTTTGGACGGTAAGGAAAAACCCCTTCCCTCAACAGTTGCTGTTATTGCAGATTTAAAAAAGGCACTTGCTGTCGCAGGAATAATTGGTGGAATGGAGTCGAGTACCACAGAAAATTCGACAAGAATCGTGTTGGAGTCGGCCGTATTCAACAAGTATGCGATTCGGAAGGCGAGCATGACAATTGGGAAAGTTACCGATGGATCAGTGGTTTACTCTAGAAAGCAGGATTCAGAAAAAACTGTTCGCGGATTACTTCGCGCGGTACATTTATTAAAGGAATTGGCTGGGGCGCGGGTAGCATCTTCAATAGCCGATGTCTATCCAGAACAACGCCTCTCGACCTCAATTGTGGTTTCTCATCAAAAGATTGAGGATTTTCTTGGTATTGCCGTGTCTCCAAACGCTGTTGTACAGATTTTGGAAGGTCTTGGTTGTAAGGTTGTCAAAAAAAATGGCATGTACCGAATCGAAACCCCAACATGGCGCCCAGATATTGCGATAGACGAAGACGTATACGAAGAAATTGCACGAATGATTGGTTATAACAAAATTCCTTCAGAATTACCTAAACGTGGGATTTTTGGAGTAAGCTTGGCACCATACGAGAATTTCAAACTTGCCACATTGCAGTCACTTACATCTTTGGGATTAACTCAAGCAATGAATTTTAGCTTTGTGAGCAAGCTTCTCTATGAAAGGTGTCAAATTCCCTTAGAAGGTGCGCGAGCTATTACAAATGCAATTTCACCCGATGTACAGTATGTTAGAAAGCATATTGAACCTGGATTGGTGGAGCAGCTCGCGAAGAATCAATATTACGCTGATCGTTTTGGGCTTTTTGAAATAGGAAAAACATCTCGACTTGGGTTAAGTTACACGGGTGTCTCTGTCTCAGAACTTCATATGCCCGAAGCACGTTTTGGTGTAGACGAGCTCGGCCTACCCATCGAAGATGAGCATATAGCTATCGGTATTATTGACGATTCCGCGCAACCGGGATTTTATGTTATTAAGAACAGTGTTGGAAAATATTTACAGAGCTTGCAGATAGATTCAACATTTGTTCATCCAGATGATTACGGTGCGAAAGAACTCAAGAAACTTCCACAATGGGTGTTGGAAATGCTTTCTCATTACAAAAGAGGGAGAGTTGCATTAGTGCTGCATGCACGAACCAACGATTTTCTTGGCATAATTGGTGAACCTGGCACAATGACTAGCAAGTCTTTTGGGATAACAAAGAGCTTGGCTACTGCAGAATTGTCACTCAATAAAATATTTACCCATGTAAATTTGGAGCCCCTACATCGCGAACCTTCAAAGTACCCGACGGTTACTGAGGATTTGTGTTTTGAAGTGCCTGTTGGAATGGCATACGGAGCAGTTGTCTCGCAATTTGAGGTGGTTGCCAAAGACTTTGCAGATAGCTTTTTGCTTACCGTTACAGTGAAAGATATTTACCAAAAGAAGCCAACAACAAAGCAAATTACCCATCGAATTGTCTTTTCTCCGTGCAAGGAATCGTTGACCGATGCAACAATGAAACTCTACAGAACAAAACTTGAAGCAGCCATGAAGAAGATTGGCGCGTCATTGATATAGATATCATTTGCCAATGCAATTTTCTGCTCAATGTTTGTACGTTCCCCTTTTCTAAAAAGAAGACTCAGTAATTTATTTCGTAGCGTAGCTCAGCCACAGCAATTCATGGGTTCATACTTCACCTCATGAATAGTTTGTAAAACTCCGACCGTGGCTAAGCCACAGCCATTTATGGGTTCATACGCTCAATGCTTCACTATTCACCACATTCATGGTTGTGAGGTCGTGAGATGTAAGCGTGTAAACGCGAAGCGAAGAAATATAGTACCCCGCAGAACGTAGTTCTGCCTGCTAAGTGGCCACCCTGTAGGCTATGACGAAGTCACATGTGCGTAGCTCAGCCACAGCTTCTCATGGATTCGTACGCTAATAAATTAGCTACTTACCTCATTCGTTGTTGTAAGCACGTGGGAATCTATAAACCTATTGCACAAGTTCCGGTAATCTACGGTGTAGAGATAAGAGATATCGTAGGTATAACTGTCGGAGTCATAGTTACCGTAGGCGTAGGTGAGGGTGTTGGTGTAGGAGTAGGGAGAACGACGGTGATATTTCTTGTGGATGTACCTGTTTTCGAAAGTAAGT
>Ga0210044_10002470_pt1 | contig 27546 bp, 34 predicted proteins | sample CryGey13umfilter_2_FD_183959 | JGI IMG/M metagenome (GOLD analysis project Ga0210044, IMG submission 183959) | Groundwater microbial communities from aquifer in Utah, USA - Crystal Geyser 4/9/14 3 um filter (SPAdes) (version 2) | ecosystem: Environmental > Aquatic > Deep subsurface >... | reverse complement strand
ACTGTAAGACAGATGGTTATCAGCTCCCTCCATTCTTCCCCCTTCCCCCTGCTCTTTCCCTATTCCTATAAACCTACAGTGAGTTAAAGAAGGAGCAAGAATTGAGGGATAGAATAGAATTGAAGGATAGAATAGACTAAACTATCGTGGAGCGATTTTTCGGGGGCGCGTTTTTGGCTGACTTAAAAACTTAAAAACTTAATTTCTTGAAAACTTAAAAACTTAAAAACTTAATTAAAAACTGAAGTGGGTGCTAACATTTACCAAAAAGGGGTGATTTTTGTCCCGCCTACAGGGTAGTCAGTCTTATGAGTTAATCCCCTAAAGGGATAGCCCGGATAATGGAAGGTAGAATGGGGGAAGGTAGAAGGTAGAAGGGCAGAATAGAGGAGGAATAGTAGATATAAGCCCTATAATAAGCATAGGGATTGATAGACTATACCCCCATACCAAAAATAAAAAACTTTGTACCCTAAATAATAACGCTAAGACACCCCTTTCTAAAGGACTTACTCTATTTCCCCTCTTAAAAGGGGACTTTCCGAGGTAGTCACTGTCATAATAGAATCTTTCCCCCCTTAGAATGGACTTTTTCCCCTCATTTTCCCGCGCACCTTGCCCCCGTCACTGAAAAAAAAATTAAGTTTTCAAGAAATCAAGAAATTAAGTCGAAACCTCTTGTATCCATCGAGAGTTCCAGTTATACTCATTCCTGGCACTCGAACAACCCTAACTTTATCCTATTCAATCCCCTTATTCTAAAGGAATATATTATGCCTTTCCCTACTGTAAGCCCCTCTGATTCTGCCCTTTCTACTCTCGCAAGCCTCGCCCCGTGTGTAATTTTTACCGGCTCCCTTTATAAAAATGGAAAGCCTGCTGTTCTGATAGAGGGAAAAGTTAAAGACTTTCAAAGAGTTCTATACGAGACTGAAAACAATTTAGTCTTGAGTAAAAAAGAAAGACTAGAAACTACCTGCGCAACACCTCTTTGTCTAAATCCCCTGCATCTAAAAATCAAAAAGAGTAAAGAGCAAATGAAAGCAGAACAAAGAACAAAGAAAGAAAAGGAACTCGAAGACTTTGACTACTCGAGTTTAATTTAATTTAATTCAATCTAATTCAAAGCAATTCAAATTCAAAGGAAAAACAGAATGAAAACTCTAACACTTGAAACAGCCTGCAAGAAAGTGACAAGCCTAGCAAAAGGGAAAGCCCTTGCAATTTGTCCAATAACAGGAATTGCGCAGGAACTTTCTATCCCAGCAATTCCTGAAGTCTACTTCCCTTTTATTCATCCCTTCGCTAATGCCCTAATAGTAGCAAAGGCAATAAAGGTTCCAAACTATATGGAACAACTTCCCCCTTGCATTTTAGCCGGCTGCCTATTAACAGTCTACAGGGATTTGAATTTACTAGGAAAATCCTCCTTGTCAATCAGTGAACAGAATATCCTACTCCAGCAGATAATCCCTACAAAACAAAGAGAGATTCTAGAATTCTTTGCTCAATTCCTAGAATCAGCAGAATTGAAAGAAACGATGGACTTTCCAGCAATTGCCATTGAAGAAAAGGATGACTTAGAAAGGCAGAAAAGTTCAATATCAAGCCTAGTAATGCAGCATTACTTAGACTGCAAGGCAACAAGAGAGATTGAACTGGAAGAAATGGAAGAGATTAAAGAAGCTGATAGAATCTACAGGGAAAGAAAAGCATTTGAGTTAGCCCAATCCAAGGCAAAGAATTCTAGTAAATCCAAATCTAAACTCCTACTTCAGGAAGGCAAGAGTTTATTCAAAGAACTTACAAAAATGGGGATTCTTTCCCCCGCACTAATTGCCTTGTTAAAAGGAATTCTGATTGATGAAGAGACCCTAATCCTGACTGAAGAATCAGTTAAAACTAGAATTTTCCTTGCACTGATTAAAAGGTCTACAAAGGAAGGAAATAGACTGGCAGAGATAGTATCATCCCCTTGCTTTAAGGAATCCAACGGCGGACTGTTTGATGATTTTGAACTCTTTGATTCCCTTGATTCTGAACCTGAATTAAATAATTCTGAACCTGAATTAAATGAATCCGTTGAATTAGTTGAAGACCTTAATTCTGAATTAAATAATTCTGAACCTGAGGATGAAGAACTTGATTCTGAAGACCTTAATTCTAAGGTTGACGAAGTTGAAGTTGACGAAGTCAGTTGATTCCAGTGACAACGTTGAAAGGATAGAATAATGAAAAGCCTAAAAGAGATATTAGACGAAAGAAAAAGACTGCTGGAAGAGAAAAGAATAGGGGGAAGATTAGAACAAGCCACCTCACCTTTAGCAGTAAGACTAAAAGAAACATTCTCTCTCTCAATAGAATTAAACAAAGAGCAGATACTAGCAACAGAACTGGCAAGAAGTGGGAAGAGTTTTTGCTTGGTAGGAGCAGCAGGAACAGGAAAGACTACTGCATTGAGAGAGATAGTAAAGGAAGCAGCAGAATCCTTAGATGGAACTCTAGGAAGTCTAAGGGTACAAGGAACAGGAGAATATGTAGCAGTCCCCCCAATAGCAGTTATTAGCTTCACCAATGTAGCAGCTAATAATAGTAGAAAAGCAATCCATAAAGACCCAAGCCTTGCCGAGCAGCTCAAGTATAACATCACGACAATCCACAATCTGCTAGAATTCGCACCTGTATTCTTTTGGTCTGATACCCTACAAAAAGAGACTATGCGATTCCTACCTAGAAGAGATGCCTTAAATCAGATAGAGATGCAAAGCCTAGTAATAGAAGAAGCCTCAATGGTAGGATTAGACTTATGGGATAAGCTCTATGCAGCAATGCAAGAAGGAACAACGCTTATATTCTTAGGGGACTTAAACCAGCTTCCACCGGTCTTTGGGGATTCTATTCTGTCCTATGCTTTAACAAGATTGCCAGTAATTGAACTGACACAGGTCTATAGACAAGCAGGAGATTCCACAATTCTAAAGAATGCTCACCACATTCTAGCAGGGGAATCCCTAGAATCGGCTCCAGACTTTGCAATTCTACCTTGTGGCACAGTAAACCACACTCAATTAAAGTTAGCCGCTTCATTGTCTGTTACCTTTCCAAAGTGGATAGATTCAGGAATCTATGACCCTGAAGAAGATATGGTACTATGTCCATGGAATAAGAGAGACCTAGGAACTGACGCCATGAATAAGCATATTGCACAAACTCTAGGAGAAAGAAGAGGGGCTGTAGTCTATGAGATTATAGCAGGAATGAACAAGGTCTATCTAGCAGAGGGGGACAAGGTATTCTGCAACAAGAAACAGGGACACATAGTAAAGATTACCCAGAATTCCAGATATTTTGGAGCAACCCCTAAGGCAGCCTCACAGAATCTTACTAGATTTGGGCTATACCAAGCAGCTATAGGGGAAGAAGAATTCCTGCACGAAGAAGACGTAGACTTTTCAAATCTAGACTTAGATGCAATGATAGAAGAAGCAGAGAACAGGGTAGCTGAAGCCTCGCACTTTGTGGATATTAAGATAGATGACACAGGAGAAATAGTTACCTTGACTACAATGGGAGACTACTCGCAGAATAATCTAAGCCTAGGATATTGCTTAACAGTGCATAAGGCTCAAGGTTCAGAATGGAGGAAGGTATTCCTAATTCTTCATAGAGACCACAATGTTTCCTTATGCAGGGAACTCCTTTATACAGCAGTGACAAGGGCGCGGGAAGGCTTTGTTCTAATCAGTAAGCAGGATGTAGTAGAAAGAGCCTTGAAGACGCAAAGAATAAAAGGGAACACTGTTCAAGAAAAGATAGAATACTTCAATAGTGGAGTTGCTCTTAATAATGAAGTACGGATTCTAAAGTAAAAAAAGTTATCCGAAAAATCCAAACGGGGGTAAAATGCAAAAAGTGATAATCAGTTTATTCCTTTCAAATAGAATAACTACCCTAACAGAATGCAGACTATTAGCAAACTGGTTAGATAGTTATAATTATATCTTACCGAAAGACAGGGAAGTGATAGAGGGCTTAGTAGAAAGAATGCTAGAAGTGATTCCCCTAAGCCTCCCTGCTTACAGTAGATGCTATAAGCTATTAGAAGCAACCCAGTGGGTAGAGGTTACCCAAAGCAGAGCAGCTCAACTAGAACTACTCGAACAACTTAAACTTAAAGGAGCAACAGAATGACTAATCAGAATCCTGCAATGATGAAACTCTCGGACTTATATGAGAATCTGAAAGAATACGGGGAAGTCCATGTAACAATCCCAATGGAAGTAGAAGAAAGAATAAGAGTTGGAATAAAGAACAGGAAAGCCAAAGAAGCTAAGGCTGAAGGGATTACTGAGACAGATTCTATCCTAGAATTCGTCTCCGTCCCCTCGCAAAAATTTGAGGACGCTGTAGACCTTATAATCAGACTGAAGGATAAAGGAGTATTTTCAGCCTTTGCCTTCACAATCCCCGAGGGAATCTAGGAATTCTAGTTTTCAATTAAATTCTAATCAAAAAGACAAGGAGATTACAATGGGTAATATAAATGAAGTAGAACAAAAGGCATCTGAATTAAGCCTTCGTATTGCAGCTTTAACTTCATTCGAGGGACTTTCCCTAAGGAGAGAGATGCAGGAGCTAAAGGAAGCCTTACTAAAGAATCCGGCAGCTTGCCTGCTATTGCATGATACAGATATAGGACTGGCAGTTGCAGCCCTTCGCAGAATGGTAGGAATTGCACAAGTAAGTGCCACAGCCCCTAAGACTAGAGCTAAGTCAGCAGGACTTACGAAGAAGATGACACAAGCCGAGCTGAATCTCTTACTAGCCAGTGTATCAGATGATGAACTGTAAAATAGACAAGGAGCCTATTATGAACCCAGCCCAGCTATCTACAAAAGGATACTTACTGCTGTCCTTAGAGTCTCTCAAGGAACTAATTCCTACCTTCGAGGAGCAAGAACTTACAGGAGAACCTCTTAGAAAGAAGCTGAAGAAAGTAGTTCAATTATACAGATTCCCAACTCCTGACAAAAAGAGCATCACCCTAAACATTATTGAAACACAAATTAAGGGCTTGTACAGAATAAATTACACTATACAAAATGGAAAGAAGAATGGGAAGAATGGAAAGATTGGAGAAGGAGAATGGAAAGAAGAATGGGAAGATTGGAGAAGGAGAGTATTATGGACAGTAATGGAAATGAGCTGCTTAAAGACGTAATGTCTGACCTTAAGACTATGGAGCGTGAAGGAAAGGTAAAAATTACAGCTTCCACCAGAGAGAAGCTAAAGAAGCTAGTCCGATGGTCTATGCTTCATTCACTGGATAGAGAGACTTCCTTACTAGAGCTTAGTAAGATACTCAAGAACCGTTTATGCGGGAGAGACTATGATATAGATACTTCAAGGGAAGAAGGAGGTAAAAGTCATGGAACAGTACATTAGACTGTCTCACAGTGCATTAGCTTCCTTCCTGACCTGTGAGAGAATGTTTCAACTGGACAGACTTTTGGAAGGGGCACCCGAGAAGAGGGACTATCCTGCAACAGTCTTTGGGAAAGCCTTTGGTGCTGGAGTGGCAGAGTACATGCTAACTCAAGACAAGGAGATAGCCCTATTCAAAGCCTATCTAGCTTATACCCCAGTCCTAGAAGATGATAAGAGAACAGAAGAAATTCTAATCAACATGCTCCTCGTCGCCTTCCCTAAACTGGACACCTTATTACTGGATTATGAAGTGGCAGTATTCGAGGGGAAGCCTGCTATTGAACTCTCCTTCCGACTTAACTGCACGCCGACTATCTTTTTTGTAGGCTATGTAGATATGATTCTACGCAACAAGTGGACAGGGGTATATGCTATTGTAGAGAATAAGAGCACAGGGATGAACTTACTAGACCTCGACCCTCTCTTTAAGAATAGTGGGCAGGCTTTAGGTTATTCCATTATCCTAGACAGGATTGCAGGAAAAGAGAAGTCAGCCTATGAAGTAATCTACCCAATAGGGCAGCTTAACTCTAAGTCTAATGGAGGATTTTCCCCTAACTTCATTATAAAGACTTTCAACAAGACCTTGAAGGACAGGCTTAATTGGTTTATTACCCTTAAGATGGACATACAGCGACTAGAACAGATGCAAGCCTTGTCCGTATTCCCTATGCGAGGTAATAACTGCTTACAGTATATGAGACCTTGCAAACACTTCGGAACCTGTGGAATGCAGGGACTGGATAAACCCAAGGAGCTTCCACCTGACCTAACAGAATATCAATTCACCTACTCCTTAGACGAGCTGGTTGCAGAGTACCTAGAAAGGATGGAATAATATGAGTGCTACATTGAAGAAGACAGACAAGGAAGTAAGGAAGAAGATGAAGGTTGCGCTCTCCTTATATCTCAATACAAGGGATGAAGCCCTCACTTCAGAAGATATACTGGAACTAATGATAAAAGCCTTCTATAAAGGAAGAGACCAAGAAGTCCTGCATATCAAATACAAGAATTAAAAACTATCCCTACAGAAAGGAAAGTAGAATGAACTTAACTGACCTAGCCGCGAAAATAAAGAAGTCCCCTATCTCAAGGAGTATCCTAGTATATGGAGCACCGAAGACTGGAAAGACAAGACTGGTAGGAACTGTTGCAGCCCTTCCTTCTGTCAAGCGAGTATTCTGGTTTGATGGAGAGAATGGAGCAGAGACTTTATTGCATATGGGCTTATCAGAAGAAGCCTTGCAAAAAGTAACCCTTTTTCAAATCCCAGATACTAGAGCTGTTCCACGCTTCATAGAGACAGTCTTGAAAGCCTTTACTTCAAAAACTCCTGTATCTATCTGCGATGCGCACGGCAAGGTAGGATGTATAGAATGCCAGAAGGCAGGAGCTGGTTCAGCTGAAATCTTTATACCCTCCCTTACCTCACAGGATGTAGTAGTGGTAGACTCAGGCTCTCAGCTAGGAACTTCAGCTCTAGCCCTTGCTATGATAGAAGCTGGAGCATCCCCAAATGCGAAGCCTTCATGGGATGAATACACTGTTTCTAATGGTGAATTGATAACCATTCTGAATGTCATGCAAGCTGCTGCTACCTGCACTTTCATTCTAATTACTCATTCCCTTCCTATTGAAGAAGAGTATAATAAGGTGAAGAGGGACAGACTGATTCCTCTAATGGGAACTAAAGCCTTGAGTGTTAACGTAGCCAAGTATTTTGGTTCAGTCATTCTAACTGAAGTAAAACTAAAGAAGCACACAGCAGGAAGTTCCTCTACCTATAGGGCAGATGCAGTCACAGGCTCTAGGACAGGAGTATCCCTGGAGACAGAAGGAGCAGTAACATTAGCAACTATTATGGGAGAACTTAATATGAAGACCTAAATCAAAACTTAGACTTAAAACCTATACTTAAAAGCAGACTTAAAAATCAGACTTAAAACTTAAATAAAAGAAAAGGAATTATCATGAATGATACTACATTGTTGGGCTTGGAAGATATGTTGGCCGCTACTCTGGATTCGATAGAAGTAGCTCCAGACTTTGTATCCCCACCAGACGGAGAGTATGAACTGCGCTGCATTTCAGCAAAGGCGGAGACTTACACCTCTAAGGTAGGGAAGAACGGGGCGCGGATTAAGCTGGTCTATGCTATCCAGTCTACTATCAGTACAGTAGCAGGAGAGATGCCTGTTCCAGATGGTAGCCTAATCTCCGAGACTTTTATGTTCACGCCTCAAGGACTGCCCTACTTTGTTACTAGAGCCATTGCTCTGCTGCATGTGTCAGATGTAAAGGGTATCCCAGTAGCGGAGATTCTAGCCGCTCTGGAAGGGGCAGAAGCTAAAGCCCGAGTTACTACTAAGCGTACCCCAAAGGTAGCTTCAGAGCCCAACGGAGCTTTCTACGAGAACTTGAACATTCGAGTAATCTCTTAATAGAGTAACCTGATAGCCTCTAGTAATGGGGGCTATCAGCTTTACCCTAGGAGCTTTTTTACAGCAAGAGCTTTTTTACAGCAGGATAACAGATAAATTAAGGAGATGATAATGGAATATCCAGAAGACCCATGGGACGGTTGCTATGAAGGAAAAGAATTCTTACACGAAGAGGAGAGGCGAGAAGCCATTGACTGCGCAGAGTGGATTAGCCGGGCTCGCACGCTAAAATATGAACTCACGGAAGCCCAAAAGTACGCAGGGACTGCCTTGTATAGAATCAGAGCCTTGAAATCTTTTAGGGATATAAAAGAAGGAGACTTCGGAGGTTGGGTAGAAAGCCCGCAAGCCTTAAGCCAGTCAGGGGACTGCTGGATAAGTAAGGATGCCATAGTAGTAGATAGAGCAACCGTAAAGGAGGATGCCAGAATATCAGATAATGCCATTATAAGCGGGGATGCGACTATCAGTGGGCAGGCTAGAGTAGAGGGAGAAGCTCGCATAGGTGATTATGCAATAGTACGAGGACATGCCCTAGTAGGGCAGTTAGCTGCAGTACGAGGCCATGCCATAGTAGAGGAGGAAGGCTATGTAGGGGGCACCGCTGTAATCAGCGGGAAGGTAATAGTAAGAGGTAGTACCCACATATCTGGTAAAGCCAGAGTGCAGGGACATACGGTTCTATCAGAGGGTATCATAGCAAGGGATGCTCCTCCTACCACAGAAGAGAATCCTAAGGCTCTTACAAAGGATGTTGTGCTAACTAGCCTTTCATCGAAGAATAGTAAGGGGGTGGAATAACACTATGAATACTTTATTAGAAGACCTAAGACTGGAAATACGGAATCTGTCAGCGGATGTATTCAGCATGAAAGACTTACATTCAGGGGAGATTAGAGAGAGGAGGGCTCTTATAAAGAAAATGGCAGAGGATAAAGAACTTGTACGCACAGCCTACAGGGTAGGAAAAGGAGTGGAATACAGATTAAAAGGAGAGGCTCCTTTTGATTCTTCCTTCCCCCTAAGTGTTTGGAAAGGAGTCTATCCTTCCTTATTCAAGATTCCTCCAGTGCAAGTCAAAGGAAGATATAAGCATTTATTAGACATGAGAGGCAAGCAATGAGACTGTTATTGAATTGGTCGAAGAAAGAGCAGCCCTACTTAGGGATGATACAGCATGTAGCCAAGCAACTATGCTTTGAAGTAATAGGTACAAGTTCTGTTCTATCCATAGGGCAACTAATGAATATGGCAGAAGTTGCTAAGTGCAAAGGGGTATTCATGGTAAATGAAGAAACCCTCGCCAATCTAGTTCCTGGCAGCAGTCCTACATTAGATGAATGGCGAGGCTCTAAGTTAGATTATTCTATCCCAATCATCGTGGGGGATTCCCTCGCTAACCTTGCCACTGTACCTTATGCTAAGATGGTAGCAGAGCAGGACTTAGGAAAGTTCCGTACATTGCAACCAGCAGTTCCTTTCAATTACACAGTACTAGAAACTCCAGAATTACAAAGAGAGGCAGAAGAAAGTCTAAGCCACGCCGACCTTATTGCTTATGATATTGAGACAAAGACTATCAACAAGGACGAGGCTAATCTAAAGGCTGGGGATACTATAATTACTTGCTGTTCTTGGACAGGGGTATTTCCAGATGGAAGCCTAAAGACTTACGTGCTCCCTTTTGTAGACTTCCTAGTAGACCACTGGCTATTAGATTCTCAATATGCTGCTGCAATTCAGTTAATGCAGAGAATCAACAAGTTGCCAGTCCCCAAGGTTATGCACAATGGGATGTATGATTCTACCCACTCAATTATCTATAATGCAGAGCCTTATAACTGGGTGCTAGATACTATGGCGATGTGGCACGCAACCTATTCAGAACTTCCCAAAACCCTCGACTTTGTTGCGTCCCTTACACTGCATGACTATTACCAATGGAAGCCTGAAGCTAAGGCTGCATCAGGTAGTAAGGATATAGCTAGATACTGGGCATACAATGCTAAAGATACTTGGACAACCGCGCGGATTTGCCTAGTCCTATTACACAACTCTGCAGCTTATGCAAGGAAGAACTATCAGTCTCAATTCAAACTGGTCTATCCTTCCCTCTACTGTAACTTTGTAGGAATTAAGATAGACCAAGAGAAGCGAAAAGAATTAAGGCTCGCAGAAGAAACTAGGGTGCAGGGTTCTTTAGTAACTCTAAGAACTCTACTGGCTGACCCCGGATACAATCCAGGCTCTCCTAAACAGACTGCTACCTATATCTATGACGTACTGGGTGGAGCTGACCCTAAGATAGGAACAAAGAAGAATTCTGACGGGAAGAAAGTAAAGAAGATTAGAGCTACGGATGAAAAGAATCTGCTCTCCGTAGGGAATCAGCACCCAATCCTACTAAGGGTAGTAAAGGCAATAGTCTCTTATAGGGAAGCTAGTAAAGCTATCTCTACTTATATGGACTTCCTGCAAAAGAATGGAAGACTTCTATATGCCTTGAACCCTTTTGGTGCAGAGACAGGAAGAATGGCTTGTCAGTCATCATCCTTATGGTGTGGGACGCAAGTACAGAATATCCCACCTTATGCCAAGCCCATGCTGGTGGCTGACGAGGGATTCATTATGGCAGAGATAGATAATAGTCAAAGTGAGGCTAGGTGCACAGCCTATCTTGCCCAAGACTGGGTACTAGCAGCAGCTCTAGAAGACCCTAATAAGGACTTCTACACTTCTCTAGGAACCGTGTTCTTTAATATCCCCTATGAGGAGGTAACTCTGGACTTCCGTAATAATGTGTTAAAGAAGATTGTGCATGGAACAAACTACATGATGGGGGCTAAGACCTTTGTGGAGAATGTAGGGGCAGAGACTCTCCTAGAAGCCGCAGATAGACTGGGGGTTCACCTAGCAATGACTCCACAGAGTCTCCAGGAGTTTGCACAGTCCTTGCTAGAAGCCTACCATGTTCCTTTCAATAAGGTTCGAGTATGGTATCAAGAAGTAAAGAATGAGATTGTAGCAACTAAAACTCTAACCAGTCCCTTAGGGCATGTTCGCTGGTTCTTCGGAGACATGCTTAAAAGTCATATGGCATTTAATTCTGCTGTAGCCCATGCCCCGCAGAATCTTTCTGTAAGTATTCTAAACATCGGGCTATGGAAAGTCTGGAAGCTGGTGAAGGAAAGCAACGGGGACTTAGTCCTACTAGGACAGGTGCATGATTCTGTATTATTCCAATATAGGAAAGGAAGGGAAGACCTAAAAGATAAAGTAGTAGATGCAATGCAAAATACGGTATCAGTTAATGGGAGGGTACTTAGAATTCCAACTGTACTTAAACAAGGCAATTCTTGGGGGACTATGAAAAAATGACACAAGCTAATATCTTTACCATACTGGCAGGGCTGCTTGTAGTAATTTGGGCACTTCTGTTAGCTCTTATCTTAATAATTATATACTAATCAAAGAAGGAGAATCAAAATGAATTACGAATTGGAAGAGGAACTAAGAGAACAGGCTCAAGTATTAAGGGAAAGACTGGAAGACCAAGTAGAGTTGCTTTCTCTATTTACAGTAATCCCTTGGGCAGAAGAGCTTAGGCAGAAGAGGCAAAGAGAGCTTCTAGAAACTATTGCAGCCAGCTGTGAAATCTTCTATAAAATTCTACTTAAGGAAGGGGATTCAAAATGAAAGATGAATTAAAGCATCCAATACAGGTACTAAGAGGATGTATAGCCATTAGGAAGGACTTACTTAGAACCCATATAAGCAATACCGGAATGCACGAAACAGACCAGTTAGTGCATAGAGACTTACTGGAAGGGATTATAGATAACTATGAAGCTCTTCTGGAGCTAGTCACACGGGAATCCACAATAGAAGAAGGAGGAGAATCAGAATGAATTATACCTTGAAAGAGGAACTAAGAGACCAAAGAAGGGTCTTGCAAGGAAGAATAGTCACTAAGGTAGACCTACTTAGAATCCATATACGGGTAGCAGGGCTGGAAGAACAGGAGAGACGAAGGCAGGAGAAGCTATTAAGCTCCATCCTCGCAAATTACGACCTTCTCTTAGAACTGTCCGAAGGCACCCCTTTTAGTAAGGGGATTCAAAATGAATGCTAACCCAGAGAAACAAACAAGAACCTTAAAAGAAAACCTGTCCTATCAACTGAGGACACTAACTGGGTACATAGCAGTTATAGGAGCAGAAGAACCAGAGCAGACGCGGCAGAAAGAGCTGCTTAAGGCTACTATAGCATACTGTGACAGCCTTCTTCAACCCTTTATTCAAGAAGGGGAATCAGAATGAAAGATGAACGAAAGAAGAGAATTAAATCTCTACAGGACACCCTAACTGTTCAGGTAGTCTTGCTCCCACTCCGTATAGAATTAGCGGCAGGATTAGGCGAAGCAGAACAGGAGGGACTGGAGAAGTCACTAAAAACTATTAAGGCAGTCTGTGATAAGCTTTTTGCTCTTCTTACTCCTGCCCTTTCTACTCCTACCATTCCTACTAAGTAGAATAATTAAGGTAACTATTGTGGATTTCTTTAGGGAATACTTTGAGTATGTAGGAGAGTCTGAAGCTCCTACTGCTTTTCATAGATGGTGTGCTCTTTCCGTACTAGCTACTACCATAGGGCGAGAGGTATGGATACCCTTTGGGCATAGTCCTATATATCCTAACCAGTACATCTTACTACTAGGAGTTCCTGGTAGTAGGAAGAGTTCTGCCATAGGTATAGCAAAGAAAGTCTTGAGACTATCAGGATATACTGCCTTTGCTAAAGACCGAACTTCTAAAGAAAGATTCTTCTCGGACATGGCACGGACTATAGACTTCGACGAGGAGGGTCTGGACATAGAAGCATTAGTCCTAGACTCTCCTTCAGAGATAACTATAGCCAATGGAGAATTCCTAGACTTCATTGGGCGAGGGGATATGGACTTTCTTACAGCTCTTACTAATCTATGGGACTGCCTCGCAAAATACGAGCACCCCAAACTACATGGAAAGGATGTAATCATTCAAAGACCCACTGTGAATATCCTAGGAGGGGCTACAGTGAAGGGGCTAGGCATGGCTATTCCAGCAGAAGCCTTAGGGACTGGAATTCTATCCAGACTTATGCTAATCCATGCCGATGCCACTACCCGCAAGATAACCTTCCCTCCGCCAGTCCCTGACAGTAAAGCTGATAAACTGGTACAGAGATTAAAGCAAATCAAATCAGACATGAAAGGAGAAATGATTATAGGAGAAGAGACTAGAGAACTATTCGATAGGATGTATAAGAATTGTCCAGGAATCCCAGACGCTAGGTTTGCAGACTATATGGGACGCAGATTTATTCATCTACTAAAACTTTCCATGCTCTTTGCCTTAGCAGACTTAAGAATGGAAATAACCTCAAGGGATGCACTATCTGCGAACACAGTATTAAGCTGCGCCGAACGGGAGATGCCAAAAGGACTAGGAGAATTCGGGCAGAGCAAGTACAGTGATGTAACTAATACCATTGTAGAAACTCTAGGTAAAAGCTCCCTTCCTATTAGCCACGCAGAATTATGGAAGCTGGTATCCAAAGACTTGAATGACGTAAAGGATTTAATAAACATCATGAAGAATCTAATCACCTCAGAGAAGGTACAAGTATTAGAGATAGGAGGGAAGAAAGGCTACATGCCGAAAACCTTGATTGATAAGCACTGGGAGGAGGATTTAATTCTACCTAGTATCCTAGTAGGTGATGAGTTCATATAAGGAGAAGTAAAATGAATAGAAAGCAAATAGGTGGCGACCACTATATGGTATTAGGGGTGCAGCCTTGGAAGGCTATGGAAAGCTGGATGTCCTATGAAGAGTTCACAGGCTACCTAAGGGGGAATGTAATCAAATACCTTGCTAGGAAGAAGGGAAGCCGTGCAGATGGAATACAGGACTTAGAGAAAGCAGAGCACTATCTCTCTAAACTGATTGAAGTCCTTAACAAAGAGGCAACTAAAGAAGGAGAATAGAATGGAAAAGAGCCATGTAGGAATACTTGTAAAAGGGAAGAATGTCACTGACGGGATGGAAGACTTCAATAGACCGAGTCATCCAGACTTCATGACAGCAAAGGAACTAAAGGACATGAAGTTTTCAGGAACTCGGCATAACTCCTTAGTAGATTCCATAGAGATATGGACGACAGGAGACCTTAGAGGAAGTATAGGGGTAGCCGATGCCACAGCCAAGCCGGAACTCCTAGAAGCCCTATATGCACACATTTTTAGTCTAGCAGAAGTCAAACTGGAGAATCCTCGATGAGCCTTAATATAATGATAGACCTAGAAACACTGGGAACTGTGCCAGGGTGCGGGATTATATCCCTTGGTGCAGTATCTTTTGACGAGAAGTATAAATTCTATTCTACAATCAGTAGGTCTAGCTGTTCGAGCTTAGGACTGCATGAAGACCCTGATACTATGGTGTGGTGGAATAGGCAAAGTAAGGAGGCAAAGGAGGAAGCTTTTAGCGGGATTACGCCAATTAAGGGGGCTCTAATGGACTTTGCCCTTTGGTATAGTAGGACAGAATTGGATGCAAGGGACGGAAAAGCCTTTATTTGGAGTAATGGAGCAGACTTCGACCTGCCAATTTTGCGCTATGCCTACAGAGCAGTGGGTCTAACTCCTCCTTGGACAGCCTATAGGGGAAGATGCTACAGGACCTATAAGAATCTTCCAGAGAATAAAGGAATTAAAGGTGAGGAGATTGCAGGAACAAAGCACAATGCCCTAGATGATGCCATCTTTCAGGCTAGGCATATGAATAAACTCATTGCAAATAGGAAAGAGAGGGGAATAGAATGAACCAAGAAGACGTAGAGAAAGAGCTAGGAGAGCTGTGGCTGTGGGTAGAAACTGTCCTCGCAGTAGCAGGTATATTCTTATTCCTGTATTTGGTAGTACTTGGAATAAGAAGCTCGTTATAATAAGAATCCCCACCCTCTAATCAAGGTGGGGATTCTTTTTGCCTTAGTTTAAGTCATTCACCATTTGGTTGAAGGGTGTATCAGGACGGAGCCTGTCTAATACAGTAGTAGTCCCTTCCTGCGAGGATTGGAGAAGAGCAGCATTAACAGCTGCCCTATAGCCGGTAGGAGTACCGTGCCGCCTGAAGTACTCTTCCCCTGCCTGCTCTATATAAAGTTCAGTTAGACTATTATCTAGAGCCCTGCTCTTAATCTTTTGAAGAATAGCCTGCCTGTTATCATAATCAAAAGAGCCATACATAGAATTAAGATGTTCAGCCTCTCGAGCCTTCACTTCTTCAGTAGGTCTTACCCCAAATGCCCTAGAGAGAATACCTAGGGTATCTATATCACCCCCCTTCATTAAAGTATTAGAATCTACAACATTATATTTCTGCGTAATAGATTCCCCTGTTACCAATTCACTCATACGAGCTAGAGGTCTTGATACAGACTGGAGAGAGATAGCCTGTAGGATAGCTGTCCCAGCATTAGTACCCTCGCCGACTTGCTTGCTTATATTCCATGCAGCTACTCCAGCCTGCTTAGCAATAGCAATTAAAGCCAGTGAATCAGAGAGGGCTAGAGGATTGGGTACTCTAGGCTGAATATCACCCCGTGTATAGAAGCCGCCTATTAGCGAGGGTAATCCATACAAGACTACTGAAGCAGCAGGGTCTTTCAAGGCTCTAAACGTTCCTGTCTCTAGGTCATAATGGTCATCAGAGAATTCCTTCCCTATCATTTCAGATACTAAGGAGAAGCCGGGCAAGGAGCTTACCCCAAAGATAGCAGATTGGGTAGTTCCTAGAGCAACCAGAGACGCCCAATCCTTATTCCCTATAGCTCTATATGTATGCTGCGCTGCTGTATGAACATAAGTCTGAAAGAGTCCCAAGGCTGCGCCGAATACCCCCTTAAAGACTGCTGCCTTCTGCGAGGCGTTATAATTACCAACAGATTCGTCCATGAACCTAGAGGCAAAGACACTAGCCCCTTCGTGAGAGATTCCTGGGTAGGCTTTCTTTGCCATAGCATATCCCGTAGAATAGGACAGGGTGCGAACGAAGCCTTCACTATCATCTGCGAAGGAACTTAGTTTAGCAACAAGAGCACTATCAAGGTACCCTTCTATCTTAGAAGTAATAGAAGGGTCTAAAGTTCTTACATGCTTTATAATATCATTCAAGTCCCTCCAGTTAGAATTCAGAATACCTCTTTGTATAGCATCCTGTTTAATAAAAGCTCCTGCTACAGGGTCATTCATTAGACGAACCCCATTTATAATGGTCTCCATTACAGGAGATTTGAACTCTCCATTCAGAGACATCCCTGCGAACTCTTTAGGAAGCTGGCGTTTAATTGCAGCAGAGGTCAGGATAGGAAGGGACATTGCATTCACTGCTCCTGTAGCAAAGCCTAGTACTCTAAGAACAGAGGTAGCTGCAAGGGAAGACATAAGAGCCAGACTGCGAGCCGTACTTGGTGCAGTCCTATGAGAGCTATTAGCAAAGGCTGTCGCGCCTCTTTGTAAGTCTTTATAATAATGAAGTTGCCCGTCAACCATTTCCCAAGAACGTGCTGGATTAACTATTCCTAGCTTCTCCATTTCATCGCTTAGCTTAAGCCAGTCTTTCTCGGAGAACTTCTCTCCTTTCTTTCCTAGTGCAGGCTCAAAGAGTCTGGAGATTTTAGTTAAGATAATATCAGACTTAACCTCCGCCCAGTTTTGACTCGCCTTCCATGTAGCATGTTCTCCTAGGCTATCTCTACCCAAGAGTATATTCCTAACGACAGAGCCACCGTCCTTAACCGCGCGTTTAGCATAGACTAACTCGCCATGTGAAGTCTTATCTCCTCCTCCAGCTTTAGCTATATAAGACATGGCATTCAGATGGTCAGTGATAGGAGCATACTGTAGCTTAACTAGTCTGTCGATTCCCATATCAATCGTGGAATCATAGCCTTGCATTAAGTCTGATAGGAATTTAGAGGTCATATCAATGGTAGGAGACTGCAAACTACCAGTCCTGTGCATAGCAGAGTCTGCCATTCCCATACGAATAGGGTCATGCACATCTGCCAGCTTATTAAAGAGCTCTTGGTCTTGTCCCTTGAATATAATATCAGTATCCAGCTTTTGCCCTTCAGGTAGGCTATTATGAAAGTCGCGGGTAAGTTGCACCAGTTCCTTATCAGTATCTGCTAGGAACATACTAGTTCTTCCTGTGCTTTTCTCGAAGGCATAGGCTACTTCTTTACCTACAGTATTCCTAGGAGGAACCCAGAATCCTGAATCCTCTATTGTACTACGACCTAGGATATTAGCATTAGCATTATGCAGGTGTAATAAGTCACGCCCTGTATTTTGCAGGGATTCTAGGAAAGCCCCTACTTTAGGACTAATTACAGCATAATCCGCGCCGAAATACTTCTGCTCCAGAAAAGGAAGTTCTTGGTCTACATTCCTGGTAGTTAGGTAGGCAGTCCTAGAAGATTTATCGAGGGACAGTACGGCATCAAAGTCTAGGGGCTTCTTATACAGGGAATTAGAGGTATAGAATTTGCCGTCATGATATAGACGCTTTCCTGTAAGAGAAGATAGGAAGTTTAGAGCTGTAGAAGCCTCTATTCTAGCTAAGTCATCCCGAGCAATATCAGCAGCTACTTGAGATAAGGGATTAACTATAGACTGCTTAAAGGAGTTCTGCATTGCAGTAACCCCTTTCCCTAATTCTGTGATGTAGATGCCCGCAGCTCCCATCTTATCTAAGGCAAAGTTAGAGGACTGCCAGAAGGTACTCCCTATCTTAGAACTCATTACTTCAGGTAATGCTTTCTTTAAGAGACCCACAACAGTAGTTCTTCCTTTTGATTCTAGGCTGACACCAATATCCCGCACTAGCTTCGAGGGACTAGCCTGTGTCCAGTAACCTAGAAGAGAGGCATCTATATTGTTCAAGGCAGCTGCATTAAGTTGAGCTTTAATCTGCTGATTCTCTAGCTTCTTCCTATTAGACTTTAACTCCAGTAATCTATTAGAGCTGTGCATAGCAGCCGTTATGCTATCCTCCGAAGTGAACCTATCAAGTCCTTTCATGTCCTGCCCTAAGTATTTGGCTATGTATTCAGGGGGATAGCCTATAGCTTGAAAGTCCCTAGCTGTAGCCATAGAAGTAAATCCCTGGAGTTGATTGAGTTCATCGAAGGATACCTGGGCTGTAGAGGCTGCAACTGGAGTGACTTTAGGAAGTTTAATACTATCCGTTCCCATAGGAGCCTTTATCTCTAGAGTTCCATCCGTTCTCCACGCCATATCTGTAATATCTGATACCCTGAGACTATGGAGTTTAGTCGAGACTGAAGGGTCTAACAGATAAGTAGCTGTACCATTCTTCCTAACCCTAGTTACTTTAGGAAGATAAACAAGTCCTTCAGGAGAAGCCATTATCTCGAGTTTGGCCTTAATAGCCTCAATGGTTGAATCCTGTCCTTTAGGAGTCTTTAGCTCATCTCGTAGCTTTTCCACACTGGATAGATAACTTCTATCTAATCTTTTTCCCCTTAGTAGTTGATTATTTGCTACCTCCTGAGAAACTTCTGGAATAGCCATAGTAATTTTAAGGCTTGACATATCCTTCCCTTCAGCCTCTAGAACCCTTGCCCTAGAAGTGACTGCCTTTAATAAAGGGAAGTCTCCCTTTGAAATAACTATCTTCCCAAGGTCTTCTATCGAAGCCTTCTGCATTCTAAGAAATGCAATAGCATGTTCCCTGTCAAGAGCCGCGCCAGTCAGGGATTCTGAGGTAATTGCAAATTCTTCCCTAGCCTTAACAGAGTAGTCAGCAGCGCGGGATTCCTTGGCTAAAGTCTTAAGAGAACTCTCTACTGAGCCTGTTACAGTGTCAGCAATAGAAGTATACTTAGGGGCTATAGACTTAGGGATAAACTGCTCCCCTGCCAAAGAGAAGGCGGTTTTATCTGGTATGATACCCGCAGCTTCTGCTAAAGGAATAGGAACTGCGCCCTTCTTACCAGTGCCTACTACTTCAGGGATTCTATAGAAAGATATAGAATCGGCTTCGGTTACATTTAATTTAACTATAGCTCCTTGCAGCAGATTCTTCTCCTCTATAGGAAGGAGCTGAATATCCTCCGAGGTCATAGCATTAAAGGCATCTTGCGCAGCAGACTTCTGTAGTACAATCTCTCCCTTTACAGCCTCTTCGATTCTAGGAGAGAGGGTAAAGGAAGGTAATGTTACATCCTTTGCATCTACTAGGATACTCTCTAGTCGAGCAATGTTCTGCGACCTTTCTACTACTTGAGCACCATAGGGAATGTCAGGAGCTACAGGTAATACTCTACTTGTGCGTAGCCCGAAGAGCTTAGAGTCTTCAGCTACATGGACAGCAGCAACCTCGCCGCGAGCTATAATCTGGTTACCTATGCCTAATATCCCGCCACCTAAGGCTAGGTTAGTTAGGAAGTTACTCCCCCAATCTTTTCTATAGTCTTCCATGAAAGGGTGTTCCCACATAGCCAAGTTAGTTGCTACTTCCATAGCTGTAGCATCTGCTATAGCATTAGCTCCTCGTGCCAGATAGTAAGAGCTGGTGGCAGAAGACAGAGCAGAGGATTGAGCCAAACCTTCCTTATAGAGATTCTCTACTTTTGCCAGTCTACTCACACGCCCGGCTTCTGTAAACCAGTTTACTGCCTTACTGCCATCACGCAGCATTGTCATTATCTTAGAGGAAATGCCTATGGGGGCAAAACTGCCCTCGACAAAGGATAAAGAATGGATTGTATCGGAGTGTTCATTGTATACCTCCAAAGCATTCTTATCTATCTTACTTAGAATGTCTGAAGTCTGTGCATCTCCTTTAGTCCCAGGGAGACTATTAAAGATAGATACCCCAGCATCTACTGTAGAGGCAACTAGCCCATGCAGTAGAGTTGAAGGGATTGATAGGCTATCTGCGGCGGCGAGGTTTTGTGTAGCATAGCCTGAAGCCAGAGACTTAAGAGGGTCATAATTTTCTGCCATGGTATTCTCCTTATTCATTAGGTGTAGGTTGTTCATTGTACATGGTACCTAGGGTGCCTACTGCATCATATGCCACAGCAGTTCCTAGCCCAGCATATAGTCCAGCTAGAGAATTCTTTGTTACTAGAGTAGCCCCCATTCCAGCCAGTGTTCCTGCTGTTATGGCTCCCCCTAGATGGCTAGAAGCTGCGTTTAGAATCCTTGATATTATTCCATTAGATTCTGTCTCTTGAATATCCCTTTGGATAGCTAAGGTATCATAGAATCCACCGATAGGGTATTCTGAGGAAGCCTTGGCAGCTCCCACTATCTTAGCTTGCAGAGCATCTAAGGCTGTTGCTTTATCCCTAGGATTATCCATATCGACTATCTGCTGGATTAGGGCATCCTTAGTTACTGGAATTCCTGGGAAGGCTTTCTGCGCTTTTACATAAGCCTGCCCTAGACTACCATGTCCTGCTTTCATGTCACCTGAATCAGAGAGTTGCCCCATGTCTGAATAGAGCTTCTGTTTAGAGGCAAAACTAAGGAGCTTCTTAGCGAAGTTAGTTCGAGCTTCAGTCTGTTGGGCTAGGGCGTCTTTCCCTGTAACAGTCCCTATGTAGGGGGCTAAGGCTGTAGTTAAAGAGTCTTTATCTGTTCTACTCAACCCCATAGCAGGAGCCTGTTCCATAAAGACACTCTTAAAGGCTGCCTTATCTTTAGTCAAGGTTTCTATAGTAGCTACATCGTTGGCTGCCTGCAATCGAATAGACTTTACCCTCTCCGGGTCAAGGTGGATATTATCCCCGTTCTTTGCACTAACTTGAGCCTCAATCAGCAAGGCTCTAGCGGCAGTATTCCCGGCTGTAGAAAGACCTATTAGCCCGTCTGTGTCGCCACTAGAAGCTGCATCTAAGGCTGCCACATTCTTAGGATTCTTAATTAGGACTGCAGCAGAACGATTAAGCTCTTCAGGAGAGGCTGAACCCATATTGAAGGACTTAGCCAGAGTAAGGAGTTTGCCACCATACAGGGCTTGAACCTGTGCCGCCATTTCCGCTGTCTTTCTAAGGTCGGCAGAATCATTGGCTATATTAACTTCTTCTTGCTTAGTAAAGGCTGCTACGCTATTCTTAAGAGAGTTCAGCGCTGGATTAGTAGCTATTGCTACAGCCTGCTCTCGCTGCGCAGCAGATTCTGCACGCTGTAACTGGTCTCTTAATCCTGTTACTAGATTAAGGGCAGAAGCAGGGGGATTAGCGATAGAAGCCAAGGCTCTTTGAGCGTTGTCCAGATTAGCTTGCAGGGAGTCTACTCTAAACTTCCGCCTAACCCCGTTCACTATATCAGCTTCCTGCAAGGCTATTTCTGCTCCTGCCTGCCCTTGGAAAGAATAGAACTTATTAGCCCTGTCTAGCCCAGTAGAAGAGTTTATATCGGCTACAGCTGCGGGAAAGCTAAAACCTCTAGGGGCTGCAGGATTTGATGGGTTTGATGGAACAGAGGAAGCCAAGGGAGCAGAAGGAGCTTGAGAAACTACAATTCCTCCCTTGGCGTCTTTAGAGTATACAACGGAACCTCCTCGGTCTTGTGCCCTTGCATTAAGAGCCTCTATAGAATTACCACTCGGCACGGCCTTCCCTGTGCCCGGGCTTCCTACCACTGGCTGCTTAGTAGAAGTGTCAGGAGCAGAGAAGGAACTAGAGAGAGCCTGTAGAATGTCCTTCTCCCTTCTTCTAGCATTGGCTTCTTTTTGCATGTCATACGATTGCTTCTCTGCTGCTTGGTCTAAAGTCCGCTGCCCTAGCCTGTAGTTTGCAATTGTCTGCAACATATTAGAATAAAAATCACTTCCCATGAGAATCTCCTTAAATTAGTTAAGCCCACCAAGGTCTACCAGAAAGCACCTGTAGCTGGTCTTGGTAGTCCCTGCGTTTCTGCTCGAATTGATTCTGTTGCTGCCTTCTTTCCTCCTCTTTAGCAATTATATCCATTTGGAGCTTTGTAGATTCTAGGGCAGCAGCCGCCTGGTCTGCCTGTAGTTTAGCGTATAGGTCAGAAGAAGCCTTAGATACTTGGGCAGTGTCTCCTAGAATGGCAGCACTTACTGCTCCGTATCTAGCTGCTAAGTCAGCCCCTACTGCTGCTCCTCGTTGAGCAGATTCTGCAAGAGTTTGATTAGCTAAGAGGGCTTGCATAGAGCCTCCTGAAGTCCCTGCAGCTTCTGTAGCCCTCGCTAATTGAGGCAGAATATCCTGCTGGTGCTTAGCTACTTCTAAGTTTACAGCTCCTTGGGCGTCTGCTTTAGCTGCCTGTGGGGAATACTGGGCTAGGGAATCTAGCAGTCTTTTAATTGCCTCGTCAAGAGCTAGTTGTCCTTGTTCTGTAGACTGCCCGCCTTGTGTATTAAAGGGTAATAAAATTGCCATGATTCTTTCCTTTCATTGTGAGTTATCTTCTGCTGCTAATACTACTCCTGAACTCAAGCCCTTGCAAGTCGTAAGTTCCTCGAAGTGTGATGGTATGGTACTTGCCTATATTATTTAGATAGGAAGAAGCCTTCCCTACCGAAGCAAAAGAGAATGCAGTATGTAAGTCAGGGTCTAAGGAGATGCCATCCAGGGAGGTATCAACTTCTACTGTGCCCTTCCCTCCTTGCCTAAAGGTCGCGGCTACTGTATGCAGTTTAGTCATTCCCTCTCGGGTAGCTCCTATCTTTCCCCAGCGCATCCAAGATTCTACCGGATTAGAATCAAAGCTCTTTACTGCTCCTGCCTGTAGAATTCCCCCATCTATTCCTTGCTTTGTATAAGACAGAGAAGTAACTAGAGCATTGATAGGGGTATAGTCAATCAGGGTAGAGTAGGTTGCTTTCAGCTTTCCCCACTTTCCTAACGCCACGTCGAAGACTAGAGCTCCTACATAGGAGGGATAAATCGGCGCGGGTAATCCAGACTGTATTAGAAAGGAAGCTCCTGGAAATGTAATAGAAGTATCTACTGGAAGTGTTGCTATAGGAGGGGTATAGGGCATTCCTCCAGTTGCATAAGTCATGGTAGTCGAGTAGGCAGAGGCTTTTAAGTCATGCACTTCTGCTGTCCACGTTCTTGTAAGACTTAGGCTAGTATCAATAGGAATAAGATAATGAATAGTTATTACTTCATGAATATCATAGCTCTTCCCCTTAATGCTGTTAGTATAGAGGTCAAGGACTCCCCCATTGTGCAGTATATGTAAAGGGTCGCTAGTAGCGTAGTAATCATAACCCAGACTACGGTCCCCACCATGAGGACTAGCCAGCCACTGTTTATTATAGTAGTGATACCCTGTTAGGTCATAGGTATCAGGATTCGAATCCCAGAATGCTTGATACACTCCTTCCAGGGTACTAGCAGTATACTCAGCTACGGGTAGACCACCATAATTTATAGCCGTACCCTTATAGCCAATAACAATCCCTGTATGAAACTGACTATAATAGGTCTTCTCTCTAGTCTCCAGTATATCCCTACCCCCACTGGCTACCATAGTCATCTCACCTTGGGCAAAGTGCGTCCCTGTATCAGTGTAGACAGGCCCTAAGATAGCAGGAGTGCCAGTAACAATATAGTCTCTCCAGATATTTACTATCCCCCCATTAGCCGCTGTAGCATCTGCTACAATCTTAGCTGCTTCTGTACTTGTTGCTACTCCAGCCTTATAGATTTTATCGGTAGTTACTGAGGGTTTATCCCACCAAGCATCTACTCTACGCTGCCTAGCCCTAGCATCTGCCTGCCAGATTCCCTTCTGCTTTTCTGCATCGGCTGCAACATAAGAATCAGGGAAGCCTATTCCACTGTAAGGAACTACATACTTCTCTAAGTCTCCACTAAGTGAGGTGCTCCACCACTGGACTGCATCACTATACAGTTCTGTAGTAGTCATTCCGGCAAAAGCTGTAGGAGGGATATAGGTTACTCCATCCCAAAGAACTCCATTTACCCTAAGAGATAGAGCTGAGGGGTTTATAGTATTAAGCGTAAAGGAAGCCTTGCCGTCAATATAGGCATTATCTAATTGATGAAAGACTAGGTATCTTCCGTTAATAAATTCTAGGTAGACAGGTTGCCGGGATTCTGCTAGTAGGTCATAAACATCGGGCAGAATTCCTATGACCTGCTGCTCCTTAGAAATAATATTATAGGCTCCTATCTTTTTAATGCCTGTATTAGTATAGACATAATGCTCTAGGTCAGTTATTCCAGCTGTTACCATCTTGTCATAATCAATCCCTGCGTTCTCTAGGATAGTGTTAGCTTCCCATAAGGCTGCCCCCTGTACTAGATAATGAACCCCTACTACACTCTTTGTGCAATAGATTATGAAGCCTTGCCCTTGGGCTTTAATGGTAACTATCCTTCCTAGCACTCCATTAAATTGTGCATTTCCTGCTAAAGTGAGAAGAGAGGGAGTAAAATCAGTATGGTCAGAGGCATTAGACCAAGCTATAGAGTTTGCAGAATCCCAGAATCCCAGTCTACCATTGGCGTGGAAGATGCCCATTTGCCCTGCCATATTAAGAAAGGTAGGAGTAAAGGAGGTAAAAGTAAGAGTAGGAGTATAGGATAGAGGGGTGAGCTTCCATACAAGGGAATCTCCTTGCCGATAGAAGTAGACTACGTTAGCTATAACTGCATAGGTGAATTCTGAGTAGGTTCCTGTAGGGGGGACTGTTTGCACTACAGAATGCACCCAAGGTGCTCCAATAGTAGAAGGAAAGCAAGTCCAAATACCATCCTCACAGAGAGCTATCAGAAGGTAAGAATAGTCTGCGAACTGGTAGGATAGAACCCTATCGCAGCGCGCAGCTAGAGGAGCAATGTCCAGCAAAGAGTTAGTGCCAAAGAAGCTCCTATATCCATAAGCAGTAGGAAGGAAGTTTACTCCTTCAAAGGCTAAGATAGGAAGGGTCTTAGTTGGGGTATCTTCTGCTGCCGTGTAGCCTAGATTGCTAGGAAAAGCGTTAGGGTCAATTACTGCATAGCTTTCTGTTACGTCAACTATGTGAGTTCGCGCGGATTGCATTTAGATTCTCCCTATCTGTGAGTCTAGTTTTAAGGAAGCCCATACTTCTAGCTCTTCTATGTAGCAGGTACCAGCAGAAGCTACTCCCATCACAGCTAGTTGGGTTAGGTCGAGCAAGGACACTACTTGGGGTACTCCCCCTCTTAGAAGGAATACTTGAGGATTAGCTGTACCTGAAGCATTCAGTGGGATAGTAGGAACTGCATAGCTTATGTAGCAATCCACAAGAGAAGATAGGCGCAGGAGATTAGTTCCTGTAATCGGGAATGAAGAGAATGTGCCTGTGCTAAAAGGAAAGACTGTGATTCCTAAAGGACGCACTGCATCTAGCGGAATGAATGCCCCTTCAGGGGTAGAGAGGGGATACCTATTTGCTACTGCCATTATAATCTCCTAGTAATCTAATTTCTGCTTGTCTACGGGCTACTAACCCAGGAAGTATTCTACCGCCACCTCGCACCCATTTGGCTAATTCAAGCCTTGCCCTTTGCATGTCCCCTGCATTAACAGCACGGCGCAGGGTTGAACCTTTTAGTCGAGTTACACCTAGATTGTAGGAAAAATCGGCGAGGACTGCTAGAGTAGAATAGGAAACTCTAGGACATAAGGACAGCGACTTAGGAAGGTAAGTAGAGAGTAGGGTGGAGTCTAGTAAGGCTAAGGCTCTCTCCTTTGAAATCTTAGGGTCTGATAACTTAACCCTCGTCCCGTCCTCGTAGTAGGTACTTCCTACTCCTATTGTGGGGATTCCAGCGGGGCATAGGTATGGATAAAGCCGTAGCCCTTCAAACTGCAAGCATAACTGCCTTACAATAGGAAGGGCTAGAGAAATGGTATCAGTGGCCACGATACTTCCTCAGAGTTCTATCACAGAAGAAGAAGCCTAGCATCATAGCCAGTATCCCTGCATCTTCTGCTGTCCAGATAGAAGCTATAAAGACCTGCATAGTCGAGTAGTTATCTAAGGCTACCCAGATAGTACAGAATTTTACTAGAGTAAATAGAATCTGCCACCAGTACATCAGCACGGGGCGGACTGAAGCATTTAGAGCATCAACCCAAGCCACGCCACTAGGCTTGCCCTGTGCCTCGATAGCGGCTATATAAGCTGTGGCATCTGCCTCGCTGATAGTAGCTCCTCGGTGAGCCTCGAGAGTTGCCCTAGTCTCTTCCCCTGTTACTTTGGCAAGGTCAAGATTTTGCGCGGCTCTAGCCTTGTCAATCTCTAGTTGCAGTCTAGTCATCTCTAGTTCATGTGCCCTATCCTTTCCCTCGGAGAATAGTTTTAAGACTTCAGGAATAAAGCGAAGGACTCCTCCAAGTCCTCCTCCTAGCAGTGATAATATAGTAAGTAACATGCTAAACTCCTAAGGGATTAGTGTTTGAAGGCGGGGAAAGAAGCTAGGAAGAGGGCTCCTATGATTACTGCACCTAGGAAGGCTTTCCAGAAGATATTCTGCGCGGCATCGAAAGCATCCAGCAGTCTATCTAGTCTCTTATGAGCAGCATAATGTTCCTCTGAACTAAGATGAAAAGTATCCTCTTGAGACCCTTTTATAGCGTTCACTATCCTGGCAATCTCTTCTTCTGATAATGGATTCCTGCGGCTCTGTTCTATCATCAAAGCCCCCTATTATGCCGGTAGGCAGTCAGAGAATTCCGGTAGAGTGGTTAGGTAAGCATAGAGCTCCACTTCTGCAATCTTTCCTGCGCCATGCGGGCATTCGTATTCAGCAGAAGCCAGCATATCAACTCCGTTCGCTGCGTCTGTAGATAGAGCATAGACTTCTAGAGTTCCCTTTACTACAACATCTTTAGTAATAGTTACAGGCTCTCCTTGCTTGACATACCTATTAACCACACGAACTTCTGCTAATCGCATGTAGGCTGAAGGGATTTGCGCGGTTGCTGATAGGTTACCTGCGCGGATTACTTGATTGAATGTACCTTTTAGTGCCATGATGTTCCCCTTCTAAGTAGAATAATAAAATAACAAACCAATCAACCAATGCGCCAATTAGTACCATCGTAGTAGACAGGAGTTCCAATAGCCCCGCCTCCTGCAACTACTGCACCAAAACTTTGCGTAAGAGCATCTGATACGAAAGCCCTATCTCCTACAACTCCAGCAGGTAGAGTAGCAGCTGTAAAAACACCTGTCCTTACTTTACGAGTGCTAACTACACTACCATCAGCTTCTACTTTAGCGAGCATTACAAGAGGGTCAGATTTATTTCGCCATTCTACGATACTACCTGTTTGCCCAGTCATTCCTACAACTGCCATTGTAGTATCAGAAGCTGAAGTATTATGACTGAAGTTAAAAGCGTCATGGTAAGACCCAGAGTACACATTGCCACCCACCACGAAGGCTTGCACTCTATTGGTAGTGGCATAAGAGACTGGGGCAACGTATCCCATGAGCCAGGCTAAGGAGCCTCCAGAAGCATACTGCATAGAAATTTGCGCTGTAGCTGCTCCTAAGTTATC
>Ga0210044_10002467_pt1 | contig 27564 bp, 26 predicted proteins | sample CryGey13umfilter_2_FD_183959 | JGI IMG/M metagenome (GOLD analysis project Ga0210044, IMG submission 183959) | Groundwater microbial communities from aquifer in Utah, USA - Crystal Geyser 4/9/14 3 um filter (SPAdes) (version 2) | ecosystem: Environmental > Aquatic > Deep subsurface >... | reverse complement strand
CACAAGGAAGATTCATTGAAAAAGAGGTTAGTTGTAAAACAAAAGACATCGTGTTCCCACGGTGTTTTTTGTTATTGTATCAATTTTTTAATATTTAGGCTTTATGAGGACTTTCGTAATTCAAAGTTATGAAGAATGTTTTAATAATTTCTCCGGAAGGGCAAATTGTTCCGGAATGGATAACTTTGTGTATAGAGCAGTTGCATCAAGTGTTTGTGGATCAAATTGAATATCTTACTCTTCATCATTTTCGAGATCGAACCGATGTTCGTAAGTCGGTTATATATCAACTGCGATCTTTTCACTCAAGGTTGAATGGATCTTATGCTTTTGAGAAAACCAAGGTGGAACTTGTAATTAGAATGTTGCAATAAGTGAGGGTGTGCCGTGGCAACAGAAAATGAACCGACTTTTGATATACACAATATGTCTGTGATCTGTAGAGGCAGATTGGCCTATGGTGGCTGGAGAAGAGGGTTGCGTGAAATTGTCTGCGGCATCAAAGCATCCTGCCGCCGCCAGACCAGCGATGAGATGATTTACCAGGAGAGGATCAGGAATGTGATAGCAAGTCTAGATCAGATTATTCGATTTCTTGAAACCGAACGTCGTGTTTATCGAAATCAGTTTGACGAAATCGACGCTGATTTTCAACTTGTAAGTCACGTCCGTGAGATCCTTCTTTTTCATCTGAGAAAGAGGATGAATTGAAGGGAAGGGGGAGTTTTGTTGTCTTGACGTCGGCTTGGGGAGAGCCGGCGTTTTTCTTTTTGTATTGATTTTTCAGAAATAAATTTGGTATAGTGATCTCAAAACATTATCTTTAATCCCAATTCATAACCTTATGTCCCACACCTGTCTTTTTATTGGTCGCTTTCAACCTTTTCATAAGGGTCATTTAATGGTTTTAAAAGGAATGGTTAAGGTTTGTGGGCGAGTAGTAATTGGAATTGAAAACCCAAATGCTCCATTTTCTTTTGAAAATCCTTTTTCATTTGAAGAACGTAAAGAGATGATTCAAAGATCTCTTCAAGATGAAGATTTAATTCCCAAATTTAATATTGATTTAATAGCAATTCCAGATCATGCTCTGGATAAAACATGGGCAGATCAGTGTTTGCAGACAGTTCAAGATGTTGATACGATTTGGACAGGTAATGAAGATGTAAAGAAATGTTTTGAAGATAAGAATGTTAAGATTCAGATGATTAAAGAAGTGCCTGGTATAAGCAGTACTATTATTCGTGAAGCTATTAAAAATAGTGAGGATTGGAAAAAAAAGGTTCCTGATGCTGTTGTGCAAGTGATAGTGGAAGTAGGAGGAGTGCAGAGGATGAGGGATTAGGGAACAGCAACGGAGGTTCATAGATTAAAAAGTGCGGATTATTCAACGGATGTTCTGCTATATTTAATCCTCATATTTTTACTTAGACCCAGAAGCGCAAGCTTTTTGGGGCATTTATTTTATGAATTTTATTCTTCATTCTTTTTATAAACCATCCGGAGATCAACCAAAAGCGATTGAACAGTTGGTGGATGGTTTAGAAAAAGGATATCAAAAGCAAACTTTACTTGGAGTAACTGGATCTGGCAAAACATTTACAATGGCCAATGTTATTGAACGTGTACAACGTCCAACGCTTGTGATTGCTCATAATAAAACCCTTGCAGCTCAACTTTGTAATGAATTTCGAGAGTTTTTTCCGGAAAATGCGGTTGCATATTTTGTTTCTTATTATGACTATTATCAACCAGAAGCCTATCTTCCACGCACAGATACCTATATTGAAAAAGAGGCCATGATTAATGAAGAAATTGATCGTCTGCGCCATGCAGCCACACAGGCAATTCTTTCGCGTCGGGATGTGATTATTGTTGCATCGGTTTCTTGTATTTATAATTTAGGATCTCCACAAGAGTACGAACAAACTGTTTTGCATTTAGTTAAAGATCAACATTTTGCACGAACTACCCTGATAGAAAAGTTGCTTTCTCTTCAATTTGAACGAACAACAGCAGATCTTACACGTGGTCATTTTCGTCTTCAGGGCGATATTTTAGAAATCATGCCAGTCAATGAAGAAGTGATTTATCGTTTAGTAATTAGATCCGATCATATTGCTGAGATACGTTTATTACATTATCTAACGAGAAAAGAAATAAAGTCTATACCTGACATCTGGCTTTTTCCTGCAAAGCATTTTGTTGTTTCTTCTGAGTATTTTAAACAAGCTCTTAAAAATATTCGATCTGAACTAAAAGATCGTCTTGATTTTTTTGAAAGAGAGGGTCTTGTGCTTGAGGCTGAGCGACTTTCGCGTCGAACACGGCATGATCTTGAGCTGATTGAACAGCTCGGTTATTGTAGCGGAATTGAAAATTATTCTCGTTATTTTGAAGATCGTAAACCAGGAGATCCACCACATACACTTCTTTCTTATTTTCCCAAAGATTTTCTTTGTATGATTGATGAATCACATGTTACTATTCCACAAATTAGTGGTATGTATCATGGTGATCAAGCGCGAAAAAAAGTTCTCGTCGAGCATGGATTTCGTTTGCCATCAGCTATTGATAATCGTCCACTTGCATTTTCTGAATTTGAACAAAGAATAGGACAAACGATTTTTGTTAGCGCAACTCCAGGTGAATATGAACGCAGTAAAAGTGAGCAAATTATTGAACAAATCATCCGACCAACTGGTTTAATTGATCCAGAGATTATTGTGCGTCTAATTACTCCAACAGATAAAATAAAAGGTCAGGTTGATGATCTTATTGATGAGATAAAGAAACGAGTTAAAAAACAAGGACGAACTCTTGTTACGACCCTTACAAAAAAAATGGCTGAGGATTTAACACAGTTTTTAAAAGAAGAACAAATAAAAGTTCAATATTTGCATTCGGATATTGATACTCTTGAACGAGTAACAATTCTTTCTGATTTTCGTAAGGGTGTCTATGATGTGATTGTGGGCGTTAACCTTTTACGGGAAGGATTAGATCTTCCAGAAGTAACTCTTGTGGCGATTTTAGATGCGGATAAAGAAGGATTCTTGCGATCGGAAATGTCTTTAATTCAAACCATTGGTCGTGCTGCTCGAAATATTGATGGACAAGTTATTTTATATGCTGATGCACCAACAGGATCAATGAAACGAGCAATAAAAGAAACCAACCGTCGTCGCTTTATTCAACTTGCTTATAATAAAAAACATGGAATTATTCCACGCACAATTCAAAAGAAAATTGGAGATATTCGTCCGATGATGGAGAAAACACCACAAGAAATTGAACAAGATACAAAAAAAGTTTTAGCTCTTGAACTTACCGCGTCAGATCAAAAGATAAAAGAAGTAATTAAAGAAAAAGAAGAAGAAATGCAAGAAGCTGTTCGTAAACTTGAATTTGAACTAGCTGCTTTACTTCGAGATGAAATTAAACTTTTAAGACAAGAAATAAAAAAGAAAAAGACAAGATCTTAATATATGCAGGAAAAAATAAGTATTAAAGGGGCACGTGAGCATAATTTAAAAAATATTTCTCTTGAGTTGCCACGAAACAAATTGATTTGTATTACTGGTATTTCAGGTTCAGGTAAATCATCACTAGCTTTTGATACCATTTTTGCTGAAGGACAACGCCGATATGTTGAATCACTTTCTGCCTATGCCAGGCAATTTTTAGGCCAGATGGAAAAGCCTGATGTTGATGAAATTGAAGGATTATCTCCGGCAATTTCAATTGATCAAAAAGCTCATTCAGCAAACCCGAGGTCAACAGTTGCTACGCTTACCGAGATTTATGATTATTTACGTGTCCTTTTTGCGCGTTTAGGAAAACCTCATTGTGTGAAATGCGGTCAAGAAATTCAAAAGCTTAGTGTTGATCAAATGACAGATCTTATTCTTGAACGTACTTCATCAGTTAAAAGTGTAAAAGTTCTTGCGCCTACCGTGCGCGGTCGCAAAGGAGAATATTATCAATTATTATACGATCTTTATAATAGTGGTTTTCAATTTGTTCGCATTGATGGAAAAGAATATGATCTTTCAAAACAAATTAAACTAGCGCGCTATGAACAACACACGATTGAAATAGTTGTTGATACCATTCCTCTTGTTTTAGTTAATAAAGAAATTAAACAACGTTTAACAGAAAGCATTGAAACAGCACTCAAACATGGTAATGATGTAGTCGGTTTTGTTTATTCAGATAAAACCGAACAGATTCTTTCTTCTAAATTTAGTTGTCCAAAAGATGGGTTTTCTTTTCCAGAAATTGAACCACGCTTATTTTCTTTTAATTCACCATATGGAGCTTGTGAAGCGTGTACTGGGCTTGGCACAAAAGAACTTTTTTCTGAAGAATCTTGTCCTGTTTGTCATGGTGCGCGTTTGCGAGAAGAAGCACTACATGTATTTTTATCTAAAAAAAATATTGTCGAAGTAACACGTCTTTCCATTCAAGAAGCCGCTGACTTTTTTCTTTCTTTAAATCTTTCTGATCGAGAAAAAGATATTGCTTCCATGATTCTTAAAGAAATTCTTAATCGATTAACATTTCTTTTAGATGTTGGGCTTCATTATTTATCACTAAATCGCATAGCTGGCACACTTTCTGGAGGTGAGGCTCAGCGTATTCGCTTAGCCTCACAAGTAGGATCGCGTCTTGTGGGAGCAATGTATGTTTTAGATGAGCCAACTATTGGTCTTCATCAACGAGATAATGAACGGTTGATTGCAACTCTTCAGGAACTACGAGATTTAGGTAATACAGTTATTGTTGTCGAACACGATGAAGATACGATTCGTGCTTCTGATTTTATGGTAGAAATTGGGCCTGGTGCAGGAGTGCACGGAGGTAATGTTATTTGTACTGGAGAAACACCAGCTATTTTTCAAAATAAAAAATCCTTAACAGCAGCTTATCTTAGAGGTGATAAACAGATTAAAATTCCAGATAAAAGACGGGCGATTGGAAAAGATATGATAAAAATTCGTGGAGCATCAGGAAATAATTTAAAACAGATTAATGTTGATATTCCTTTGCGTCGATTTGTTTGTGTTACTGGAGTTTCAGGTTCTGGAAAATCAACTCTGGTTCATGAAGTTATGTATAAAGAACTTTCTAGGCGCTTTTATGGAACAAAGCAAAAACCAGCTAAACATAAAGCTCTTCTTGGAAGTGAATACATTGATAAAATTATTCTTATTGATCAATCTCCCATTGGCCGTACTCCGCGTTCAAATCCAGCTACCTATACTGGAGCTTGGATGCCTATTCGAGAACTATTTGCCAGCACTCAGGATGCGCGATTTCGTGGTTACAAGCCAGGGCGCTTTAGTTTCAATGTTGCTGGTGGCCGTTGTGAAAATTGCCAAGGTAATGGAGTGATTGCTATTGAAATGCACTTTTTACCAACAGTGTATGTTCCTTGTGATGTTTGCAAGGGACGCAGATTTAATCGGGAAACACTTGAAGTAGAATTTAAAGAAAAAAATATTTTTGATATTTTAGAAATGACAGTTGAGGAAGGAAAAAATTTTTTTAAAGATATTCCGTTTGTCTACGACAAACTTTTTATGTTGTCTCAGGTCGGGCTTGGATATTTAAAAATTGGCCAACCAGCAACAACACTTTCCGGCGGAGAAGCCCAGAGAGTTAAGCTTTCAGCTGAACTTGCTAAGCGCCAAACAAGCCGGACTCTTTATATTTTAGATGAACCAACTACTGGTTTACATTTTGCTGATATTGAAGAGCTCTTAAAAGTTTTGCATGCACTAGTTGATAAAGGAAATACCATTGTGGTGATTGAACATAATCTTGATGTTATTAAAACAGCTGATTGGATTATTGATCTTGGGCCTGAAGGAGGTGATCTGGGTGGGGAAGTGGTAACAATCGGCACTCCTGAAGAAGTGGCAAGGTGTGGGAAGAGTTATACTGGGAAGTATTTGAGGGAAGTGTTGGGGAGAAGTAAGAAGTTAGAATCAGGAGATCGGAGATCGAAGAACGGAGATCGTTTATAAACATTCTCCAAACTTCTTCCATATAAAAAACACCCCCCAGCGTTTCGATTACGCTAGGGGGGTGCTCGCTTGCCGCTGTCGACGGGGGTGTGGGTTCAGCCACAACTCGGCCAGGACCGTCCGCAGTTTTTCCCTTCGCCCTCATCAGCCTGAGAGCAGGGGTAGACTGTGGGGTCGGAGTCGTTGCAGTCGATTTCGTCCGTGATTAACCCGGATCCGTCATTATATCTCCCGATCGGCCGGATCCTCTTGGTTTTCATCTCCTCTTCAGAAAGAAAACCAAAAGTTCCAGCCGGTTTCTTCGGATCGCCGTAACCGTCCCCGTCCATATCCAGGTAGTACTCCACCCGGACGGCTTCCTCAAAAGTTGGAGGTTTGCAGGAAACAAGACCGGCTATACTGATGATGAACAAAAAAAAGCGCATCGCGTTTCTCCTTTAGATGTAGATGTTTATTTTCTACATAAAACCTCTAAATTTTTACCTAAATTCAGCCAAAATGTCAAGAGTAAATCATTATTTTTCAGCTAATATTTCATCTAAAATTAATCCATCTTCCATCTTCTAACTTCCAATCCGGCAGAGCCGGATCCGGCCTCGCCGGACTCCTAACTTCTAATTCCACATGTCCATCCCTTCTTTTATAAAAATTAAAAATAATAAGCTTCCTGATGAACCAGGGGTCTATTTTTATTTTGATAAACAAGACAAACTTTTATATGTTGGCAAGGCAACTTCTTTACAAAGAAGAGTGGGATCGTATTTTACTAAAGCTCATGATAACAGGATTGCGGAAATGGTTTCAAAGATCATGAGGATTGATTATGAGCAAACACCAACTGTGATTGAAGCATTAGTACTTGAAGCAAATCAAATTAAACAACTTAGGCCGTACTATAATATTTTAGAACAAGATGATAAGAGTTTTTTATATCTTGTAATAACTAATGAATTATATCCCAAACCAAAGTTTTTACGCGGTCATGAACTTGAACATTTGGGCGTTAACCCTTTTCAAAAACAGCTTTCTGAAAAAGCAAAAAAACATTTTCTTGCTGTATTTGGTCCGTATACAAATTCACGCTCTTTAAAGACAGCTCTTGAACTTATTCGTAAAAGTATTCCTTGGTCAATCTGCGAGCCACCAGAGATTACCGGAAAAACAAAGCAATGTTTTTATGTTCATTTAAAAAAATGCCCTGGGGTTTGTGCTGGTCTTATTGAAAGACAAGCTTATCGAAAGATTATTCGTGATTTGATTTTATTTTTTCAAGGTAAGAAGAACAAGATTCTTAAAGAATTTAAACAAGAGATGTTAAGAGCCGCTAAGCAGGAGAAGTTTGAAGAAGCAGCAGAGTATCGAGAGAAAATTTTTGCCCTTGAACATATTGCTGATATCGCGCTTATTACCAAAGATGAATCAGTTTGGAAAACAAAACATAAGACAGATGGGATTGATCTTTTTGGCCGCATAGAAGGCTATGATATTTCAAATATATCTGGAACTTCATCAGTGGGATCTATGGTTGTATTTGAAAATAGAAAACCTGCTAAAGCTTTATATAGAAAATTTAAAATTAAAACCGTAAAAGGACCAAATGATATAGCTATGCTTGAAGAGGTACTACGACGACGTTTGCGTCATGTAGGGAACGGTTTTAAACCGTTCCCTACCATTTTTGTAATTGATGGGGGAGAAGGGCAAGTTCATAGAGCTCTAGAAGTTCTTAAAGAATTTGATTTAAATATTCCAGTTATAGGTATTGCTAAAGGTGCTGATCGCAAACAAGATCGTTTTGTTTATGACGTACGGAACGGTTTAAAACCGTTCTTTATAGAATCCACACTTAAACAAAATAAAGAATTATTTTTGCAAATCCGAGATGAGGCACACAGGTTTGCAGTGCGGTATCATAGGAAACTGAGGGAAAAAGGGGTTCGGAGAGCGAAGATCGGAGACCGTCAGTAAACATTCTCCGATCTCCGGACTCCAATTCACTTTTTTAACAATTATCCACAGCCGTTATGGCTGTTTTTCTTTGACCAAAAAGTGTAGGTGGAATAAAATGGAGACAAGTGGAACAATGTGGGGATCGAATGAAATATTCGGTTCTCGTTTTTGTATCTTTGGGAAACTTGTAGAAATTAATTTGTTATGTTCATCGGCGAATACAAACACACAATTGATGAAAAGGGGCGGTTAGCCATACCGATTAAGTTTCGTAGTGAGCTAGCAAAAGGAGCAGTTGTTACTCGCGGCCTTGATTCATCCCTATTTATGTTTACCAAAGAGGAATGGGTAAAACTTGCGGAGAAACTTGCAAATTTGCCATTTGCTCAAGCCAACACTCGAGCCTTTTCACGCCTTATGCTTGCTGGAGCAATGGATTTTGAAATTGATAGCCAAGGACGATTCGTTTTACCAGAATATTTACGAATGTATGCGAGTATCACCAAAAGGGTGGTTATTACCGGCTTGTTTAATCGATTGGAAATTTGGGATGAAGAAAAATGGTTAGTTTATAAAACAGCAACTGAAAGCGATGCAGAACAGATTGCTGAGAAAATGGGGGAACTTGGAGTATAGAGTTAAAAGAACAGGAAGAACTTTTTAAGTTCATCAAGTTTTTTTCACTCCACCAAACCAACTATTTGGTTCGGATCCATGGTTTAGAACCTTTACTGTGGTTGCGAACCAAGTAGGTGTTCTGGTGGTGAATATAGTTTAAGTTGTATGACAAGTACATATCATATTCCAGTTCTTCTTGATGAAATTATTTCCTATCTTGATCCTCAACCAGGACAAACGTTTATTGATGGCACTGTGGGGCAGGGAGGACATGCTCAAGTTATTTTAGAACATGTCATCCCTGGCGGCCGACTTTTAGGGATTGATAAAGATCCCAGCAATCTTGAGATTGCTAAAGAACGTCTGGCAAGCTATTCCCAGAGTGTTGTTTTTGTTTGTGATTCCTATCGTAATTTAAAATCTATTGCCAAAAAATACGGAATTTCTTCTGTTTCTGGCATTATTCTTGATCTTGGTTTTTGTTCTTCTCAAGTGGATGAAGCAGCTCGTGGTTTTTCTTTTCAAGAGGAAGGACCACTTGATATGCGTTATAACTTAGAGCAGGATTTAACAGCTCAAATAATTGTGAACGAATGGTCTGAGCAAGAATTAACAGAAATTTTTATCCGTTTTGGAGAAGAAATAAATGCAAAACAAATTGCCAGAGCAATTATTCAAAGACGAAAACAACAACCTTTAGAAACAACTATTGAGCTAGCTCATTTGATGACTGATCTTTTTCCAAAAAAAGGACGCTTGCATCCAGCTACAAAAATTTTTCAGGCTTTACGTATTGCAGTCAATCACGAACTTAATGATCTTATAGAAGTTCTTCCACAAGCTGTGGAATTACTTGCTTCTCATGGACGCTTAGCTGTTATTTCTTTTCATTCACTTGAAGATCGGATACTAAAAGATTTTTTTAAACAAAAAGAAAAAGAACAAGTTATAAGAAAAGTAACTAAATCAGTGGTGCAAGCAAATCAAAAAGAAAAACAAAAAAACCATCGTGCACGCAGTGCCAAACTTCGTGTCATAGAAAAATTATGAATCGCCATATCTTTCTTCTAAACATAACTCTTTTTTCGCTAAGTATTATTTTTGCAGTTTTATCTGTTGTTTGGGTAAATATAAGAGCCGTGAAAGGGTATGAAATACGTGATTTAGAAAAACGTGTTTCTATCTTAAAAGAAGAGAATAAACAATCAGAGATTTCTTTAACCCAGCTACGTTCACTTGAACATATATCAAAAAATGTTCCTATACTTGGAATGGTAAAAATAGAAACTCCGGTTTATATCAATAGTCAGGTTGATACGTTTGCGCTTGGAAAATAGAAAAAATGTTGTAGAGTAGGCTATTGCCTTAAGCCTATAGCCTTTTTTATGTTTACACTTACCTCATCAACTTACAGTAAAGCACGAGCCGGACGTTTATCGACAAAACATGGGATCATCGAGACTCCATTTTTCATGCCAATAGCAACAAAGGGAGCAGTTAAAACTCTTTCAAGTCAGGAAGTTAAAAATCTTGGTGCTACTATTATTTTATCAAACACATACCATCTTTTGCTTCGACCAGGCTCTGAAAAAATGAAAGAACTTGGGGGGTTACATAAATTTATGCACTGGGATGGACCTATTTTAACTGATAGTGGTGGGTATCAAGTTTTTAGTCTTGGTCGTTTAAATAAAATATCAGATGAAGGTGTTCTATTTCAATCTCATCTAGATGGTTCTAGTATTTTTTTAACTCCTGCATCTTCCATGGCCATGCAAGAAATTATTGGATGCGATATTGCTATGTGTTTTGATGATGTTGCTTGTGGAAATTCTTCTTATGAAGAATATAAACAATCCATGGAGCGATCTTTGTTTTGGGCACAGATATGTAAAGAATATCGAGGTGCTATTGAACAAGTTTTTGGTATTGTTCAAGGAGGAGTATTTAAGGATTTAAGAGAAAAAAGTTTAGAAGGGTTAATTCGTCTTAAATTTGACGGATATGCGATTGGTGGTCTTTCTGTAGGAGAAGATCGAAAAGAAACCTATGAAATAGCTGCTTATGTTGCAGATCGTCTTCCAAAAGAGAAACCACGTTATTTTATGGGTGGTGGCATGCCAGAGGAAATCGTTTATTATGTTTCTTGTGGTATTGATATGTTTGATTGTGTTTTACCAACACGTAATGCACGTCATGGAACCGTATTTATTTGGCAAGAAGATCCAGCAAGTTGGCAAATAGATTTAAATCAAACTATTTTTCCTTACGATTTACCACCTTTTTATAAATGTCTTCATTTAACTAATGAATTATTTCAATTTGATGAAAAACCACTTGATCCATTTTGTGATTGTGAAACGTGCCGTACCTATTCACGGGCTTATTTGCGCTATTTATTTCAAACAAAAGAAGTTCTTGGTTTGCGTTTAGCCACTATTCATAATTTACGTTTTTATTTGCGACTTTTTGAAGAATTACGAGCGCGTCTTTTTCAAAAAACAATGGTATAATGACTTTTTATGTCTAAGTTTGCGTTTACACAAACTTTTTGGTGGGCCATTCCTCTAGCTTTTTTTGAACTGGCAAAATCTATAATCATCTTTCCTTTTTGGTGGTTTACTAAGGGATTTATTTTAACTCTTAGTAGTTCATTTATTTTTTTTAAGAATCAAGCCCAGAATCTAGAAATCCATATCTGGATAAAAAATCTTTTTGTTCCCATGTATGGGGCAACTGATATTCAAGGGAAGCTTATTAGTTTTTTTCTTCGTCTTTTGATTATTTTTGTACGCCTACTTGTTCTTTTTATTTATTTAATCCTCATAATTTTATTTATTATTTTTTATTTATTATTTTTACCAGTAACTATTTTTGGTATTTGGTATTTTTTTTCTGAAGGATTTTTTGTATGAATTTTTTTTTAAGACCATTTACTAAGTCAAAACGTGGCTGTGAACCAAGTGTTTTAATTGATGATATTGTTTATATTTGGGATGAATCAATAGATACTAATGCTATTTTTAAAAAACATATTCGTGCTCGTATTCATCAAGTTATTCTTATTCTTGGTCTCATCCTCGGATTATTTTTTCTTGGAATTTTTCTTTATGAATGGTTCCTTTCTAAGTGGTCTTTGTATCTTGAGCCTTTTTTTGGTTTTGTTTTTCTCTCTCTTTTATGTTTTGAATTTCTTTTTTATCGTTTTCAACAAGCGATAAAACCAAAGGTTGCCCTACCTATTTTATCAACGGATATAAATTTCGCGATCACAACCAACCAGGTTTCGTCTAAAACAGTATCTATTGGTTCATTTTTTAATGAAGAGGCACATCAGGCTATTGAAGAAGCTTATAAACTTGCACAACGTTTTCGTCATGAGCAAATTCTTGCCTTTCATTTATTTTTAGGATCTCTTTCAACAAAAACTGCTCGACTACTTTTTTTTCGTTTAGGGATTTCTTTCGAACAAATTCAAGAAGCCATTCAACTTCATTTGCAAAAAGAGACCATTTCATCACAAACCTCTTTTGGCGATAAAGCAAAACAAATTCTTTTATTATCTTTTGTTCGTACTGCTAAGGCCCAGCAAAAAATAATTTCTCCGCTTGCGATTCTTGAGATAACGTATGAACAAGATTCATTTATTCAAGAATTATTTTATCGGCAGGGAGTTGATGAAGCTATTTTTCATCAAGTAATTGAATGGATACGTATTCAAGAGCAATTGATTGAACGATATACTAAATTTCAAGCTTCTGCTCTTCATAAACCTGTTGGGGCCATGAACCGTTCTATGACATCTATTGCTACTCCCATGCTTGATCACTATGCTCAAGATCTTACAACTCAAGCAGCGTTTGGCAGACTCCCGTTTTTAATTGGTCGTACAAAAGAAATACAAGAATTATTTCGTGCCTTTGAAAGTAGTGAGCACGGAATTCTTTTGGTTGGATCAGTCGGAGTTGGGAAAGAATCAATTATTCACGGGCTTGCACAATATATGGTAGAAGAAAAAGTCCCAACAATTTTTCAAGATAAACGTCTTGTTGAACTCTCTTTATCTTATCTTTTTTCATCTGGAAATATTGAGCTTATTCAAGAAAATTTTCTCATGATTTTATCGGAAATTCAGCGTTCCAAAAACATTGTTTTAGTTATTTTAGGTATTGAACATTTAACAGATCCAGCTTATAGCGAATTACTTGCTTTGCTTTTAGATGTACTTGAACACAAAAGTTTTTCTGTGCTTGCAACCACAACTTTACAAGCCTATGCAGAAAAAATTGAACAAGGATCCTTTGCTTCTAAGTGGCACGTAATTCGTGTAGAGGAACCAGATCCAACATTTGCTGTTCAAATTCTTGAATCAAAAATTCCTTGGATTGAACAAGAACATGAGGTATCTTTTTCTTTTACAGCTTTACAAGCCTGTGTTTTATTATCAAATCGTTATTTACATGAATCTTTCTTACCAGAAAAAGCAATTCTTATAGCGACTGAAACTGCTGTTTTTGTTCATAAATCTAGGGGAAAAAATGCTTTGGTTACTAAAGAAGATGTAGCAATGATTATATCGGAAAAAAGTCAAATACCCTTAACTCAAGCAACACAAGATGAAAAAGATGTTTTATTACATTTAGAGGAGCGTATTCATGGAAGAGTTATTGGGCAAGAACGAGCTGTACAAGCTGTTGCTAATGCCATGCGTCGAGCTCGGGCACAACTTGCATCTGATAGCAGACCTTTAGCTAGTTTTCTTTTTTTAGGTCCGACTGGAGTTGGAAAAACAGAGCTTGCTAAAACACTTGCCGAAGTCTATTTTGGAGGCGAGCAAAGTTTAGAGCGTTTTGATATGTCTGAGTATCAAAATAAGGAAAGTATCAGCCGATTGATTGGAATGGAGGGTAATAAAAAAGGCGGTCTTTTAACAGAGGCAGTTCGTCAAAATCCATTTTGTTTGCTTTTATTTGATGAACTTGAAAAAGCCCATCCAGATATTTTAAATCTTTTTTTGCAAGTAATAGATGACGGTCGATTAACGGATGTACATGGACAAACTATTGATTTTACTAATACTATCTTGATTACCACTTCCAATGCTGGAACTGAATATATTCAAGATCAGGTGGAAAAAGGAACTTCTATTGAACAAATTAAAACTGATTTACTTGAAAAAGAATTAAAAGGAATTTACCGTCCTGAATTTTTAAATCGTTTTGATGAAGTGATTGTTTTTGAACCACTTTCATTAGAAGCGATTATGCAGATTGCATCCATTTTTCTTAAAAAAATTAAAGATCGTTTGGATGCAAAAGGTATACATAGTGAAATTTCTCCACAAGCCATTCAAGAGATGGCACAAAAAGGCTATGATCCACTTTTTGGTGCCAGACCACTACGTCGAGTGATTCAAGAAACTGTTGAAAATCAAATCGCCACGCTTCTTTTAGAAAATAAAATTGAGCGTGGGGATACTATAAAAATAAAAACAGGAGGCATGATTGAAATAGAGAAAACAGAAGTTCTCTAAATTTATGTTCGACTCAAGATTTATCTGGTTTATTATTAGTTTTTTTCTTTGCTTTCTTCTTACGAAGCTTGTAATCTATTTAGGAAAAAAATGGGGGTTGGTTGATCGACCAGATGAGCACAAAAAAAATATTCATAAAAATGTTATTCCCTTAGGTGGTGGGCTAAGTATTTTTTTAAGTATACTTGGTTCTTTTTTATTCCTTTTATTTTTAGGTAATACGATTCTTATTAGCGGATCAATTACCATAGTTCATTATAGTGGATTTTTTTTAGGCGGGTTAATTCTTATCCTTATTGGACTACTTGATGACTGGTTTGATTTACCTCCTTATGTAACCATTCTTGGTCCTATTCTGGCAGCTTTTATTGTTATTTTATTTGGAGTAAATATTGAAAAGCTTACTAATCCATTTGGAGGAGTAATTTATCTTGGTTTTTGGCAATCAAATATTTTAGTTTTTCTTTGGCTCTTGGTGGTTATGTACTCAATGAAACTTATTGATGGACTTGATGGGCTTGAAACCGGAGTAGCTTCTATTGCTACTTTTATGATTCTTGCTCTTTCCTCAACTGTGTCTTATTTTCAACCAGATGTACAAATATTTTCTTCGGTTGTGCTTGGAGCCTTTTTAGGTTTTTTTGTTTTTAATTTTTATCCAGCAAAAATTTTTCTTGGTGAAGGTGGATCAACCTTTATCGCCTATACTATTGGTGTTCTTGCTATTATTTCAGGAGGAAAAGTCGCAACTGCTTTGCTTGTGCTTTGTCTTCCGTTTTTTGATTTAATTTGGGTGATGGGTCGACGATTTTTTAAAGGTGGATTTTATTCCATGTTTGAAGGAGATCGACAACATTTGCATCACCGACTTTTTGATCTTGGTTGGACGCAAAAACAGGTAGTCTTTTTTTATTATATTATAGCCGCTTCTTTAGGAGCGAGTGCTTTATTTTTACAAAGTTTTCAAAAACTACTTGTTTTAAGTTTGTTTATTTTGTTTATGGTATGTTTTGCCTTTTGGTTTGTAATGCCAAGAAAAAATAAAAAGGTTTGACAAAAAGCAGATAATTACCTAAAATTTGGTCATTCTCAAAATTAATTTCGCTGGCATACAGAAAACCTAATAAGCTAACAAGCTTTTTTCTTGGAGCCGCGATATATCTATGTTTGCAATTATTCAAACTGGTGGAAAACAATACCAAGTAAAAGAAGGAATGCAGCTTCTTATTGAAAAAGTAGAGGTAAACGAAGGGGAGACTATGAGCTTTGAACCACTGCTTATTTTTAAAGAAGAAGGAGAAATATTTATTGGTACTCCAGCTTTAGGTGGAAAAACCGTTACAGCTAAGGTGCTTTCCCATGGACGTTCAAAAAAGGTTCCGATTATTAAATACAAACCAAAAGTCCGTTACCGCCGTAATGTTGGTCATCGCCAACCATATACTAAAATTCAGATTGAAAAAATTAGCGGGTAATTAAATAAAAAAACAACCCTAAAAATAATAAAAAAATTTTGGGGTTGTTTTTTATATTTCTTTTCTTCCTTTAAAAGCATCCCCTAAAGTAATTTCATCTGCAAATTCAAGGGAGGCACCAGTTGGAAGACCACGAGCAAGGCGAGTAACACGTTTACCAAGCGCTTTTAATTGTTTGGCTAAAAACATCATTGTGGTTTCTCCAAGCACATCAGGAGAAAAAGCTAAAATAACTTCTTGAATTTCTGGATGAGTTTCTAAATGAGTTAAGAGTTGGCGTAAATGAAGAGTTTGGGGTGTTTGTCCCTCAAGTGGATTTAATGTACCACCAAAAACAAAATAATAGCCTCTAAAGGCTTGTGTAGCTTCCATAGTAGAAATATCTCGAGAAAGCTCAACAATACACAAAAGATGTTTTTCTCGATTTGGACTAGCACAAATTTCACAAAGTTCTTTTTGCGCATGAGACAAACATTGTCGACAAATGGTAATAGATTCTGGAAGTTCTTGGATAAGTTTGCCAAATATTTTTATCTGATCTTTTGGAAGTGATAAAAGACTATAAACATAGCGCAAAGCAGTTTTTGGACCAACACCTGGAAGATACATAAAAGCTGCCACTAAATTGGCAATAGGCTCTGGAAATTTGCGCATAGGTTTTTATAACCCAAGGTTTTTGAGAGCATCTAGCCCTCCCATATCTTTCATTTTTGAAGCAAGTTCTTTTTGCATTTTTTTCATAGCATCTTGAAATGCTTCTTTTACTGCTTCCTCGAGCTTTTGTTTGTTTGTAAGGAGTTCATCTGCAATAGAAACAGAAAGGATTTGTTGATTTCCATCCATTTTAATCACTACTTTGTTATGAAACGATCCTTCAATCATGATAGTTGAAAGTTGATTTTGCATTTGTTTAGCTTGATTGCGCAGATCTTTAATTGCTTTGATTTTGGAAAACATAGGTAGGGGGGATTAGGAATTAAGAATAAAGAATTATGGAATCTACAAATTTTATCACATTATACCAAATCAATTGGTTCAATAGGAGGAGGGGGAAGTTGAGATCGAGTCATTTCAGGCACGGGTAAAGATTCAGCTGAGGCATGGGTAATAGGAGATTCATTTGTTCTATGCATTTCTAAATTACGAAATGACGTGCGTTCTGCGTCAAAAAAGAGACGTATAAGCCCTGTTGGACCATTACGGTGTTTAGCAATGTGAATTTCTGCAATCCGGCGTTCTTCCAGTGGAATATCTTCTTCACGATAATTACGATCTGCTGTTTTGCGGTAAATAAATAAAACAACATCTGCATCTTGTTCAATTGAACCTGAATCGCGCAAATGGGAAAGTTTAGGAATAGCAGGTCGACTTTGTTCAACTGCTCGGGAAAGTTGGGATAGGGCAAGCACAGGTATATTGAGTTCTCGAGCAATTTCTTTAAGTGATCTACTAATTTCAGAAATTTCTTGTACCCGATTATCTGAGTTTGATGCGCGATGTCGGCCTTGCATAAGTTGCAAATAATCAATCACAATAAGTCCAAGCCCTTGCTCTGATTGTAGACGCCTTGCTTTTGAACGCAGCTGCATTACATTAATTCCAGGAGAATCATCAATATAAATAGGGGCTTCTGCAAGCACACCAAACGCATGATTGATTCGAGAAAAATCATCCTCCCGTTCTGAAAGTCTTCCAGTACGAAATCGCCAAACATCAATGCCGGCTTGTGCACAGATCATTCTGTCAACTAATTGTTCTTTAGACATTTCAAGCGAAAAAATACCAACTGGTATTTTTGCTTCTACTGCTACACTGCGAGCTATATCCAAAGCAAGGCTTGTTTTTCCAACTGATGGGCGGGCTGCTAAAATAACCAGATCGGATTTTTGTAATCCAGCCAAAAGATGATCAAGTTGCACAAATCCGGTTGGAACTCCACGTAATTTACCGTGTTCTCGATGAAGTTCATCAATACGTTCGAATGATCCACTTAAAATTGCTTTAATATCAGTAAAAGTAGTTTTAAGGAATTTTTTTGAAACCGTAAATAATTGTTGTTCTGCCCGATCAAGAACAAGATCTACATCTTGATTTTCATCAAATCCAAGTTCGGTAATTTGAGAAGCCGCGCTTAATAATCGACGAAGGGTTGCTTTTTTTTGAATAATTTCTGCATAGTGAATGGCATTTCCAGAAGTTGAAACCATATTAGAAAGCTCAACCAAGGCGGTTCGACCGCCTATTTGTTTTAAGGTTCCCATTTCTTCCAATCGATTTCCAAGGGTAAGCAAATCTATAGGTTCGTGACGTTCATAAAGATGAAGCATGGCTTCAAAAATCATTCGATGAATATCATGATAAAAATCTTCAAAGGCAATGCGATCAATAACACGAGTCATGATTTCTTTTTCAAGAAGTATGCTTCCAAGTAAACATTGTTCTGCTTCTAAATTGTGTGGAGGAATACGTTCAAGAGGCATAATGGGCTCATCTTAACCTGGGTTTAGCGTCTTGCAAAGAGGTGAGTATGGTATAATTTGTGCATCAAATGGGGATAGATTGATGGATTTTTTATATGTACACGCTTCGTACACGTTTTTCACATCCGAATTGGCTTTGGTTTCGCGCGTTAAGTGCTGTTATTGGATCGGTTATTGGGGTTGGTGTTTTTGGTCTTCCTTATGCCTTTGCAAAAAGCGGTTTTGTGCTTGGAACTATTGAGCTTGTAATTTTTGGTATTTTTTTGGTTGCCCTTCCACTAATGTTTTCAGAAGTCGTGATTCAGACACAAAAGAAACATCGATTAGCTGGATATGTTAGTGAATATATGGGAACGCATTGGGGACATGTTTCTATGCTTGCCCTTACTGCAAGTTCTTGGGGAGCAATGATTGCATATATTATTGTTGGAGGTCGTTTTTTATTTACTTTATTTCATCCATTTTTAGGTGGTGAAGAAATCTTTTATCAAATTGCCATGCCGGTTTTGGCGCTTTTGTTAACCTTACGCGGTATTTCTTTTCTTTCAAAAATAGAAGTCTACTTGGTTGGAGGATTGCTTTTTTTATTTCTTTTCTTAACTCTTAGTTCTTTACCGTATATTAAAATTTCCCATCTTGTTCAAATAGATACAGAACATTTTTTTGTACCATATGGGGTTATTCTTTTCGCATTTTCAGGACTCGGTATTATTCCAGAAATTAAAGCATTCCTTGGAGAAAAACAGAAACATCTTCTTTCGCACGCAATTCTAGTTGGCTACGGTCTTATTTTTTTGCTTTACTTTGCCTTTACTTTTGCTGTGGTTGGTTTAACGGGTCCACAAACTACCGAAATTGCTTTTGATGGGGTTATTCAAGTTCTTGGTCCATTTGTTGGAGTAATCGGATCTTTACTTGGAACCCTTACGATTTTATCGATTTTTTCACTTATGGCTATGCAGCTACAAGATAGTCTTTCTATTGATTATAAAGTTCCACGATCAATCGCTTGGCTTGGTAGTATTCTTATTCCTTTAGCTCTCTTTTTATTTGGGGTTCGAACTTTTATTGATCTGATTGGATTTGTTGGGTCGGTTTTTGGAGGTATTATTGCGATTTTAGTTATTCTTACTTATCAAAAAATGAGACACAGTGGAGTTTGTAGACGACATCATTGTTTAAATGTTCCTAAAATAATCACTATTATTATTGCCATTTTATTCCTTATTGGAATGTCTTTTGAAATTTATCAAGTTCTTTTATGACCATACGTCCTAAGCCCCTTATATTTTTTTGGTTCAGTGCGTTTGTGATAAGTATTTTTTTTGATTTTTTATTAATTTATACCTGGAAGCTATTTCTTTATAATCCTTTTTTTGAAATGCTTGCATTTTTACAAGTTCCATTTATTTATTTTTTCTTTGGTTGGTTATATTTTCGAAGTCATGATGATTTTCGGCTTTCACGACGTATTGAACACGCGAGCGCTTGGATTTTGCTTACCATTCTTGGACAATTTATTTTGTATCCTTATTTTTATAGCCGTCCATCTTTCGTTGTACTTTCTTCAGAGTCGCTTATCCTGCAAGGAATCAATTTTTTTGCCTTACTTTTTTCTGCCTATATTGCCTATAGACACCGGATATGGATTCAAACATCCTTAGCTGTGTCAGTGGTTAGTACCAATTTAAAAACGTCAAAACAAAAAATAAAAAGCACAAGGAAAAAATGATTTACCGACTCTTTATAAAAGTAGGCCTTGAGCATTTTGCATTAGGTTTACAACTACCAATTCTTGTAGCTTTACCGCTTTCGCGAGGACTTACATTAGCTCAGATTGGAACACTTGAAGCAATTCTTGCACTAGTGTTGTTTTGTTTTGAAGTACCCAGTGGTTATATAGCAGATAAGCTTGGACGAAAATATGCCATGGCAGCTAGTAGTATCGCTTTTGCTGCTAGTTATGGATTGTTTGCTATGGCACAGAACTTTTCTTCATTTATTACCCCATTTATATTTATGGGTATAGGGTTCGCTATGTTATCTGGTACAGATGAAGCATATCTTTTTGATTCGTTGAAAGATATAAACAAACAAAAGGAGTATAAACGTTGGTATGGGCGTCTAACTATTACAGATGAGATGGTTACAATTATTGGTCTTGGTGTTTCTACAGTAATTGCGTACTTTATATCCCCAGCAGCTGTATTTAGTTTTGCGGCTTTAGCAATGCTTCTCACTGCTATTTACACATTTATATTTATAAAAGAATCTAAATCTCATACAGATGAACCAAAAAGTACTATACAAGCATTTGAACAAAAACCTTTATCTATCTCAAAACGTGCAATAAGTTTTTTAAAAAAACACGCTGCGTTTATTATTGTGTTGCTAGCATTTGCATTACTTGATGAATCAGGTCGTCTTTTATGGCAACCGCGTATACTTGATCTTGGATTTACAATCTCGACACTCGGAATAGTCTATGCAGGACTCAAATTATTTTCGATTATTGGAGCATGGTTTTCTGGTAACCTAGATTGTAAAATAAGACGATTACATTTTTTTATTATTGGAATATTTACAGCGATTTCTTTTATACTTGTTGGATTTGGAAATGTTTATCTTGTAATTAGTGGATTAGCACTTTACTTTTTAATAGAGAATGTATTCCGTGTATTTCGTTCTGAATACCTTAACGAGCGGGTTGGGTCGAAATATCGTGCAACATTTATTTCTCTTAATAGTTTTAGTACTTCAACATTTGCTGCTTTATTTGTGATTGTATTAGGTGTTGTTGCTGATCAAAGGCTTGTGTATGGTTTTCTACTGCTAGCTGGAGTTAAGCTCATTGCCTCGTTTGTTTCATTAGCGCTTCCAAAAGAGAAGTAGAACAAGTACTTTTAATATATTTTCTGGTTGTTGCCTACACCTGTTTGAATCCTATGTGCTTCTAATACATTTTTTAAAAGCATTGCTACTGTCATTGGCCCAACACCACCAGGAACAGGTGTAAGAAACCTAGCAATTTGTTTTGCTGATTCTTGCTCAATATCTCCAACCACTTTATTTCCTACTCGTGTAGTTCCTACATCAATCACAATCGCTCCTTTTTTTATTATTTCACCCTTGATAAAATTTGGTTTTCCAATGGCACAAATAAGTACATCAGCGGTTTTGGTTTTTTCTGCTAGATTAACATTGTCCCATCGTATAACTTCCGTGTTCAATGAACGATTACGAAGTGTTTTAAGAAGGGGTTTAGCAAAAATATCACTTGATATAATTACAGCTTTTTTTCCGGAAAGATCATGTTTTGTCTCATCAATTAGTTTAATGATTCCAAGCACAACTGCTGGAACAAGACATGGTTTTCCTTCCTCGAGTAAAGTAAGATTTTTCGGATGGAATCCATCAACGTCTTTTTTGGGATCAATCGCTGTGATGACATTATCAGGATTTTGACCAGGAAGTGGGAGTTGAACCAAAATACCATGAATATCTGATCGATTATTTAATTTTGCAATCTTATTGATCAAAATTTCTTCAGGTGTTTTTTCTTCATAAATAATTTTTTCAAAATGAATTCCTGTTTGTTTACAAGCTTTTTCTTTTAGAGAAACATAAAGATGAGAAGCAGGATCATCTCCAACTAAAATAATGGCTAGACCAGGTTTTTGTTTTAGTCTTTGTATCTCTTGTTTGATTTCTTTTTGAATTATTTTGGCAAGAATGCGACCGTTGAGGATAGACATAGAAATAAAAAAGTTTGTAGTTTGGAGATCGTAGATTATTCACTAAAGACTCTTCGATCTTCGCTCTTCGATTCCCGAGCATAAAAAATATCATTTTTTTAACAAAAGAAAAAGGCCCGACTTGCAGCCTTTTCCTCTCTCGGCCTGTTGTCGAACCACACTATCTCCTTCGTTTTGTCTTCTTTTGTTCAAAGGGGATAACCGCACCACCTCCACAGGAAGTGATTCTGTCATCATTCAACCCTTGGCTCCTTGACGAATCTACTGGATTAAAATATACGATTTGACCGATTACATCTTTTTGTTGATTTTTTTTGGATACTTTCCTTAAGACCACAAGCAGGAATACTAAAAGACCAAAAAGAAAAAGACAAATGTAATCTGTCATTCTCTCTCCTCCTGATAAATAGGTAAATCAAGTAATGACTTTCAATAGCTCACTTGTTTTTTTGATTTTTGTCAAATTATTTTTATTGTTTGGAACATTTTTTATCATTTTTACGCATATTTGGTCACGATCGGACCATTTTTGCGTAAACTTTTTCAACCGCGTAATCCAAAATCTTTCCAGCAATATCAATGCCAGTAACTGTTTGAATTTCATGGAGTCCTGGGCAACTATTTACTTCAAGCACAAGAGGTCCGTTTTTTGAAAGAACTATGTCAACTCCAGCGATTTCAAGATTCATGGCTTGAGCCGCTCGAAGTGCCACAGATTTAATTTTATCAGTAAGGAGGAAAATAGATCCTGTGCCACCTGAACCAATATTAGCGCGCACATCATCTTGTTTTGCTTTTCTTTGCATAGCTGCCACTACTTGGTCTCCAATAATAAATACACGAATATCTTTTTCCTGGGCTTCTTGAATAAACTTTTGAATAATCACTGGATTTCCATCTCGTACGTGCAAATAGTCAAGAATAGGCTGAAGGGTTTTTAGATTCTCTACATAAAAGATTCCTTTTCCTTTTCCACCAATTGCAACCTTAAGGATCATAGGAAATCCTATCTTTTTAATAACTGTATCTATTTGGTCTGGCCAGCGAATAATCGCCCATGAAGGCATGGGTATTTTATATTTTGAAAGAATCAGGTGTTGTGCAAGTTTATTTCTTGAAAGGCTTACGGTTGGATAAGCATTAATAAGCAGATAGCCTTTTTCTTGTAAAAATTCAGTGGTTACACTATGAAGACTTGGTTCTTCATAAATAGCTGTTCGACAAATAATCACATCACAAGCTGGAAAGGGTTCTTTATTATAAAAGAGTTCAATTTCTTTTTTTGTGTGAATAACTGTAATAAGTGGTTCAAAAATCGGTATTACTTCGATGTCTTTACGTTTTTTAGCAGCAATAATAAAAGGTGTTTGCTCAGGATTTTCATAAGCAAGCCGTTTACGACTAAAATAAAAAATTCCAATCTTCATAGCAGATTATGCTATCAAATCGGTTTAAATAATCAAGCAAACGTTTTTCATGAATACATTTTTTTGATAAGCTAAAATAGATTTTAATTCTTTTTATATTATGAATAAATTAACACCTGTACATTACTTTATTTTCCTTGGTGTTTTGGTTTTTGGTGGACTTATTGGCCTAGCTGTTTATAAAAATTATATGCCATCCAAGCTTGATTCATTTGCAAGTTGTCTTTCGCAAAAAGAAGCAAAAATGTGGGGGACGTGGTGGTGTCCTAATTGCCAAGCGCAGAAAAAAGATTTTGGAACATCTTTTCGGTTTATTGAATCAATTGAATGTTCAAGTCCAGGACAAAAAAATTTACTGCCTGTTTGTCAAAATGCGCAGGTTTGGAAAGGAGAAAATCCTGCTTTTCCAACTTGGGAATTTGCTGATGGATCAACCCTCATTGGCCGACAGCCACTGTCTAATTTAGCAGAAAAAACAGGTTGTGTACTTCCTACTGAACTATAATTTATGAGACAAAAAATTATTTTTATTATTCTTTTTATCACAAGTGGTATTGGTATTTTACTTTCTGCTTATTCACTGGCTGCTCATTACGATCTTGCTTCAACGGATTTTTGTACATTTAGTGACACATTAAATTGTGATTTGGTAAACAAAAGTATTTATTCGGAAATCGTAGGAATTCCCATAGCTCTTTTGGGTGTTATAGGCTATAGTTTTCTTTTTATCGGATCTTTAATGAAATGGAAAAATCCACATGATCATCTTTTATCGCGCTTGCTTATTTTTCTTTCACTTATCGCTTTGTTATTTAGTTTATACTTAACTAGTATTGAAGCCTTTATTTTGCAAACTTGGTGTCTGGTGTGTGTGGCATCACAACTAACTATTTTTATTTTTTTTATTACTTCTCTTATAGAGTATCAAAAAAATCGTCGAAATATATGAAAATTTCTTTTCATGGAGCCGCGCGAGAAGTTACTGGTTCCTGTCATCTTTTAACACTTGAAGATAAAAATGGAGTCGAGCGTCGTATTCTTATTGATTGTGGAATGTTTCAAGGAGAATCTTATGCGGATGAACGCAATCGTCAACCATTTGGATTTGATCCAGCCTCACTTGACGCAGTTTGTATAACTCATGCACATGCGGATCATACCGGTCGTTTACCAAAACTTATTAAGGAAGGTTATACAAAATCAATTTTTATGACACCTCCAACTTGTGCACTTGCACGAGTTATTCTTGAAGATGCCTATGAGATTATGCAAGATGATGCGCGACGTAATGGAGATATAGTTTTGTATGAAAAAGAAGATGTTCAAGGTGTTATGAAGCAATCAAAACTTGTTGGATATCATGAGGAAGTGGAAATTGCTCCTGGAATTTCTTTCATGTTTCATGATGCTGGGCATATTCTCGGTTCTGCCTTTATAACCTTTAAGGTCTTAGGAAAACAAATTCTTTTTTCTGGTGATATTGGTAATGATGATGTCCCGATTCTTCCATCAACAGAAGCTATTTCCCATGCAGATATTGTAGTTTGTGAATCAACTTATGGAAGCCGTCTTCATGAAAAGGCGCCTGAACGCACAGAAAAATTAATTACTTCAATAAAACAAATTATCACAAATGGAGGAGTTCTTCTGATTCCTTCTTTTTCAATTGAAAGAACGCAAGAGCTTCTCTATGAATTAAATAATATTTTACTACACGAATTAAAAACCAATATTCCTATTTTTCTCGATAGTCCTATGGCGATTCGGGCAACTCAGCTCTATCGTGACTATAAAACATTTCTTCAGTTTGACATGCCTATTTTTTCTGATCCAGATGGAGATTTTTTTAGTTTTCCAAATTTGCGTGAGACATTAACTGTGGACGCATCAAAACACATTAATGAAATCAATCCTCCAAAAATTATTATTGCTGGTTCAGGCATGATGTCTGGAGGGCGTATCATGCATCATCTTCCACGATATCTATCAAATCCAAAAAATCTTATTTTAATTATTGGTTATCTTGCTAAAGGCACGCTTGGAAGAAGAATCTACGAGCGAGAGCCACGAGTAAAAATTTATGGAGAATGGATTCAGGTTAAAGCTGGTATTTCGGCTATTGGGGCATTTTCTGCTCATGGTGATCAAGAAAAATTAACACGTTGGCTTTTACCAGAAGATCAAAAGATTCCGGAAAAAATTTTTTTAGTACACGGAGATCCAGAAGAAAAAGAAGTTTTTGCCACACATTTACACCACCGCTATCAGACTGAAATTATTATTCCAGAATTTGGAAGTGTGCATGAATTATAAAGCAAAATAAATGTTAAGCCATTTATGTCCAAGACTCCTCAATATGACAAAAAAATTAAAATAATTCTTGACCAGATTAAACCAGGATCACGTATTTGTGAACGCACAGAGGAAACTTGGTACATGGATGAAGAAGAAATTTCTTGGTTTAAAGCATTTCAGGTCCCACCTTCAAGAGTTTCAAAAAAAATGCGCATGTGGCAACTTTCATGTTTTTTTGTTGTTTATCAATGGTGGTGGAATAAACATTTTGATACAGGCGAACCTATTTTAACAAGTGCCCATCCTGCTAGTGGGATTCGTGTGCTTCCAGATAAAGAATGGTTTGAAAGAGATTTTAGTGAAAAAGGACGAGAAATTGATCTTACACGTCCTTTTTTTGATCAGTTTCGTGCTTTACAACTTGAAGTTCCAATTAATGCCACACGTAATGGTGTTCCTCCAGAAAATTCTATAACCCTTTTTTCATTAGGAGATCAGAATAGTTATTTTGTTGCTGCTTCTAAATCAAAAAATAGTTTATACCTTAATGATTGTGATGGAGCTGAAAATTGTATGTTGGGCTTAGATGGAATACATGTAAGTGAAAGCTATTTTTTTGCTCATAGTGCCCGTTTACACCATTGTTTATTTGCTTTGCAATCATTTGACTGTGTAAATAGTTTATTTTTGTTTGACTGCCGTAATTGTGAATATTGTTTTGGTGCCACTAATAAACGTAATCGCAAATATATCTGGTGGAATGAACAACTTTCAAAAGAAGAGTGGGAAAGAAGAATGGTTCAGATAGATTTAGGAAGCTATCTTAAATTTTCTCAAATATATAATCAATTTATTGAATTTATTCACAAACAAGCGATTTGGCCGGAAAATTTTACAGAAAGGACAACAGATTCAACTGGTGAATATTTATTCAATTCTTCCTCTAGTGTACATACATCCTATGGAAGATTTTCTCATCACAATTATTATTGCTATGGAGTTTGGCAAGCCAAAGATAATGCCTTTTCTTGTGCGGTTCCAGGAGAACGTAATTATCTTTCCGGTCCAGTTTCACAAGGTTCAAATTGTAAATTTTCTCCTGTTCTTGTTCGGTGTGATGAATGTGAATACTGTTTTAACTGTTATGATTGTACCCATTGTTTTGGATGTGTTGGTTTACACCGTAAACAATTTTGTCTTTTGAATAAACAATATACAGAAGATGAATATTGGAAAAAAATTGATGAACTTAAGTGTGTCATGCTTGATCGGGGTGAATATGGTCAAGCACTTCCAGGTGAATTTAGTTTCTCCTATTTTCCAGAAGGTGGACCTGTGATGTATTTAGGAGCTGAACTATCAGATTGGCAAACTATTGGTATGCAACAATTTTCTATTGATGCAGACGGGGCTTTCGGTGAAATGCGTTTGGAGGGTAAAGAAATTACACCACTTGAAGATATTCCTGATCACATTAATGAAGTAGATGTAGAAATATGGTCAAAGAAAATTTTTATTGATTCACAAATAAAACGACCATTTACTTATCTCAAACCAGAAATTGAATTTTGTAAAAAATATCGTTTACCTTTATCGCGAAAACATTTTACACGACAAATGAAGGAATTATTTTTTCTTATGAATACAGGATTATTTGTTGATACTGTTTGTACGGTATGTAAAAAACAAATAACCGTTGCTCAGAATCGAACGTTTCAAGATCGCAGGATATATTGTCATCAGTGTTATTTGAATTACTTAGAACAAAATGGTTGAAAATTTGATATGTCAAAAACTCCTAATTACGATGCGAAAGTGAAAGCTATTCTTGATGCAACCATACCTGGGGAGCGGGTTTGTGAACTCACAGGAGCTTTGAATTACGAAACTCAAAAATAGATTATTTTTAAGATAAACAAAAACAGTATTCACTTATGGTGAATTTTTTGTTTGAAATTAAATTGTCACACAAGGGAAACGCCTTTGAATAAAAAGAAAC
>Ga0210044_10002461_pt1 | contig 27582 bp, 26 predicted proteins | sample CryGey13umfilter_2_FD_183959 | JGI IMG/M metagenome (GOLD analysis project Ga0210044, IMG submission 183959) | Groundwater microbial communities from aquifer in Utah, USA - Crystal Geyser 4/9/14 3 um filter (SPAdes) (version 2) | ecosystem: Environmental > Aquatic > Deep subsurface >... | reverse complement strand
GTTTTTTCCGCCTCTGGCGGAACCTCGCTAAAAGCGATGGCAAGACCGCCGCATTTCCCGCCATAGCGGGACAAACAACCTTTACCCCGCTAAAAGCGGTGGTTTACCCCGCAGAATGCGGGGGCTCTGCCAACTCTCCGTTGATTTGAAATTAATTTCTTAAAAGCATCTCCGCTTTTATAAGATTTAATTTGTTTCTCTCTTTTTAAAGCTTCACTTTTATGTTCAAAAATTTCAATGTAAACAATTTCCCAAGGTCTAAATGCTTTTGTTGATCTAACTCTACCTGAATTATGTGAATTTAATCTTGTATTATAGTTTTTACTTGAGCCTATGTAATACCTTCCATTTAATTTACTTTTAATTATATAAACATAATACATATATAATAATGGTTTTTTCCGCCTCTGGCGGAACCTCGCTAAAAGCGATGGCAAGACCGCCGCATTTCCCGCCATAGCGGGACAAACAACCTTTACCCCGCTAAAAGCGGTGGTTTACCCCGCAGAATGCGGGGGCTCGTACTTTATCTCCGACGAAGTTTAACCTAAACTAAAGATAGTCGGGAACTCTCAATTTATTTCGCCGTCCCATCTGGCAAAGTTCAACTTTAGTTGAACGAAGACAGAAGTTTATTTTCTGTTAAATCTAAATTTAAACTAAGTACAACTAGAAAAAATAACCTTGCAAATATAAGTATAGTTGCATTTTTGACAAAATTAAAACACCACTTTTTTTTATCCCAAAAAATTCATTGGAAATGAATTTTTTGCTGAAGGCCGCTCATAAAATGTTTTTATAAAACATTTTATATAGCGGGGTTAACCCCTGGCAATTTGTAAGAAAAACATATTACTCAAATAACGAATTCCGAGATTTTTATATAGCTAAGTATATGATCTTTATTTACTTACAAATTGTCGGCCCAGAGGGCAGATTTCCCAATGAAAAATCTGGGTTAATTATAATTCAAATGATATAGCTAAATGTTTATTCCATATAATAGAAGAAGAGCTATTGCTGAAATTAATGAATAGATCCTTCTCTTTTTAGAATTGAAAATTAATATAATTGTAACAATCCAAATAATTAAAAATAAAAGAGAGCGTATATCGAACAATTGTCCTATTTGCAGAATCTTATTTCCAAATGCACCAAGTTCATAAGTATGTTTTATGGGCACTATCAAAAGTCCACAAAAAATGAATAATATTAATGGAAAAAGTGAAAGCTTTTTAATTTTTTCATTCTTGTTAAAATATTCCAACCCGATTCTTGTTGTTAAAAATATTCCAAAAAAAAGTGACAAATAATAGAACATCATTATTTGTTTTGAAACTTTTTCCCAAAAAATTATTTTTACTCCCTCAGTTTTAGGTATTATAATGCTTTCTACATTGTAAGTTAGCTCTGCACGATAAAAAATAGATTCGCCAGGTTCTTTTTGTGGAAGAAATGCAAAGTAAATATTTCCTTTGTGTTTTAGTGTCATTTCTTTCCAATCATTATCATTCAAATTTTTAAACTCAAGTTTTCCTGATAAACCTTTCAGATCAGTAAATATTTGAAATTTATATTGATCATTTCCTCTATAAACTTTGTCAAAGAGATAGCTGATTTTTTCTTTATTGTATTTAACAGTACCGGTTACTGGATATTCTTTAGAAGTAATTCTATTTAAGTAACCAAAGATAAAGGTGATGGATAAAGCAGCAGTCCAGAGTATTATTTGATTCTTCATTTATTATAGATATTTTTGAACTAACTGAATAATTAATCAATAAAAATTAAATATAAGCAATAGATATAAATAATGTTTTAATTGAATCTTTTTTTTTGGTTCTTTTAATTTCATCCCGATATTTCAAAATTTCAATCAGAAAAAAAATGAAAAAAACACAAAAAGAGACTATCTCTTTAATAGGTTTTCCAATGGATTTAGGGGCAGGAAGAAGAGGAGTGGATATGGGTCCATCCGCTCTTAGAATAGCAGGTTTACAATCAAAATTAGAAAATTTAGGTTATGCTGTTTATGATACCGGTGATATAAACATAGAAATTATGGAACGCCAAAAAGTTCAAAATTTAAAGTTAAAGTTCCTGGATGAAATTGTTAAAACAACATTTACCTTAGCTTCAAAAGTTGAAAAAGTTTTAGATAAGGGTAATTTCCCTTTATGTTTAGGCGGTGATCACTCTATGGCATTAGGTACAATTGCAGGCATTGCATCACATTGTAAAAAAAATAATTTAAGACTTGGTGTAATCTGGATTGATGCTCATACTGACATGAACACTGAAGAAACAACACCATCAGGAAATATACACGGAATGCCTCTCGCTGCTTCATTGGGTATTGGTAATGAAAAACTTGTCAATTTATTCGGCATTAATCCTAAAATAGAACCAGAAAATTGTGCATTAATTGGTATTCGTTCTATTGATGCAGCTGAAAAAATAATAATTAAAAAGTTAAAGATACCTATGTCAACAATGGCTGACATAGATAAAACAGGTATTTATAGAATTATTGTAAAAGTGCTAAAACATTTTAGAGAAAGTGTAGATCATATTCATGTAAGTTTTGATGTTGACAGCGTTGATCCTTCTGTTGCACCGGGAGTTGGGACTCCTATTCCAGGAGGTTTGAGTTACAGAGAAGCACATCTAATTATGGAAACAATTGCTGAGTGCGGATGTATGTCTTCACTTGAGATTGCTGAAGTAAACCCAATCTTAGATCATAAAAATGAAACTGCAATTTTTACTACTGACTTAATTGCATCTAGTATGGGTCAGAGAATAATTTAATTTTTTAATATTGAACTTTTTTCTGAATTTCTTCAACAACTTGTGGGTTAGCCAAAGTTGTAATATCACCTACATCTTGTTTACTTGCTATTGCACCAAGTACTCTTCTCATAATTTTACCGGAACGGGTTTTGGGCATATCATGTACAATCCATACTTTACCTGGTTTTGCTATAGGTCCGATTTCAGAATTTAAAGTATTAATTATTTTTTCTTCAATTTCTTCACCAGGTTCAATTCCAGGTTTAAGGGAAGCAAAGACATGAGGCAATATTCCCTTAATTGAATCGTGAACAGGAACAACCGCCGCTTCACCTACTTCTTCTACCATCAGCACTGCAGATTCTAATTCCTTTGTTCCTAATCTGTGGCCTGCAACATTTATTACATCATCAATTCTGCCAAGAATTCTGAAATAACCATCAGGTGCTTCAACTGCTCCGTCACCGGCAAAGTAAGGCCAATCAAGCCAATCTTTGCTTTCCGGTTTAGTGTTATATTTTTGATAGTACTGTTTTACAAATCTATCATCATCACCCCAAATTGTCAGCATTCTTCCGGGCCAAGGATTTTTAATACAGATGTTTCCTGCTTTTCCGCTACCGGCAGGAAGTATTTTTCCTTCATCATCATATACTATCGGATATATTCCGGGCACTCCCGGGCCTGCACTTCCCGGTTTCATTTTGTGTATTGCTGGAATTGTTGAACATAAAAATCCTCCTGTTTCTGTCTGCCAATAAGTATCTACAATTGTTGCTTCTTTTTTACCAACATACTCATAATACCATCGCCAAACAGTTGGTTCAATGGGTTCGCCTACTGTAGTCATGTGTTTAAAATGGTAATTATATTTTGCAGGTTCATCCGGCCCAACTCTCCTTAAAGCTCTTATTGCAGTAGGAGATGTATGAAAAATATTTACATCAAGTTCTTCTGCAACTCTCCAGGGTCTACCGGCATCAGGATGAGTGGGAACACCTTCAAATATTACCGAAGAAGCAGCAAGAGCTAGTGGTCCATAAACAATATAAGAATGACCTGTAATCCAACCAATATCTGCCATGCACCAATACACATCTTCGGGTCGTATGTCCTGAATATATTTTGAAGTACCTGTAACATAAGCCAAATATCCGCCTATTGAATGTTGCGCTCCCTTAGGTTTACCAGTTGTACCAGATGTGTACATTAAAAATAATGTGTCTTCGGCATTTAACTTTTCAGGTTCAATTTTTTTATTCCGATATTTTTTTATTGTATCATTTATTATTATATCTCTTTTACCAACTAAAGGTGTAGCTGAAGAATAAGTGTTGTGATATCTTTCCCATATAAGAACATGCTCAACTTTGTGTCCTTCTTTTTTAGCTATTGAACAGGCTATGTCTGCTTTTTCTTTATGATCAATCAACAGACCACTTCTGTAATAAGAATCAGCAGTAATTAATATTTTACTTTTAGCATCAACAATTCTTTCAGCGCAGGCTTTTCCAGAAAAACCGGAAAATACTTGTGAGTGAATTACACCAATTCTTGCACACGCAAGCATAGTTATTGCAATTTCGGGTATCATTGGCATGTGGAGTGTTACAGTATCTCCGGATTTCAATCCGTAGTCTTTTAACATTGCTGCAAATTCATTAACCCTAACATATAGTTCTTGAAAAGTTATATGCTGAATATCTTCGTTTTCAGGTTCCGGGACAAAATGAATTGCAGTTTTATTTTTATGTTTAGAAAGGTGTCTGTCTATACAGTTATAACTTGCATTTATTTTTCCGCCTACATACCATTTGTAAAAAGGAGGATTGCTTGAATCTAATATTATATCCCATTTTTTATACCAGTCCAACATTTCAGCATACTCTGAATAACAATCTGGAAAGTTTTCTTCTTTAAATCTTTCCATTATTGTGTCATCTTTTATGTTGGCTTGTTCTATAAATGACTTTGGAGGATCAAAATATTCTTCTTCTTTCCAGTGTACTGCTATTTGAGCTTCAGTAACAACATTTTCGTCATTGTTTTTATCTGGCATGTATTTACTCCTTAGGCTTTTAGAGATCCTTTATACGAATGATTCTTTAAATAGAAAAATAATAAAAATATTTAGATTTAAAAAGAAAAGAAAAAATTGTAATCAATTGAAATGAAAAAAGGAAGGTCTACAAGTTAGACCTTCCTTAATTAAATTTTACTGGAAGTTTTGTAAAAATGGTATAGATTTAGATAAAATAAATAATATAAATGTACCTATTATCCATACACCGAAAACCATTGCATAATATTTTCCGGTTGAAACAGATTTAAACATTTTTGAAAGACCAATACTAAAGACAATATATGCCCAAATAGTTAGGATATCTAACTTGCTTAAAATAAATCCAATAATAGTTGATTTATCAGAGTTCATTAATGATGCAACACTTACATCATTTAACATTCTGCTAAATATCAACGATAATATTGCAGCTAAAATTATAGTGATAATTCCAATATAAGCTGATAGTCCGTTAGCCACTAATGCTCCAACATAAGTACCATCACCTTTAAGCAGAAATTTAGCAAATAGAAAATATATACCTGTCATAATAAAGAACATTATGAAACCAACGATAAAGATAGAAACAGTTTGGATAACTATGCCAATAGGGCCTCTCCCAAATTTATCCATTTGTTCTTGAATATTATCCATTTTTTCATCAGCTTGTTGCTGAGTCATTGTTCCATCTTTTACAGCTTTATTAAAGCCTTCTTCAATTTTAGTTAACTGTTTTTGTTTCATCTCAAATTTAATTTCATCATTGTTCATAACAATTATTCTTGAAACGGCAACAATTAATAGAAGTAGAAATATCGGTAACAGCCAATCTTTTGTTCTGGTAGGAAATTTGGAAACACTATCAAAAGTTTTTGAAGGTTCAGTAAATATTCCGATCATTTTATCGGAATGGTTCATTTCATTTTCTTCAGGGAGCGAGGATTGGTTAGTATCATTGTCCATTTTAATCTCCTTTTCTTTTTTGGTTAGAATAACATAATTAAATTAGAAATAGAATAATGAAAAGGCAATAAAAATTTTTTGCCGAAGGCCGCTCATAAAATGTTTTTATAAAACATTTTATATAGCGGGGTTAACCCCTGGCAATTTGTAAGAAAAACATATTACTCAAATAACGAATTCCGAGATTTTTATATAACTAAGTATATGATCTTTATTTACTTACAAATTGTCGGCCCAGAGGGCAGATTTTCCAATGGAAAATCTGGGTTAAATAATAATATCCTCAATTTAGTAGTACAAAAAATGTTAAATTTATATCTTAAAAATTAAATAAAAAGGATTTTTTGATGAGTATTATTATTGAACCGTTTAAGATAAAATCGGTAGAACCAATCAAATTTACTACTAAAGAAGAAAGAGTAAATCTATTAAAGGAAGCAGGGTTAAATCCTTTTCTACTTCACGCTGAGGATGTATTGATTGATCTACTAACGGATAGCGGTACATCTGCTATGAGTTCTGTACAGTGGGCCGGAATAATGAATGGTGATGAATCTTATGCCGGTTCAAAAAGTTTTTACAAGTTTGAAGAAACTGTTAAAAAAATAACTGGAATGAAATATATCATCCCCACACATCAAGGTAGAGCTTCTGAAAGAATTTTATTCTCTATTTTAGGTGGAAAAGGGAAGTTTATACCGAATAATACACACTTTGATACAACCAGAGCTAATATTGAATTTTCAGGAGCTGAAGCTGTTGATTTGCTTAATGAAGAAGGTAAACATCCTGAAATTAGAGCTGATTTTAAAGGCAATATGGATGTAGAAAAATTAAAAGAATTTATTGAGAAAAACGGAGTAGAAAATATACCTCTTTGTATGATAACTATTACTAATAATTCCGGAGGCGGACAACCTGTCTCAATGCAAAATATTAAAGATGTTAAAGCAGTTTGTAAAAAATATAATATTCCTTTATTTCTTGATGCTTGCAGATTTGCAGAAAATGCTTACTTCATAAAAATTAGAGAAAATGGATATGCAAATAAATCAGTATTAGAAATTGCACAAGAATTTTTTTCTTATGCTGATGGTGCAACAATGAGCGCCAAAAAAGATGCACTAGTAAATATTGGAGGATTTTTAGCAATCAACGATGATGAACTTGCTTTAAAATGTAGAAATTTACTGATAGTAACAGAAGGATTTCCAACTTATGGAGGATTGGCCGGTAGAGACATGGAGGCAATAGCTCAGGGATTGGAAGAAGTATTAGATGAACATTATCTTCAGTATAGAATAAGAAGTACTGCATATTTAGGAGATAAATTACTTGCAGCAGGCATTCCTATAATAGAACCACCGGGCGGACACGCAATTTATATTGATGCGAAAAGATTTTTACCAAATATTAAACCCGAACAATTTCCCGGGCAGGCATTGACTTGTGAATTATATATTCACGGAGGAGTTCGTGCAGTTGAAATTGGCAGTGTTATGTTTGGCAAATATGATAAAAATGGAAATCTTATTCCTGCGCAAATGGAACTTGTAAGATTAGCCATACCGAGAAGAGTCTATACTCAAAGTCATATTGATTATGTAGCAGAAAAAATAATTGAAGTTTTTAAAAACCGAGATAAAATAAAAGGACTAAAAATTACTTATCAAGCTCCAATGCTCAGACATTTTACTGCTAGATTTGAAACAATAAATGATTAAAAAATTATATAGCTATAATAATAATAGAGATATATGGAGAATAATTCCTGCAGGGGATGAAAATCTTTTAATTGAAGAAAGAAATAAAAAAACTAAAGAAGTTTTTTTTAACTGTATAAACATTAACTCTGGTAAAAAATTACTTAACAGTTTTCAGTTTAATGATAAATATTGGGTTGGTGTTGAAGCGGTTCACAACAATATAATTTATTTCCATAGATTTATAAAACCTGATCTTCCCACACACAAAGATATAATCGCTTTTGATATTAAAATGAAATCTATTTTATGGGAGAATAAAGATCTAACATTCTTATATATTTCAAATGATTTCTTGCTTGCTTATAAATCATTATTTGATGGTAGAGAATATTATAAATTGGATATTGAAACAGGTAATATTTTGAAGGTATTAAAGGATATTCCCATCAATAAAAAATCAGATGAATATCAAAATAATTCATTAAAAGATTTTACATTTTCTTCAATTTATAGTGATAAAATTGAATTAGTAGAAGATATAAAAGAATATATAAAAAAGTTTAAGGATGAGAATGTTGTTATCGGTAAAATTGAGTTTATTGTCCAAAAATTAACTTTATTGGTCTGTTTTCACTCACCGACAAAAAATGGAAAGTTAAACAAAATATTTAATGCTATTGATATTGTCTCAGGAAAGATTATATTAAATAAAATAATTAATTCTAACATAGAAACTTTTGTACCAGATTCTTTTTTTCTAATTAAAAATTTCTTGTTTGTAATTTGGGAAACAAAAAAACTCGTATGTTTTAATATTATGTAAATTCTGTCTAAAAAATAATCATCATTATTTAAAATAGGCAAGAGGAAAAAATGAACATAACAAAAGAAGTTCAGGGTTTAATCCTACTTGTAGCAAGAGAAACTTTAATCTCTCTTTTTAGTGAAGATGCTCATTTTACGGATATTGATTATAAAATGTATCCTCAAGTTGCAATGAGAAATACCGGCGCATTTGTAACACTTAAACAAAACGGAAATTTACGCGGGTGTATAGGTTACTTAAGTTCACCCGATATGCTTATTGACACAATAAAGGATGCAACTATTCAAGCTGCTACAAACGATCCAAGATTTAATCCTATTACTTTTGAAGAATTATCAAAAATTTATATCGAAGTTTCTGTTTTATCACCACCTGTTCAACTGAGAGATTATAAAGATATTAGAATTGGTGAACATGGCCTGCTACTTGAAGAACCTAACCACAGAGGCGTTCTACTTCCACAGGTTGCAACTGAGCATAATTTCAACATCCAACAATTTCTTACAGCTTTATGTGAAAAAGCTGGTATGCATCCATACACTTGGGAAGATACTCCTTTAAATATTAAAGTTTTTACTGCAGCAGTAATGTCAGAAGTAGGTAAAAGAAAAAAGACTTATGATTCAGCATAGAAAACCTGCAGTAGCTGGACTTTTTTATCCTGCAAATCCACAAAAATTAGAATCAGATATCAATCGATACTTAAATTATTCTATTCCTTCTTTTATTCCTTCAAAAATATTTGGGTTGATTTCACCACACGCAGGTTATATTTATTCAGGTTCTTCTGCTGCATATGGTTTTAACACAATAAAAAATAAAAAATTTAATACAATAATAATTATATCTCCCAGTCATAGAGAATATTTTCCGGGAGTTTCTATTTATAACGGTGATGCATACGAAACACCTTTAGGGTCAATTCCAATCAACCAAGAAATTTCTGATTTATTAGTAGATAATAAAGGAAATATTTTTAGAGGAATAAACGGGCATAAAGAAGAACACGCGATAGAAGTTCAGCTTCCTTTTTTGCAGTGTGTTTTAGAAGATTTTTCTATTGTACCGATAGTCATGGGTGATCAAAGTAAAATTTTTGTTGATGCTCTCGCTGAAAGGATTAATGATATTGTAAATGATAACACACTTTTAATTGCAAGTTCAGACCTATCTCATTATTACGCATCAGCAGAGGCAGAAGAAAAAGATTCAAAAACTGAAAAAAGCATTAACGAATTTAACATTGATCAACTAACTTCTGATTTTTCACAAAACAAATGTGAAGCTTGCGGTGCAGGACCAATATTATCATTAATGAAATCAGCAATACTAAAAAACAAAAACAAATCTTTAGTACTCAATAGAACACACTCCGGTTATGTCAGCGGTGATTATGATCAGGTTGTTGGTTATCTTTCTGCAGTATTTTACGGAGAATAATTGTACAATCACAAAGAAAAAATTGCTGTAATTGGTGCAGGTAGAATAGCTTACTCTTTAACAAACGCATTAGTCAAATCTAATTTTAATATCCATTCAGTTTATAGCTTAAATAAAAAATCGGCAAAAGAATTAGCTGAAAAATTCGGAATTAAAAATTATTCTAATGATCTCAATGATATTTCTGAAGATGTTAACATTTACTTTTTAACTGTTCCGGATAATCAAATTCTAAATGTTGCCTTTCAATTTGAAAAACTAGATATAAATTTTAATGATAAACTATTCGTTCACTTTTCGGGAGCTTTAAGCTCTGATGAACTAAATGTCTTAAAAGAAAAAAGAGCGGAAATTGCTTCATTACATATTATGCAATCATTTCCATCAAAAGAAGTTATATCATTTAAAAATTTAACTGCAGCAATTGAAACAAATAACAAAAAAACTGAAAAATTTTTATTTGGATTAGCAGAAAAAATAAAATTAAAACCATTTAAACTTTTTAAGGAAGATAAAATCAATTATCATTTAACAGGAGTTTATTCATCTAATTTTTTTGTGGGTAATCTTTTTTCAGCAAATGAAATAATTGATAAAAACAACTCTAACTATCCTAACTTCGATCAACTAACCTTACCCATTATTAAAACTACTTTAAGCAATATTGAGCAAAATGGATTAGATAATTCTCTTTCAGGACCCTTACAAAGGGGCGAAGTAGAAGTTATTAAAAAGCATATTGAAAAATTAAAAGCTAGTATGAATAAAAATTTTAATATAGAAGGCAAAAATATTTTTCTGCTTAATTATATTTGTCAATCTATTACAATTTTGAAGATATTGGGAAATAAAAAGAGAGGTATAAATCAAAGTCAGAAAAATATACTTAATTTATTAATTGATGAGTTTAACGAGATCACTAAAGATTAAATTCTCAGTGAAAACCACACCCCTTAGTTGCACTTTTTTTATATTAAAGCATTAAATAAAAAATCGTTTGCAAAGGAAAAAATTTCAGAATGAAAAATAACGCTAATACAATAGAAAAAATAGTTTCATTATCTAAAAGGAGAGGATATATTTTTCAATCCAGTGAAATTTATGGCGGATTAAACGGATGCTGGGATTATGGTCCATTAGGTGTTGAATTATTGAATAATATTAAAAAAGAATGGTGGAATTCCATGACTTTGCGTGAGGATGTTGAAGGTTTGGACTCATCGATATTAATGCACCCAAAAGTGTGGGAAGCTTCAGGGCATGTTGAAAATTTTACAGACCCAATGATAGATTGCAAACAATGTAAAGCAAGATTTAGAGTTGATCTTTTAGGAGGGATGTTAAATGAGAAAAGGAAAAAGAAATCAGTAAGAGCAATTCTGGAAAATTGCAATGATGAAAAACTAAAAAATAAAATTGAAGATATTTGTTCTAAAAATAATGAAATAGATTCTTTTGATATTATAATTGAAGATAGTGAGCTAAGCGGAATTTTGTTAAATGAATTAAACTGTCCTCAATGTGGTACACAATCCTCCTTTACAGCAGCAAGAGAATTTAATTTAATGTTTAAAACATTCCTAGGTCCGGTAGAAGATACAGGTTCAGCAATATTTTTAAGGCCTGAAACAGCACAGGGTATTTTTGTAAATTTTTTAAATGTTCAAAATTCAACCAGACAGAAATTACCATTTGGAATAGCTCAAATTGGTAAAGCATTTAGAAATGAAATAAACACAAAAAACTTTCTTTTTAGAACCAGAGAATTTGAGCAAATGGAAATGCAGTTTTTTGTTAAACCGACTGATGATAAAAAATGGTATGACAATTGGAAAGTAGAGAGAATAAAATGGTATAAGGGACTGGGTATGAATTCTGAAAATTTAAAATTTCATGATCACCCCACAAACAAACTTGCACACTATGCAAAAGAAGCTACCGATATAGAATATAATTTTCCATTTGGCTGGGGAGAAATAGAAGGAATTCATAATAGGACAGATTTTGATCTAAGAAGACACGAAGAATTCTCCGGAAAATCATTAAAATATTTTGATGAAGAAACAAAAGAAAAAACATTACCATATATTATTGAAACATCTGCAGGTGCAAGTAGATCATTTATGGCTTTTTTAACTGAAGCTTATGATGAAGAAGAAGTAAACGGTGAACAAAGAGTTGTATTAAGACTTCACAAAAAATTAGCTCCAATTAAAGCTTCAATTCTTCCTTTAGTTAATAAAGACGGTATGCCTGAGATTGCTAAAAAAATTGAAGAAGATCTTCGATTTAAGTTCAAAATATTTTATGACGATAAAGGTGCTGTAGGAAGAAGGTATAGAAGGCAAGATGAAATCGGCACACCTTATGCAATAACGATTGACACACAAACTTTAGAAGATCAAACTGTTACTGTTAGAGAAAGAGACTCGATGGAACAGATTAGAATTTTAAGTGATAGTCTATCTTCATATTTGTTAGAAAAATTGGCTGAGTAAATTTTTAATTTAATTTACTTTTAAAATTATGCGTAAAAGTTTTATCATATCTTTTATCTTTTCAATATTCTTAGCAGAAATATGTTTTGCCCAATTCGATATTAGAGACTCATTAATAACAACTGGTATATATCAAATTTATAATATTAAATTTGAAAAAGCCGAGAGTACATTCCAGACTTTAAAAAATAAATTTCCATCAGATGAAGCCGGTAATTTTTTCTTGACTATGATAGATTGGTGGAGAATTTTATTAAACACAACCATCGAAAAATATGACGAAGGATTCTTATCAAAATTAAATGCTATTATTGAAAAATGTGATTTAATCTTAGAGAAAGACAAGAATAATGCTGAGGTTTTATTCTTCAAAGGTGGAGCAATTGGATTTAGAGGAAGACTAAGAGCGCTAAGGCAAAGCTGGATTAAAGCTGCGGATGACGGAAGATTAGCTTTACCTATTATAAAAAAAGTGACTTCATTAGAGCCAAATAATTACGATGCAATTTTTGGCTTGGGTATTTATAATTATTACGCTTCAATACTTCCTGAAAAATATCCCATCTTAAAACCATTTATGCTATTTATGCCATCGACTGATAAAGACGAAGGAATTAGACAAGTAAAATTAACAGCCGAAAAGGGTAAATATGCAAAATATGAAGCTAATTATTTTTTAATGCTAATATATTTTACTGATGAGGACAAACCATTTGAGTCTTATAATTATGCTTCAAAGCTAGTTAAAGAATTTCCGGATAACCCTGTTTTTGAAAAATGGGGAGGAAGGATTGCAGCAAAAGTTGGAAATAGTTTGACAGCATCAGAAATATTCAAGAATGTTTTGTTAAAGGGGCAAAAGAAAATGATGGGCTATTATGATGATATTACAAAAAGAGAGGCTCTTTATTATATAGCAGATTATTATTGGAATATTAATAAAGTAGATTCATCAAAAATATTATTTGAAAAATGTGTTGAATATTCGTCAAAAATTGATAAGGATAAAGAATCCGGATTTTATGTTAATTCACTAGTTTATTTGGGGATGATAAATGATATTCAAAACAATAGAAATAAAGCAATAGAATATTATAAAAAAATATTAGATATGGAGGAATATAAACAGTCTCACGAATTGGCAGAAAAATATTTACAAACACCTTTTAAGAAGTAAACTAGAGTGAAGTTGAAATTCCTATCCTGTGCATAGACCCTATTTCACCCAATGAAGAATAGCCATAATCAAAATAATATTTTGAAACTAATAAGCCCAGACCCAAATTAAAGCCTGCAAGACCACCAAAGTCACCAATTTTTAGTTCTTTTCTCTTTTCATTATTGTAACCAAACCTAATAGTAAAAGCGTTGCTTAATTCAAATTCAGCACCCACACTAAAAGCTTCAAATCTACCTGTGTAGGTATCATCACCACGATTTAATCTATGAAAATCTACTGATAATATTAAAGGAATATGTTCCATTTTTTTAGAGACGCCAATAACAAGGTCTACTGGTAAATCTTCTTTTGTATTAAAATATTTTGAAAGTTGAAAACCTGAATTAAGTAAAGCTATACCAAAGTTTAATCCTTCTGAAGGGATTGAATAATGCAGACCCAGATCAAAAGCTAAAGCTGATGATGATTGATCGGCAATTGAAGAATTAATATATTTTAAATTAGCTCCATAGTATAAATTTTCTTCAAGATTGTTTGCATAGCCTATTATCATAGCCAACTCACCAACACTAAACTCACCGGTTTTATTTCCGAACTGATCTGCTTGAGTAAAACTTCCATAGCTAATGTATTCAACGGCTGCACCAAATCTTCCCCAAGTACCAACATCTTGTGTGTAAGAAACACTTGCAAGATTTATATCTAACAAATGATTTACATAAGAAAATGATATCTTTTGATCGTTAATTAATTTAAGTCCGGCAGGATTATAAAAAATAACATTTGGATCATCACTATTTGATACAAAACTTCCACCTAAAGCACCTGCTCTTGGACTTAAATCCAAACGAAGAAACTCATATGTTTTTTGTCCAAATATTGAAGTGGAAAGAAGAATTATTATTACAGTAGCAAAAAATGATTTAGTTTTCATAAAAATCCAAAATATTAATTTCTTATTTAACTATATTATAAAATAAAGGCAAGTGAAATTATTAAGCATTTAATTTTCTATCATAAAATTATTAGAAGGGATACATGAATTTTCTTATTTACGGTGCTACTGGATATACCGGTAAACTAATTACTCAAAGGGCAAAAAAATTAAATCTCAATCCTATTCTTTCAGGCAGAAATTTAGAAAAATTAAAAAAAGTTGCAGAACCATTGGGATTTGAATATGAAACTGTTGAATTGACAAATGAAACAAAATTATTAAAATTATTAGAAAAAGTAGATCTAGTTCTTCATTGTGCAGGACCATTTTCAGCAACAGCTAAACCAATGGTTGATGCCTGTTTGAAAACTAAAACTCATTATTTAGATATTACCGGAGAAATTAGTGTTTTTGAAAGAAACAAAAGTCTTGATAATTCTGCAAAAGAATCAAACATTTTAATTATGTCAGGAGTTGGATTTGATGTTGTACCGACAGATTGTTTATCTGCTTATATGAAAAAGAGAATGCCTGATGCTAAATACTTAAATATAAGCATAGGTGGATTAAGTCAAATTTCTTCCGGAACTGCTAAAACTGCAATTGAAAATATTTCTAAAAGTTTTTCAATTAGAAAAGATGGTAAAATAATTCAATTAAAAAAGCCAATTTATGGGAAAGCAGATTTTGGAAAAGGGGAAGTTGAAACTGTTTCAGTAAGTTGGGGTGATATTGCAACAGCATATTATACAACAGGTATTCCAAATATTTCAGTCTTTTTTCAACTTACTAAACAAACAAAAAAAATAATTGAAATAAATTCTTTTGTTAAATGGATATTATCACAAAATTTTATGCAAAATAAATTAAAATCTCAGATAGAGAAAAAATATAAAGGACCTGATGAAAAAGTGCGCGAAACTGCAAGAGGAATAATATTTGCAGAGGTAATTAATTCATCAGGACAAAAAATGAGATCAAAATTAATTACCCCAGAAGGATATAAACTAACTAGTATTACAGCTTTGGAAATAATTCAAAAAATTTCAAATGGAAATGTAAAGCATGGCTATTATACACCAGCTATGCTCTACGGTACAGATTTAATAAACAGTTTGGAAGATGTTTCTTTAACAGATATTTTTTAATAACTGATGTTACGCAAAGCTGAAAGATGGCGGTAAATTAAGAAAATAAAGTCTCTGCTTCGTTAAAGAGTTATCATTTTATTTGAATTCAATTCAGGAAACAAAGATGTCATCTTTTCACTGTTCACTTTCTGCGTAAGATGAGTTAATAATTGAAACAACTAACAGACTTCAATAGTGCAAGAAAAGCAATTCTTTTTAGATTGATAAGCAATCTAGCTTTATTTAATTTTGAATATACAATCGGAGATAAAAATTGAACACCCTAAAAACTACATTTTTAATGACAATGATGATTGTTCTCTTCCTTTTTGTTGGTAATTTATTGGGAGGAACATCAGGAATGACAATTGCATTTATTTTTGCACTTGTAATGAATTTTGGGTCTTATTGGTTTTCTGATAAAATTGTTCTAAAAATGTACAGGGCTAAAGAAGTCACAAAAGAAAACAGTCCAAAATTCTTTGCTTTGGTTGAACAACTTTCCCAAAATGCAGGTATTCCAATACCAAAAGTTTATGTAATTAATGACCCTACTCCAAATGCTTTTGCTACAGGCAGAAATCCGGAACACGCAGCTGTGGCAGCTACTACCGGAATATTAAATGGATTAAATAATGACGAATTGAGTGGAGTAATTGCTCACGAATTAGCTCACATTCAGCACAGAGACATTTTAATTGGAACTATAGCTGCAACAGTTGTTGGTACAATTACTTTTTTAGCGCAAATGGCTGGTTGGACAATGATGTTTAGCGGAAGAGGAGGGGACAGAGATAACAGAAGCGGTTTTGCCTCACTATTTTTAATAATTCTTGCACCAATTGCTGCTACATTATTACAATTAGCTATTTCACGCTCAAGAGAATTTGCTGCAGATGAAGGCAGTGCAGCTATTGCTGGTAAACCATTAGCCTTGGCATCGGCTTTAGAAAAAATTTCATCTGCTAATCAATTAAAACCTGTTTCACATGCCGGTCCGGCAACAGCACATATGTTTATTGTTAATCCATTAAAAAGCGGTGGAATTAAAAAATTATTTTCAACTCATCCATCAACAGAAGAAAGAATTAAAAGATTGGTAGAAATATCAAATCAAATGAAATAATTATGATGAATATTAAGAGATTAGTTTTTATTGTTATAATTTTTCCATTTTTTGTTTTTGGACAAACAAAAACTAATATTAGTATCTACAATGAGTTGGTGGATTCATCCGTTATTTCTTTAATTAATAATTTACCTATTGGTGAAAAAGAAATTAATCTTAAACTTGAATTGGGTGAGTCTTATTCATTTTTTCAAAACCGAATTTTATATGACTTAAATGAAAAGAAAATAAAGGTAAATTTATTTCCTACTTTAATCGAGGGAAATTCCAGAGTTAATTATGTTCTTGAAGAATTAAATGTTGAATATTCAGATATAGAAAGGGAAGGATTGTTTGGTGAGTTTATGATGCCAAGGGAATTAACATTAAAAGGTAATTTCAATATTTCAAAAGAAAATATATTTACTAAAAATTTTAACTATACTTTTTTAGATACCGTTAATGTAAAAGCTGTTAATGACATAGAAAATGGATCTTACTCTTTTACAAAAGGGGAAATGCCTTCAGAACCTTTTTTTTCAAGTATAACTGAACCTGTTATTGCTATAAGTAGTGCTGCAGTTGCTATTATTTTATTCTTCACCATTCGTAGTAAATAGTTATATTTAACTTTTAAGCTTTAAACATTTTGATTATAATTGTAGTTCTAAATCTCTAAAAAACTTATGAAAAATTTATTAATAATAATTTTACTTATAATTGTATCCTTTTACTTTTTTGGTTGTTCTTCATCACTTGACACCAGCAGTTTTACTGGTGAACAAAAATTAGAGTATGCTAAAAAATTATATAATGAAGAAGATTATTTTGATGCTCTTCAAGAATTTAATGCAATAGTTCTTGAATATCCTGGTAGCGCTATAGTTGATGATGCTCTATATTATACGGCAATGACAAGATTTCAAAGAGGAGAATATATTTTATCTGCATTTGAATTTAGCAAATTGATAAAGAATATGCCCGCAAGTGAATTTGTACCTATTTCTCAGTATATGCTTGCTGAATGTTATTATGAACTATCTCCACATTTTACTTTAGAACAAAAATATACCAAAAAAGCTATTGAAGAATTCCAGGCCTTCATAGATTTTTTTCCTTCCAACAATAAAGTAAAAGAAGCTGAAAACAAGATAATAGAGTTAAATAATAAACTTGCACAAAAAGAGTTACATAATGCTAGCATCTATGAAACTTTAGGTTATTATGATTCAGCTTTATACTATTATTCAAATTTAATAGAAGTCTATCACGAAACTATTTACGCTCCACAAGCAATGCTAAGTAAGATTAATTTACTTGAAGATAGAGATAAAAATGAAGAAGCTCTTGCTGAAGCAAATAAATTTATTACCCGTTATCCTGAAAGTCCATTGATTGATCAAGTTAAAAAAATAAAAGCATCATTAGATAATAAGTTCTCTAATATAGATAAATGATAAAACCTAAGACTGTAAAAGATTCAACAATAACAATGACTGAATTAGTATTACCCCACTATACTAATCAATTAGGTAAACTTTTAGGTGGTCAGTTAATGCATTGGATAGATATTTGTGCAGCGATAGCATCTGCAAAACACACACAGCATGTATGTGTTACTGCTTCTGTTGATAGAATAGATTTTATACATTCTATAAACTTAGGTGATGCAGTAACTTTAACAGCAAGTGTAAATAGAGTTTTTAATACATCTATGGATGTTGGAGTAAAAGTTTACTCCGAATCTTTTAAAAAAGGAACTAGAACACACACCAACACAGCATTCCTTACTTTTGTTAGTGTTGATAATAATGGAAAACCTGTTAAAGCGGCTGAAATATTTCCAGAAACTGATGAAGAAAAGAGAAGATATGAGGAAGCATTGCAAAGGAGAGAAAATCGACTTAAAAATAGAACCAAAGCTTAGGACCCTTCTTTTTATCTTAGTTTTTTCTTACCAAGCTTTTGCCCAAATACCTATAAATGGCTTTTGTAATTATAATAATTTTAAAATCCCTTCAGAATACACCTCCTTAGTACCAGTTAATTTTAATAAAGATAAGTTCAATGATCTTATTATTTTCAATAACTCAAATAAAAATTATTTAAGCATTGAAGGATTTGATAATGAATTTGGAAGGTTACGATATTTAAAATCTACTTTTGAAATTAGTAATATTGTTGGTATAACAAATAATGATTTTAGAGAAAAATATTTTGCTTTTACATCAAGAAAAGGCAGATCATCTGGCATAATAAGTTTTAATAAATATGGAAGAATAAAAGTAGAGAAAATTTTAAAATTAAATTCTTATCCTGAAAACTTAAGTGTTGCAGATATTAATCATGATGGTAAATCTGAAATATTAATCTCAGGCAGCTCTTTTGAAGGGTTATCAATAATAACCCAAAACTGGCATGGTTTAGAGGAAAAAAAAATACTAAGTAAAAATACTTTTAATGAAGCAGTTTTTGTCGATTTAAATGATGATGACAGAGCAGATATAGTCGCATATAGTGCTGTTGAAAGATCAATGTATTTTTTCTTTAATGACGGTTATGGGAGATTAAATTTACTCAGGACAATTCCAATTGCAGAAAATTTAATTACTCTAAAAACCAAAGACTTAGATTCTGATGGTTATAATGATATTATTTATTCAACAGATAAATCATTTAAAATATTTTGGGGAGATTCAGTCTCATCTTACGATTCAATTAGTGAAATAATTACAAGTAAGATACCAGATAAATTTATTTTAGGCGATTATAATGTAGATGGGAAAATTGATATTGCATATTTGGACAAAAGGATTTCCAGTATATCAATTTTGTATTCTAAAGGTAACCGTGAATTTTATGAAGAAATTCCATATCTAAGAAAGAAAAATATTAATGACTTAGTTAATTATAGCAGCAGTATTAATAACGGAATTATGGCGATAGCTGATGACGGTAATATGTATAACTTTTCTGTTATTAATACTTATGAAGATAATTCCAATTTATTAATTGGCGGTACACCGGCAACACTAAACTATTTTGATTATAAAAAAGATGGAATCACTGATATAGTATTTATTGATAGTACTTATAATAATTTAAATCTATTAGTCAGGGGTAACTCAAAGAAACCAATTTTATTTTATTCATATCCTTTATTTGAAAAACATGATAAAATATTTATTGACGATGAAGACCCTTACATTAAAACTTTTTACTGCTATTCATCATCTAAAAAAGTTGTTGAAATAATAAAGTATAATTTTGACCAAATAGGAATTACAAGAAACTCCTTATACACATCTGGTAAAATACTTTCATTGGACATTAAAAAAGATAGAAAAAATATAGATAAAATTTATATAAATTATCTAAAGGGAGGTTCTTTAGCACTTAATATAAATTTTATACAGGATATAAGAATATTGAACTCAGATTATCCTAATTTAGATGATAGTGTATTAACTGCAATTTTAAGTTTCTCTGATTCTTTGGATATTTTTTATTGGCAGAAAAGAAGTGATAAATTGAATTTAAAAGAAATATCTATAAAAAATGTTACACCATTACCTTTAACTAAGTATAGTACTAATAGTCTAAATTCAGTTTTATATTTTAAAACTGATAAATACTTAACAAAAAAATATAATTTTAATAATTTAAGTCTAATAGGGAATAATGGAAAAAACTATTTTGTATATACAACTAATGATACAACAAAAATATTAAAAGAAAAGGTAAGGAATAATATTAAAATTATTAAAGGTGATATTTTTTTTATGGGACATTGGAAGTTAAATAAAAGGGATAACATTTATGTCTATTCTAAAGCAAAAAAAGAAATTTATAGAATAAATATTAATATAAATGACCAGTCTTTTGAGCTAAAAAAGATATTAGGGGATATAAACGGTTATGACTTTTTCACAGATTATTCTGCATCTTTTTATGATAACCTTTTTTATATTAATGAAAATAATAATACAATTTCTATCAAACATATGAACTAATATGAAAATAATTAAAATTTCTTTTTTGCTGGTTTTATTCACTACTTCATTTATTGTTGCGCAATCAACCAAGGTACAACTTGATGCTTGGTATAATTCATACAAAGGATTAAGATTTGGGACCCATATTTTCCAAAATCAAAATCCTAATGCAGAAACAATTAAACAAGGTGGATATATAAAATGTGGATTGGAACTTGCAAATCAGTTAAGATTAAATTTTAATTCATTTTTTCCAAATCAAAAAGAAGAATTAAAAAAGATTCTTTCTCGTCCTGTATTACATACAAGTATTGTTTCTCCTTCAGGAAAATTTAGAATTCACTATGATACCTCAGGAACAAATAAACCCATTTATAGTATTTCAGATTTAGCTATAGCAATTGATTCATCATACAACTATGAAGTTACATTTTTAGGTTACCCTGCGCCTCCATCTGATAGCGGTGCAGGAGGTGATGATTTATATGATATTTACATTTATAACCTAGGTTTACTTTATGGTGAAACGGATTTTGAAAATGAATTATCACCAGGAAGTAGTAAGTTTACTACTTATATAGCAATTGATAATGATTTTAACGGTTTTTTTACAGAAGGAATTGATGCAGCCAGAGTAACTGCTGCTCACGAGCTCCATCATGCAATTCAAGTTGGTAACTATATTTTCAGATCTGATGATATTTATTTTTATGAATTAACTTCTACTGCATTTGAAGATATTGTTTACCCATCCATAAATGATTATTTCCAATATTTACCAACATATTTTAATAATACTCAAGTTAGTTTTTCTGCAACAACAGGATATGAGCTTGCTATTTGGAATCTATATTTGAATGCTGCTTTTGATGCTGATATAATTAAAAGACAATGGCAATTAATGCCAACTATGAAAGCAGTAAATGCAGTAAATACTAGTTTGAGTGAAAAAAGTTCATCATTTGCAGATGCTTTAAATGAATTCGGTAAGTGGGTTTATCATACTAATTATAGAAATGTTCCCGGGCAATATTTTATTGATGCAGCTAAATTCCCAATAGTAAGCCCTGTTTCAACACTCTCTTTTAATTTAAATTCAGACAGTGTAAATTTTTTATCAAAACCTCTATCACTTAATAATGTAAGATTTATTAATACTACAAATTCAGATACAATTGATGTTATAGTATCTAATACAGATGTGCAGGCTGGTGCAGATAGTTCCGGGAAAAATTATCCTGCACAATATATATTATTTACTTCAGCACAATCTGGAGCAACTAAATTAAATGACAACTATTATTCCAAATTGAATGTAACAAATCAAAATAATTGGAAGAAAAATGAATTTATTAATGGTCAGTTAGTTGTAAATGCTACTCCTCCGACATATCAATCAGGTGATTATGCATTTCCAAATCCATTTAATTATAAAAACAATTCAATAATCTATTTACCAGTTTCATCAAGTACGGGGGGTATAGCAACATTAAATATTTATTCGGCAAACTTAAAACTTCTTTATTCAGCAGATAAAAATATATTAATAAGTAACGGCAAAAATTTTGTAATTTGGGACGGAAAACAGATTAATAATGAAAAACTTTCATCAGGTGTTTATATATATGTTACCAAATTAGGAGATGAAATTTTAAAAGGGAAGCTGGCTATTTTTAATGAATAATTATCACCTGGCTGCTGAACAAATAACAAAAAAGTTTGGAAGACGATTAATTTTTAGTGATCTTAATTTTCAATTTCAGAAAAATGGTATTTATGGAATAACCGGAATTAATGGCTCGGGTAAATCAACCTTAATTAAAATTATTGCCGGAATCATTTCTCCCTCATCAGGCAAGGTAATTCATCAATTCAAAAATGAAATTATAGATTCGACAAATTTACATAACAATATTGGTTTTGTTGCTCCATATTTAATTATGTACGAAGAATTTTCTGCTTGGGAAAATTTAAAGCATATTTCCAAAATCAGAGGCATAAAATTTAATACTGAATTATTTAATTCATTGATGGATGATTTTTTATTGTTAGATAGAAAAGATGATCTTATTAAAACTTATTCATCAGGAATGAAGCAAAGATTTAAATTTATATTTGCTTTAATGCACACACCTAAAATATTGCTTTTGGACGAACCAACATCGAATCTGGATGATGCCGGGAAAGAATCTGTTTATAAAATTATTAAAAGGGAAGGACAAGATAAAATTGTTATTATCGCATCCAATGAAAAATCAGATCTTGATTTATGCAACACAAAATTAGAATTACAAGATTTCAAATTATAAATAAGTAAAATTATTGAAACCATTTGCCCTTTTTAAAAAAGATTATCATTCTGAATTACGAACAAGATATGCAATAAATTCCTTAGCTATGTTCATAATTGTTGCCCTAAGCGTAATTCTATTTTCAATTGGAAATGAGAAAGTTCCACAAAATCTTACCGGTGGACTTCTTTGGGTAGTAATATTTTTTTCGGCAATGTCGGGTTTATCAAGAGCATTTGTCTCCGAAGAAGATAGAGGTACAACACTTTTACTTCAACTTATTGCCAAACCCTCAACTATTTTTAATGGAAAACTTCTTTTTAATCTTATATTGGTTTTTTTAATGAATATTGTAATTACATTACTTTATTCAGCTTTATTTGAAGAATTTATTATAAGAAATATTATACTGTTTTTGTCAACTTTTTTTCTTGCTAATATCGGATTGGCAGTTGCATCAACAATAATTGCTGCAATAATTTCTAAAGCCGGCGCAAAGGGAACATTATACCCTGTACTATCGTTTCCAATTCTACTTCCATTAATTTTAATTTCCGTGATGTTAACCTCGTATTCTATGCTTGGCACATCATTTGATCAAGCTTTAGTGGAAATAATGGTGTTGGTTTGTTATGATATTATTATGTTAACTGCATCATATATGTTATTCGATTTTATATGGAAAGATTAGTTATTTTACAAATAAAAAAATAAAAAGTTATGGTTTGGAAAATATTCTTATTCTTATTACTTGCTTTTGTTTCCGTTGCGGGAATATCTTTTCCCATTGTTGAGAACCCACAAACTTGGTATCAATTTCCACTTATTCCGGGATTAGAAGAAAATGCAAAAATTATTTTCTTTCATGTTCCAACGGCTTGGCTAACTGTAATTGGGTTTTTAATATCTACAATTTACAGTATAAAATATTTAAGAAAGAAAAACTTAGATGACGATACTAAATCTTATGTAGCTGCTCAACTTGGACTTATATTTTGCATATTAGCAACAGTAACCGGTGCTGTTTGGGCAAAATTTGCTTGGGGCTCATATTGGAGCTGGGATCCAAGACAAACAAGTATTTTTGCATTGATGCTAATATACGGAGCTTGGTTTGCTCTTCGTTCTTCAATTGAATCAGAAGAGAAAAAGGCAGCTTTATCAGCAGTTTATTCTATACTGGCTTTTGTAACTGTTCCATTTTTTGTATTTATTATGCCAAGAATTATGGATGGTTTACATCCCGGTTCAGCTGATGATAAATTTACGCCAAGCGGCGGTCCCGTTGTAAATTTTAAAATGAACAGTAATATGCTTTTGATTTTTTTCTTATCGTTAATTGCATTTACTATTTTATTTTATTGGATGTGGAATATTGGTTACAGATCGTTACTTATAAAAGAAAAATTAAATAAAAAGATAATAAGAGGATAAAATTGGAAGGATTTTATAATTTTTTAATTAGTAATGCAATTTTCATTGTAATGATTATTGTTTTAATTGTTTGGATAGGTATATTTACATTTTTATATAATTTAGATAAAAGATTAAAAGGAATAGAAAAAGAGATTAAAGGAGACAAACATGAAAAATAAATATTTTTTCGGTGGTTTTATTATTGTTGTTTTTGTTGGCTTAATGGGTTATTTGGTAACACAAAGTAATATTAAATATGAAGATAATATTAATAAAGTTAAAACTGAAAATAAAACTGTAAAAGCAACCGGACTATGGGTAAAAGAAAAAGATTATACTTATGATAATAAAAATAGAATGCTTACTTTTTACATGAAAGATGCACAAGGAAATGAAATGAAGGTTGTTTTTAACGGAGCTGTTCCTAATAACTTCAAATCAGCACAAAGTCTAGTTGTAACAGGAAAATATAACGATGGATATTTTATGGCCAATTCTATTTTGACTAAATGTCCAAGCAAATATCAAGGACAAAAAGTTCAAAGCTCAGGAATTTAAAAGATATCTAGTTTTTTATTTACTTCATCTTTTTACAGATTTTTATTTTGATATAATATATACGGAGAATATATGATTGGGAGTGTTGTACTATCATTAGCTTTGGCTTGCAGCATTATTTCTATGATAATGTATTATTTAAGTTTTAGAGGTTATAAAAATACACTCGGTTATGGAAGAATAGCTTATCACGCAACTGCAATGTTGGTAATTATTGCTGCTGTGTTTTTATGGAGAATTCTTCTCACTCACTCCTATGAATATGAATATGTATTTAGCTATTCAAGTAACGATCTGCCCTTAGGTTTCTTGTTTTCTACATTTTGGGGAGGACAAGAAGGCAGTTTTATGCTTTGGATTTTGTTCACTACTATAATAGGAGTAATGTTACAAAATTATTCTTCCAAAAGAGATGATTTAGAACCAAGAGTAATGGCTGTATTTTCTCTTGCACTTGTTTTTCTTTTAGTTATGGTTTCACCTTGGTTTAAAAATCCTTTTGCATACATTTGGGCAGAACCGGTTTTTATAGATCTAAAATATATTAACCCTTCTTTTGTAGGTTTACCACAATTAGGCAATTTTGTCTTTAGCGATAATTCAACCGGGCAACAATTTATTAAAATGACAAGTGAACTTAGAAACATCTTAAACTCAATGGGTGTTACAGTAAGTCAATTTGTTATTAATGGTAAAGGACTTAATCCTCAGTTAATGAATTTCTGGATGCAGATTCATCCTCCAATGTTATTTATAGGTTTTTCTTTATCAACAGTTCCTTTTGCTTTTGCATTAGCAGCATTAATGAAAAACGATTATACAAAATGGATTAAACAAGCATTTCCTTGGGTATTAGCTGGTGCTGGAATCTTAGGACTTGCAATTATGCTTGGCGGTTATTGGGCTTATGAAATGTTGGGATGGGGTGGATATTGGGCATGGGACCCTGTTGAGAATTCCAGTTTAATTCCCTGGCTTGTTAGTATAGCAGTAATACATACTATGTTAGTTCAGAGAAAAAGCCAGTCAAAAGGTGGAGTGGGGAGATTTTTAAAAACAAATCTTATTTTATGTATATTTATTTATGTGTTGGTTTTATACTCTACATTTTTAACAAGAAGTGGTGTATTGGGTGATGCTTCCGTTCATTCATTTGTCAATCCAGGTGCACTTATTTATTTATTCTTATTAATTTTTATTCTTTCATTTATTGTATTGGGTTTTGGTGCTGTTGTTTATCGCTGGAAATCATTATCAAAATTTGATGTGCAAGATGAAAATATACTCTCCAGAGAATTAGCCCTTTTTACTGCTGCTATTGTTATGGTTGCATCTGCAATAATAGTTATAGTTGGTACTTCTGCTCCAATATTTGGTCAATCTGTTGAAACTACTTTTTATGTACAAATGCATTTACCTTTGGCAATTATAATAGGACTGTTAAATGGATTAAGCATGCTTATCAAATGGAAAAAATCTAATTGGAACGATGTTGTTAAAAAAGGATTATTCTCATTATTGGCTTCATTATTCCTTACAATATTAATTATTGTATTAGGTGGTGTTTATGATATTATGCTCATTATCTTGTCATTCTCATCTTCATTTTTACTTTTTGTAAACTTAGAAATTGCAATTAAAATTGTAAAAGGTAATAAGAAGATGTTTGGTGCTTATGTATCTCACATAGGAATTGCACTTTTTATTTTAGGAGTTATAGGTTCAGCAGGTTATTCGGTTAAACAAGATGCTGATCTGGTTAAAGGGATTCCGACAGATGTATTAGGATATAAAATGTTGTTTACCGGTTTTAAACCGATTGATAATAATACAAAATATGCATTCAATTTAGATATTAACAAGGGTGATGTTTTTTATAAGGCAGAACCTGTAATGTATGTTAGTGATTATACAAATAGTATAATGAGAGTACCATCAATAGTTGTTGGACCTACAAGAGACCTTTACATTTCCCCTTTAGGTTTTGATGATTCACAAACAAATAATGATCATGGTCAGCATATATCTATAGATAAAGGTAAATCAGTTGCGTTTAATAATATAAACTTAACTTTTGAGTCTTTTGATTTTCCTCAAGAAACAAGAGAAGCAATGATGTCAGGTAAAGATTTTAAAATTGGAGTTACCTTAGTTGCAGAAAAAGATAAATTAAAAATTCCTTTTGAATTATTTTTAATAAATAAAAACGGGCAAAGATCTTTTACCTCATTTGAATCAGACAAGTTAAATATAAAAGTAACTTTAGAAAATTTAGCAGCTTCAGGCAAAGTTGATTTAGCTATAGCTAATTTGGATAATAATAATCCTAATGTTGTAAAAACACCGGTAGAAACACTTTCTATTGAAGCCAGTATTAAACCTTTTATAAATTTGGTTTGGATTGGAGTTGTTGTAATGGTATTAGGTTTTTTTGTAGCTGCAACCAGAAGATTGATTGAGTCGAGAGAGAAATAAATTGTAAAATTATTATTGAAAATATCTTGACAAAAATTTGCCTGCTATGTAACTTTATTATTCTTTTTTTGAAAAATTTATTCCGCGATAGCTCAATGGTAGAGCATTCGGCTGTTAACCGAAGGGTTGCAAGTTCGAGTCTTGCTCGCGGAGCTTGAAGCCCTGAATAATATTCGGGGCTTTTACATTTTCAAATGAAATACT
>Ga0210044_10002460_pt1 | contig 27586 bp, 21 predicted proteins | sample CryGey13umfilter_2_FD_183959 | JGI IMG/M metagenome (GOLD analysis project Ga0210044, IMG submission 183959) | Groundwater microbial communities from aquifer in Utah, USA - Crystal Geyser 4/9/14 3 um filter (SPAdes) (version 2) | ecosystem: Environmental > Aquatic > Deep subsurface >... | reverse complement strand
AAGGCAGACTCTTCGGTTCCATCCGGGAGAACACGCACGACACGGGGGGCGGTCAGAAGCTGTAATCTTTGAAGCGTATACCAGGCACGAATATCTTGCCCCAACCCGAGCGTCATATTGATCACCAAGATAAGACCGAGAAATATACCGGACTCGATATCACCGAAAAGCAGAAGCAACACGACGACAAGCGCGATGATACCGTTCGTCAGCAGAAAAACATTCCGTGCGATGATGTACCAAATCTCTCGGAATTTCTTCATCCATTTTTTCCACCACACTTGCTCTCTCATATACGGATATCTTTATATTTTTTGGTATAGGGTTTGTCGAAAAAGATCGTCCACAAAAAATTCACTGCGTATTTCAGAGCCATCGTAAAAATACCTTCTGCCCGTAATCTCCGCCCCGACGTGTACAGAGAAAGACGGAAGGTGAATTTCACTTTTCCCTGACTGCTCATCTGCTTGGCAATAGCAGTATCTTCACCATAAAAATCAAAGTTGAGATTGAAACCACCCGCTTGCACCAAGGCACTACGTCGTAAGATAAAATTCCCGCCCTGAAGCATCGTTCCGCTCCGTTTCGTGATAAGAGTATTCAAGAAGCTGACTATCTGCCCCATCCGATACCAGAATGATATGAGCCAATTCGTAATGGTCGACAAATCATAATAAATGTACGGCCCAGAGAGGGCGACCAATTTAGAATCAGTCGAAAACTCTGTAAAAACAGTTTCTATCCACCCTTGTGGCATCAATGTATCCGCATCGACGTTGGCTATGAGTTCACCGCTCGATGCTTCATATCCCGTCTGACGCGCCCGCACCAATCCTTTTCGTGGTTCATCGACTACTTTGACGAACGAAAAAGATCGCGCCACTTCTCCTGTTCTATCATCACTGGCATTGTTGACGACAATTATTTCCACATCGAAACGACCGCGTGTTTTTTCCATCGCTATCGATTCGAGACATTTTCCAATATAAGTCTCTTCATTATAGGCTGGAATGACGATACTGAGTTTCATATGGCTTTATTCTAGCACAAACAGGCATAGACAGAAACACTTTTCTCTTCTATCCTTTAAGAGTTGATTCTAGAATTCTCATCTGAACAACAAGTTTTCAATAACCGAAAGCTTTTTTCGTTTATTACACCAACTTTTTCTTCCAAGAATTTTTCTGGAGGAGTTGGAGTTTTTTCAAGCATGGTGCCGTCGTTTCGACGGATTGAAAAAAGTCCATAAGAGAAGTTCGTCGCTGGACGAACGAATGGCCTCCAGGAAGATTGCTTGAAAGAAAAAACTTCCAGACAAAAAAATATACTTATCAAAAAATTCTTTTTATTTATGAAAATAGCCGTTTTCTCAGACAATTTTTACCCGGAACTGTCCGGCATCTCTGATTCGCTTGTCGAACAGGCAAGAGAGCTTTCTCATCTCGGACACGAAATTGATTTTTTCGTACCCCGTTACGGAAAAAAAGATTTCGCAATCTCTCATCTCCCCTATGAAGAAATACACATCAGTGAGGGCATTACTGTCAAAAGACTCTTCGCTCTTCCTTTTCCTGCCCCGACGAAACAAGGCCGGATGATTGTTCCCACGTTTCTCAGATGGATCCATCTCTCCAAAAAACATCCGGATATCATCCACACACATCTGTTCTTCGGAGCCGGACTCGAAGCACTCGTAGCGAGCTTTTTTCTGAGACGACCGCTCATCGGTACGAGTCACACGCCTCTTACTGAATTCCTCCGGTATGGTCCGATACAGGCGAAATTTCTCCAAAAATTCGCACTTCGTTTCGTTTCCTGGTATTACAATCGCTGTGATTTTGTCACGGCTCCCTCGCAAGGCATCTTAGATGAAATGAAAAAAAATGGTTTCTACAAACCCAGTCGCGTCATCTCTAATCCCATCGATCTCGACAACTTTTTCCCTGCAGGAATAGATGAGAAGATACAGCTCAAAAAAAAATTCGGACTTGATTCCTTTGTCATTCTCTACACCGGACGACTGGCACAAGAGAAACACGTCGATGATATCATACGAGCGATAGCCATTCTCAAAGAAAAAATTCCTGGATTATGTCTCGCTATCACTGGCCACGGCGACGCAGAAGATTCTCTTCGAACACTTACAAAAGAACTCGGTATCGGAGAGAAAGTAAGATTTTTCGGAACAGTGAGCACTGAAGACCATTCCCTCATCTATCGAGCAGCCGATATATTCGCTATTATGAGCACGGCTGAGACACAGAGCCTGAGTATGATGAAAGCGATGGCAACTGGCATTCCACCCATCGGAACACGCGCTCGAGGTTTGGCGGAATACATTCACGATGATGAGAACGGCTCTCTCGTAGAGCCTGGTGATTACAAGGCTCTCGCCGATATGATACTCTTCCTCTATGAACATCCGGAAGAAAGGAGACGACTCGGCAAAGGGGGCACAGCATTCGTCAAACAATTCTCACGTGAAAAAATCGGGAAAGAATGGGAGAATCTTTACACAAAAGTACTTGATCAATTCAATCAAACAAAAAAATGAATCGATCGATTCATCTTTTATCTCCAGAGGTTTCCTCATAACTCAATGAATGATTCTTTCTCTTTTTTTGATTTCTTCTTGACGGCGTCTTTCGATTTTTTCTTCCGTGTTTATCTCATCAAGCGTCGTTTGAATGATTTCTTGGCGAACGGGATTCGGCATCATTTCAGATTTCACTTCTTCTAGCCCCGGCGCAGACATTTCTGGCACGTGTTCCACTTGATCTGTTTTCTTCTTCAATGGCGTGAACTCTCCAAAAGGATTGAGCATATATTTATAATGAAAAAATCTCAGCTCGGAGAAAGGCGCGATACCCTACTTCTGTTTGTCGAAGACGTTCGTCAGGGGCGTCTGACTCGAGGAACCCGGTACGAGGAGCTGGGTTGTCACCGTATCGCAATTATAACCGGCAGTATGCTCATGCCAGACCGTTCCGCCGACAAAACCAGCGGTACCATTCTTTGCGGATTTTTCATAAGAAGCGAGCATAAACGTGGCACACAATTTGAATTCTCCGATCCGAGCAGTACCATCCATGCGAGATGGTGTGACAACCTGATACTCATACATCTGACCAGTCTCCGGATCCTGCATAAAAGTACCACAGTAATTGTGCTGGCTCGATTGGCGCAAATCAGCGAGTGAAGAAGGAAGCGCCCCGAGATTCCCTGCATATTGTTCCACACACGTAGCCAAAGCGCTCAAATTCTCCGCCCGTGTCTGATCCAGTGTCCTGTTCCGCTGAGTAGAGGGTGATCCTCCAGCAAAAAACCCAAGTATCACACCAAAAATGACCAATACTGACACTCCACGCCCGAAGTATCGAAAAATACTGCGAGGGATATCTTCGTGATACTGGATTTTCCGTCGTTCCAAATAATAAAAACCGAAAATAATTCCAGCGATAACAAGAATAGTCAGAGCCTTGAGGAAGAACCGTACACTCATTTCCCCCTGAAGAAACGTGAAGACAACCGTGATGAGATCGCCCACGATAGTCACGGCAGTGATAAGTAAAACGAGATACGTGAGCACTTTGGAAAAATCAGATTCTGTCCGTCCCTCATCTTCGCGAAACTTCCGGAACCACAATCGCAAAGCAAAAAAGTATAGCGGAAACCCGATCAAAAGCGCTGCGATCGAATAATGGATAGAGCTGGCTGTCTGGCTTTCCGTATACCAATCGATTACATCCAGCACATCCGGAAAGATGACATTGATAATCTGGAAAAACAGCGTTCCCAAAGCGGTGGCAACGATACCAAGAAGAATAAATGAAAAAAAATTGATGACAATATCCACAGAGGAAGCTTTGCGAGGAAGTATCGCACGATTCCCCTCTGTCGGAACAGGAACACCAGAGAGAACCAGTCCTGCCCGATAAGCATCAAGGGATTCCTCTTCTGACCAGCCGACGGCAAGGAGTTCCTCCTGTATTATCGCCTTGGCGATACCGGAACGAATTCTTCCTGCAACATATTCCGCGAGAGCATTCGTATCCATAGAGAAATCTCAACAAATTACAGACTCATTATACCACAAAAAAGAAATACTTCCTTTGTCAGCCATCGATCAAAAATTCTTCTCCCAATAAAAAACGAGGGAGTCATTGACTCCTCTCGTGTAATCCATCGTTCCTTTCGACTCAGTTCAGTCTTACGCGAAACCTTCGAAAAGCTTCCCACTCATTCTGTGCTTTTCCTCTAGCACCATTCAGAACCCGCTCTAACATTTCAAAACCGCGTGCCACCTCGTTGAAGAACCGTCCTTGTTCCACTGTCGCCGTAGTCGCTTCCAAATGCGTTGCCAGGGTGCCGAAAAACGATCGACCCATCTGACGAAAGTAGGTAGAACTTACATGAAGACGGAGCGCTCGCTCTGGAAAAAATCCTGCAAGGATGAGGCTGGCATCTCCACAACGCTTCAAAAAGACTGCTCTTTCTGCTCTTGATCGACGATCTGATTCCAAAAAGTCAAGTGCTAATATACGCCACACGATATCAGTATCCCGTAGATGTTCGATGAGACAACTTACAAGAAAAAGTCTGAGATTCCTTGACAAAGCAATGTGTGCTTTTTCTTCACCCACTCTGACCAAATCATCAAACAACACTGTTTCCTCTGAAACATAGGGATTCTTTTCGGCGATGAGTAACATATTCTTCTCCTTGAGTTAGTTTAAGGAACGCAAGTCCATAATGAGACACCCTCTTATCTTTGTCAAGCCGTATGCATATTCTATTCAAAATGACCCACGGAGGTATTCAGTTCACTCTGTCATAAGACTTTTCAATTAAAAATAATAAAAAACGAGGGAGTCATTGACTCCTCTCGTGAGAAACACATTTCACTTTTTTCGCACAATCTTGGCCTTCTTGATAGCGCCAAGTCGTACGATAACACGCTGTACTTCAGCCGTCTGAGAGAGGCTCCTTTTCGACGAAGTCCGCCGGAGAGATATCTCCATTCTGACCATTGCGTTTCCAGAAACGGAAATGGAAATGTCCGTCATTCGCCTTGGCGGATTTCAGACGTTTTACGAGGCCAGATGAAATCAAAAGCACATCGTGCAACTTACCATCACTACCTGACATATTGACGTGTTTGCTTATATGGTCACTGCCAAGACCTCGAGCCGAAAGTTCTGACTCCAAACTCTCATTAGTGAAAATATCACACTCCACAAACCACTGTACTGCTCTGCTCACTTTCTCTTTAGTATCACTCATTTTCTACTCCTTGAAAAGTCGCATCACTATTCGCAAAGAACCAATCCCCTCTGACGACATCACAGAATAGACCAACATCTCCTTCCTGTCAATCTCTTCAATCCTTGGATTTCTTCTTCTGAATACTCCCCGAGTGATCCATCGCTTCTGATGACTCTGTGACAAGGAATGGCAGGATCGAAATTTTTTTCAGAATAGACCCAATAACCCGACTGGCTTTCGGACTTCCTGCCCGCTTCGCTACAGAGGCGTATGTCATCATCTTTCCTTTTGGAATTTTCTTCACGACAGCCAATACTTTTTCAGTGAATGATCACATATTTTTATGATAAAAAATTCAGCTTGTGAGCCCGAGTTTCTTGAGACGCGAAGAGATAGCGCCTTGCTTCCTGCCGAACGTTTCTGCCATCTCACGAATCTGCACTCCTTTATGAAAAAGTTTCTTCAATCGCTCATCCTCTTCGACAGTCCACTTCGCATACGCCTTGGGATATTCTTCGCGAATTTTCCCGAACGGCCTTTCTCCAACTTTTTCTTTTTTCTTCTTCTCCTTTTTTTCCTTTTTTTGTTTGCCCTCACACAAGACAATGAAATTTTTCTCGATTTCTTCGATTCTCTCCTGTGAAAGAAGATTATACTCCTTTTCTGCCAAGAGAGAGGCTTTGCGAAACTGCTCATCTTTCGCTGAAACAAGAGGGTGGACTTGAAATGCCCGTGCGTTCACACCGAGGAGATGAATGCCCGCGAGCGTCCGCACCCGTGAAAGCGCCACATACCCCTGTCCATATTCGAATGTCTGCGACAGATCTATCACCGCTGAATCGAGGCTCACTCCCTGACTCTTGTGGATAGTCATCGCCCACGCCAAACGAAGCGGTACCTGGGTAATCTTGGCGAATACTTCATCTCCCTCAGCGATAGTCCATTCCATCGGCTCCGTTTCGATACGTACGCCATCTGACGTTTTCACTATCGGATAGTGTGTTCCTGCAGAAAAACCGACAACGATGCCAAGCGTTCCATTGACAAATCCCTGATTGGCATTGTTTTTTGTAAACATTACCGCCGCACCCTCTTTTAACTCCAGACGTTCCGGAGAAAGACACCCGCGAATGAGGGCATCTGTCAGTGTCTCTGGTCCGCGTGTGGCCATCACGAACAACTTCGTTTTCCCTGGGAGTTTCTGCAGTTCTCTCATATTGATCGTATCAACATTGATATTGTGAGAGAACAACCGCGTCATATCATCCGGCAACTCTTCCTGAGAGATGATGCGTTCGCTCAAACTTTCGAAATGCATTTCATCGAACGTATTACCACGAATAGCCGAAAGAATATCAAGAAACTTCTTATCTTCTTGGCGATGTTGCTCCGTAAGATAACAGACGACAGGCATCAAACCTCGCCAAGCGTCGGAGTCAAAAGCGAATTCTATGGCTGTTCCCTTTTTCGCCACCGGTGGCAATTGGAAAAAATCCCCCACCAAGACGACCTGCAATCCTCCAAACGGCACTTTCAGTTTGCGTACCTTGCGACAAACCCTCTCGACCAGCGTCAAGACTTTTCCGTCCAACATAGATACCTCATCGATGATGAGCACTTTCGCCTTCTTGATACGCTTCGCGACATAACGATTCTCTGCGATATGCCTCAATTCATCATCATCGAGTTCCTGATGGACACCGATACCGCTCCACGAATGTATCGTCATACCGTGGATATGCGTAGCAGCAATACCCGTCGATGCGGTCACGGCGAAATCGATCTCATGTAGACGGAGATAATCAGTGTACTGATTGATGATATGCGTCTTCCCTGATCCTGCCTCTCCGGTCAAAAAAACATTGACGCCGGATTTGAGGAGAGCAAAAGCTTGTTCTTGAATCATACTTATTTCAGATATATCTCTATCCTACATTGTCACTACATACTCTGCAATATGATACACATACTCTCGCTGTTCTTCAATCAGTTCTCCTCTCTAGACAAAAGGGCTTTTATTCGTTACAATAATCATATTTGCAATGGGCCGTTAGCTCATCTGGTAGAGCACCGCATTTGCAATGCGGGGGTAGCAGGTTCGAGTCCTGTACGGTCCACTCTATTCCTCCTCTTGAATTTTTTCCACATTTATGTTAGTATTCGAGATGCTCTTTTGTGAGTGAGAGATATCTGATAGAGCGAACGAAAGAGAAATATGGGTGATTAGCTCAGTTGGTTAGAGCGCTACACTGATAATGTAGAGGTCCCAAGTTCGAATCTTGGATCACCCACCACTTATGATAAAAAAAGGAAGTATGTGATACAATTCAGCATATAGCGGGGTAGAGCAGTTCCGCCACAGCGGACAAGCTGGCAGTTTACCCGCCGTAGGTGGGCTCGTCTGCTTGTTACAAATATGTATATGATTTACGCATTACAATTTGATGACAATAGAATATATGTTGGTATGACGATGAATCTACAGTGTAGGGTACGTGAGCATAGAAGAGGAAAAAATAAGTCAACAAAAGGGAGAAAGATAACAAAAGTATTGAAAATTGAGAAATGTTCTGATAGTATATCTGCTAGAGCACGAGAGAAATATTGGAGGTCAGGGCAAGGGAGAGAAAAGTTGAAGAAATATAGCGGGGTAGAGCAGTCTGGCAGCTCGTCTGGCTCATAACCAGAAGGTCGGTGGTTCGAATCCACCCCCCGCAACAAGTGATAGCGAAAAGAGGAGGGAGTAAGTGAACGGCTTCACTTACGAGTGGATGAGAAGGGATTTTTTTCTAAAAAGAAAAATCCCAGGCTCCCCGGACGAATCCACCCCCGCAACAAGTGATAGCAAAGACAGATATTTCTCATAACAAGGTGTCCAAAAAGCCCGCATGCTTTTTTGTTTTTTAAAAGTAAGGCAGGGTAGCTCAGTTGGTTAGAGCATAGCCTTCATAAGGCTGGGGTCGCGAGTCCGAATCTCGCCCCTGCTACATAGGAACAGCGTTGATAATTTGAGGAAAAACGGGGGCGTAGCTCAGCTGGTTAGAGCGACTGCCTGTCACGCAGTAGGTCGCCGGTTCGAGTCCGGTCGCTCCCGCCAAGATTAAAATACACCCATTATAGGTGTATTTTTATTTTTCAAATAGGGTTGCTGACAGAGAAGAATCTCGTTACAATGGGAAACAATAAGTATCACCACCAAAAAATCAACAAAAAAAATACGCTCTATGCATCCATCCGCTCTCCTTTACGCACTCAGTCTCATCCCTGGCATCGGGAATAGAACCCTCCGTGTACTGCTCGAACATTTCGGAAACGCCGAAGCGATATGGGAAGCCGATGAAAAAAGCCTCCTGGGCACGAACTGTCTTCGCCCAAAAATGGTCTCCACTCTCATACAAGGGAGACAGACCATTCACCCTGACCAAAAATGGGAGGAAGTCATCAGTCAGGGTATCGATATTCTCGCCTTCACCGATACTTCGTATCCACGTCTGTTGAAAGAAATTCCCGATGCTCCAATGATTCTTTTCACACGAGGGAATTATGTGTGGGAAGAAAAACCGCTTATCGCTATCGTCGGATCGCGCAAATTCACCAATTACGGCGAACAAGCTGCTTATCATCTCGCAACCGATCTCGCTTCCGCCGGATACGTCGTCGTTTCCGGTCTCGCATTTGGTATCGATTCCATCGCCCATAAAGCAGCTCTCGATGCTCACTCTGAGACGCTGGCCGTGCTCGCCGGCGGTGTGGATGATATGTCCATCGCCCCTCAGACACATCTCCCGCTCGCTCGAAATGTAATGCGTTCCGGTACGCTCGTATCAGAATATCGTCCTGGCACAAAGGTACAGGAAGGGACGTTTCCTGCCAGAAACCGCATCGTGGCAGGTATGTGTCTCGGAACATTGGTCATCGAAGCCCCCGAAAGAAGCGGTGCCCTCATCACGGCACGCTTGGCTCTCGATGACAATCGGGAAGTCTTCGCTGTACCAGGATCCATCTTCTCTCCCCTCTCATTCGGCACCAATAACCTCATCAAAGCCGGAGCGAAAATAGTCACATCCGTACAGGATATTCTCGAGGAATTCCCTCTCCCAGAAAAGAGTACCTCTTCCTCTCAAAACATTCTTTTCCAGAAAAATAACACGCTGACACAGGAAGAAGAAAAAATACTCTCATTTCTCTCGCACGAACCCGTTCACGTTGACAAGATTATCAAAGCGACTAAACTGGAAACATCGTCTGTCAGTTCTTCTCTTGCTCTCCTTGAGATAAAAGGATCGATACGAAACGTCGGCGGAATGTATTATATTAAACTCTAGCAACAAGCAGTAAGAAGCAAGTAGCAAGGACGAAGCCTCAAAGCATTCTTTTCCCTTACTACTTTTCTACATACTACTTTCTACTTCTACACTATGAAACTCCTCATCGTCGAATCTCCCTCCAAAGCCAAAACCATAGAAAAATATCTCGGAGGTGAGTACAAGGTCATCGCTTCTGTCGGTCACGTCCGAGATCTCCCCAAATCGAACAAAGACGCTATCGACATCGAGAGTGGTTTCATTCCGCGCTATATCATTTCTCCCGGTAAAGAATCCGTCGTCAGAGATATCAAATCCCTCGTCAAAAAAAGCGATACCGTTCTCCTTGCAAGCGACCCTGACCGTGAAGGTGAGGCCATCGCTTGGCATGTGGCTGAAACTTGCGGTATCAAGAAACCCAAGCGTGTTCTCTTCTACGAAATCACCGAAAAGTCCGTCAAAAAGGCTGTCGCTCATCCGGGTGATCTCGACATTAATCTCCGCAAAGCCCAAGAAGCCAGGCGTGTTCTCGACCGTCTGGTCGGATATGATCTTTCCGGACTCATCTGGAAGAAAGTTCGCTACGGACTCTCTGCCGGACGAGTACAATCCCCGGCACTCCACATCCTCACTCTCCGAGAAAAAGAAATCAAAAGTTTCATCCCTGAGGCATATTTCGTCATTACGGCGGAATGCGTAACGGAAAAGAAAGAAAAGATAGTTTTCACTTGCACTGAACAACCGAAAGACAAAAAAACCACAGAAAATATTCTTGATCTTGCCAAGAAAAAACAATGGGAAATAGTTGAGGTAAAAATGACAGAGGCGCTCCGTCGTCCGTATGCGCCGTTCACGACATCAACGCTTCAACAAGCAGGCAGTTCACGACTCGGGATGTCTCCCTCCCGTACGATGCGTGCCGCCCAAAAACTTTATGAGAAAGGATTCATCACCTATATGCGTACTGACAGTATCTCTCTTTCTGAGACCGCCCTGCCGGAAATCATTGCCGTCGTGAAAAAAGAATTCGGGGAAAAATATCTCTCTGTCCGTCGCTACAAGACCAAGGGTAAAAATGCTCAAGAAGCTCACGAAGCCGTCCGACCGACGGATACGTCCAAGAAAACTGCCGGATCCACGGAAGATGAGAAGAAGCTCTATGCGCTCATCCGTACCAGAACGCTCGCTTCACAGATGAGTGATGCGGAAATACTCCGTACGAAAATCATTGCCAACACAACCGATCGAGCGCTCCCCGATTTTTCAGTCAACGGTTCACATCTCCTTTTCGATGGCTGGCTCACTCTCGACACCGTTGCACGCGGAGACAACGTCGAAGTACCACGAGTCGCAGTATCTGATCCGCTCGATCTGAAGAAAATCACATCGGAAGAAAAACAGACTGAACCACCGCAACGGTATTCTGAAGCTGGTCTCGTCAAAGAACTCGAGAAACGCGGTATCGGCAGACCAAGCACCTACGCCTCCATCGTAAAAACCATCCAAGACCGTGGCTATGTCGAAAAAGAAGGCAAGGCACTGAGTGTCACCGATACCGGTATGGTCGTCGATGACTTCCTCTTCAAACATTTCGAAAATATGGTTTCTGAATCATTCACCGCCGATATGGAAAATAAACTCGATGATATCGCAGAGGGTACGCGTGAATACGAGAAAACACTTAGAGATTTCTACATACCATTCGCCAAAGAAGTGGAAAGCAAAAACAAAATAGAAAAAGTCACCAATATGGGCGATGCCCCAGAGGGAACCGTCTGTCCGAAATGCGGAGCGAAGATGGTCATCAAATTGGCTCGCAACGGCAAGTTCTTCAGCTGTTCACGTTTCCCGGAATGCGATGGGGCGCTCACCGAAGAAGGCAAAGAACTCGAACCACCCAAAGAAACTGGCGAGGCCTGTCCGAAATGCAAGGATGGGAAACTCATGGAACGCACCGGAAAATTCGGGAAATTCATCGCTTGTTCTAACTATCCGAAATGTAAATTCATCAAGCGAGATGAGAATGCACTCCCCACAACAGATATCACCTGTCCTACGTGTGGCAAGGGGAAAATGACCGAACGTCGGGGTCGTTTCGGCATTTTCTATAGCTGTTCCAACTATCCTGATTGCAAAAATGCCATCAAGGCCAAACCGACCGGCAATCTCTGCCACTACATCCGTGAGGACAAGAATAAGAAAGGGTGTGGCGCACTTATGATGGAGGGAACCAAGAATATCCCTGAGCGGTGTAGTGATAAAACCTGCCCCAATCATCGACCAGACAAACTGAAGTAAATGTATGATGCCCACCCGCACCGATTCGCTACGCTCTCGGAGCGATTCGGGCGGGGAAGAGACAAGAACAATACCGGAAAGATATTCAAAGAAGGAATGTCCCGACCATCGGCCGGATAAGGTAAAAAATGAGGAAAAACTTCCGAATTCTCTCCGATCATAACCCATACACGTTACGAACAGCAGACAGTAAAAAAGAAAAACAGCGGAGAGACCGCTGTTTTTTCTTTTGTACTTTTCAGTATTCAACGCTAAGGCAGATTATGGCTTGGGTTTTATCCCCACCTCGATGGCGCGCGTTATATCCCGATACATACCGAGAAACCGTATTTTTACGACTTTATTGCGCCACTCAGCGTCGTCACAAGAAATCGAATTGAATATCGGATCAACATCGGTTCCTGTATTTTCATAGAAAGCCGCTGTATAACTGCCTTCATTGACCGTTCCGTCAATCTGACTCGAGCTACAGGAAGCACCGCTCAGATTACTGGACAATTCACTGAGATCGGCAATCGAACCATTCGGAGTGAGAACTGTTATGCCATCATCATTGGTCTTATATATCTGTTGCAACACGACTTCCGCAGCACTATCGGCCACCTGGAAAGAGATATTGGAATTCCTCGACGAAAGAGTTGATCGCCGTGTTGTCACAGAAACGACCGCCACAGAAAGAGCGCCAATCAAGAGGAAAGAGAGAACGATGAGAGAAAAAACAAGCGATGATCCTTTGAGATTCATAGTCTATCTGTATAAATAATCATTGTTTCCAGTATACCACATTTTTTATGTGAACCACCGGGATTTCACCATCAACACCAGAACAAAAATCGCAAGCATAATAAGGACGATCGTACCGCCGGTCGAGAGGTTGAGGTAAAAAGAAACGATGATACCAGAAAGGACAGAAAAGAATGAAATTATTTCGGCAGAGACGACGGTCTGTATGAAACTCTTCCTCAGTTGAAGTGCTGTCACCACGGGGATGACAATGAGCGCCGCGATAAGCAGTACTCCGACGATAGGAATAGCCAAAGAAACAGTCAGTGCCGCAAGAACGATCAGGATGATGTTGACGAGGCGTGTTCGGATACCGCTCACTTGAGCTGCCTCCTCGTCGAATGTCACATAGACAAGTTCTTTATAGAATGCCAGAAGAAGCGTCACGACAATGACCGCTAAGAAAGCGATGACATACACATCCTGTTCCGTAACAGTGATGATACTTCCGAAGAGATAATTAAAGAGATTGGTGTTGAAACCGTGTGCCAGGCTGAGAAGCACGATGGCAAGCGCCAAACTTCCTGAAAGGAAAAGTGCCAATGCTGATTCACCATAAATCTTTTTCGAATCTCGGAGCCGTTCAATGCCGAGCGAGGCCAACACCGTCGTCGCAAGCGCCGTCAGAACAGGATTGATACCAAGGAAAAGGCCGATGGCAATACCCGCAAGCGACACATGAGAGAGGGTATCCGCAATAAGCGAATACCTCCGAAGCACGAGGAAGATGCCGATGAGCGGTGCGATGAACGCAACAATCATACCGGCCTCCATCCCGCGTATGATGAAACTATATTGGAAAATATCCGGAATCATAAAGATGGAGTGATCATATTACGATCTGTTCTTTCTTTCGCATCCTCAAATATTCTTCCGGTGAAGAATAGCTCTCGAGCGTCCTATCGATCCAAGCGATATGCATCACTTCATTCGTCACTCTCTCAATATCGTGCGATATGAGCACGAGTGTCAAACCAAGCTCCCGATTGAGTTTCCGAAGCAATACATAAAAATCATTCTGAGCCTGTCTATCGATACCGGCTGTCGGTTCATCCAGAAAGATGACTTCGGGCTGGCTAACAATGGCACGAGCGATGAAGACACGTTGCTGCTGGCCTCCTGACAGATCCCCGATGAGCCGTTTCTTGTATTCCCACATATCGACCTGCTTCAGTGATTCTTTCACTAATTTTCTGTCTTCCACCGTGGTTCGAGCGAAGAGACCTCTTTTGGCATATCTCCCCATCAATACCACTTCTTCAACAGTCGCAGGGAAACCCGCATCAAAATACGTCGCTTTCTGCGGTACATATCCAACCTTGTACCAATCCTTGAACTCACTGATTTTTTGTCCGAATAATCGGATCTCTCCTCTGGTCGGCGAAAGCAAACCGAGCATACTCTTGAGCAAAGTGGTTTTTCCAGCTCCATTCGGACCGATAAGACCGACATAATCCCCGGGATGAACGGTAAAAGTGATGTTCTTTAAAACGTTTGTTTTCCCGTCATAAGAGAAAAAGACGTCTTGTACTTCAATAATATTTTTACTATGGTCTACCCTCACACCAATTGCTCTGGCAGGGGTTTTTAATGTTGTACCATTTTCTGTTTCCATTTCTCTTCGAATTATAAAGTTAGCCTTTTCAGTTGGTGTGGGGGTCTACTCGTTGCATCGCAGTGCTGTTTTCAGATTTATAAGATTATTCTGCATTACTGAAAAATAATTTTCTCCAGAGACAACTTCTTCGTCTGTCAATCCTTCGATAGGATTCAATACCAATGTCTGTGCTCCCACTTCTTTCGCGATAGTCTGTGCCAATTTCGGGCTAATGAGACTCTCAAAGAAAATATACTTCACATCGTTCTCTTTTGCAAAAGTCACGATATCCCCGATCTCTTTGGCTGATGGTTCGGCATCAGGCGACAAACCGGCGATAGGAACCTGTGTCAACCCATAAGCCTGTGCCAAATATCCGAAAGCCGAATGCGAAGTAACGATATTTTTTTCTTTACAGGTTGAAAGGCTTTGCATATACATATTGTCCAGATCGACCAGTTTCGATTTGAGCACTTCTGCGTTGGATCGGTATACGATTTCGTTCGATGGATCTGCTTGTACGAAACCCTGCGTGATCTTGTCCACCATCTGCTCGGCCAGCACCGGACTGAGCCACACGTGAGGATCTACTATCGTCTTCCCTTCTTCTACGAAAGTTCCTGTCGCCAAACCCTCTCCTGCAACGATGATACTCATACGGTTCGGGTCGATATTTCTTGTGATGCTGTCTCCCCAGGCTTCCAATCCGTCACCATTCAAAATAAGGAGATCGCTCTTCTCAATACTGGCCCTGTCTTGCGGTGTCGGTTCATACTCGTGCGGTTCGGATCCGGATGGAGTGATATTGTACACTAGAGCCATCTCCTGTGCAATTTCTTTAGCGAAAAAGAAAAGTGGGTAGAAACTTGTTACGACAGAAATCTGCTCCGTAGCGACACTCTTTTGGCTCACTTGCGACTGCCTCTCAGACAAACGAACACCAATAACAACGAGTATAATGATGCACACGATTCCTCCAAAAAATAAATTTTTCTTCATATCCCTTCTTCTTTAGTTGATTATATACTCTGACACCTCCTGCAAAGACCGAAAAATTCGAGAGAATGTCTCAGAATAGTGAATCCTCTCTCATCACTCACCTTCTTTTCTTCTGCGAATAACCTATCCTCGTTCATATCGACATCCTCCACCCGTTCACATTGCAGACAAATGAGGTGATGATGATGCTCACGGAAAGCCAATTCATAATACTGTTTCCGATCTCCGAGTCGAACAACGCCGATGATACCTATATTCTGTAACTGTTCCAATGCCCGATATACGGTCGTTTTATTCACCGTTAACTGTATTTTCCGCAATTTACACAGTATATCTTGTACAGAGAGGGGAGCCTCATTCTGGAACAAGACATCCACCAAAGATCTGCGTATTTTTGTAAGACGTAGGTGATGAGCTTTCAAAAGAGTGAGTATTTCTTCTCTGTATTCCATATTTTTATAATAACGCAACTCAGTTGCATTTGTCAAGGAGAGGGGAGGGTCTCTCTTTCAATACGCTTGAAAAAACTACCGAGAACGCTTCACGTAGCATCGGATGTTCGGCGGGGTTGCTCTTCTTCTTGTTTGACCTATACTGTATGTACGGATTTATTCTTATGTTTTATCAACTATGCCCTCCCCGATCACCATCAATGATGTTTTGAAAACAGCTGTTCATCCTTTTTCGAACGATGATCAGAAGCTCATTTTAGAGGCGTACCATTTCGCAGAAAATGCCCATCGCGGACAAAAACGAAAGTCAGGAGCAGACTACATCGTGCACTGTCTGCACGTGGCGAAAACTCTCGCTGAAATCGGTATGGATACGAAAACGATCATGGCATCCATCCTCCACGATGTGCCGGAAGATACCGAAATAACACTCACAGAAATAGAGAAGAAATTCGGGACAGAAATCGCCTACCTCATCGACGGCATCACCAAACTCGGAAAGATAAAATTGCGTGGTACCAGGGAAGAATATTATCTCGAAAATCTGCGAAAAATGTTCCTTGCTATGGCGCAGGACATCCGTGTCGTGATCATCAAGCTCGCTGACCGGTTACATAATATGCGTACGCTCAGTCATCTCCCGCCTGAAAAACAAAATCGCATCGCCAAAGAAACAATGGAAGTCTATGCTCCTATCGCCAATCGATTGGGCATCGGCGAAATTCAAGGTGAACTGGAAGACCTCTGCTTCAAATATCTCAAACCCGAACATTACGCGGAAACCAAAAAAATCGAAGAAACCTACCTGCACGAAGGCAAAGGGTATATGAATCGCACCGTGGAGCTTTTTCGCACCGTGTTGGAAAAAGAAAAAATCCGCTTGATCGATGTCAGCGGCCGTACCAAACATCTCTACCGTCTCTACCAAAAACTGAAGCGCCACGAGATGGATATCAGCCGCATCTATGATCTCATCGCGATCCGTATCATCGTTCCCGAAATCGCCGACTGCTACGAGGCGCTCGGCATCATTCACCGCGAATATCGACCGATGGTCGGACGCATCAAGGACTACATCTCCCTCCCGAAGCCGAATGGCTATCAATCACTTCATACGACTATCTTCGGTCCTGATGGCCGTATCATTGAAATCCAGATCCGTACCCAAAAGATGCATGACGAATCTGAATACGGTATCGCTGCCCACTGGATGTACGCGGAAAAAGCGCGCTCCAGTTGGCGCAATCTTTTTTTCCGCAAGAGAACCGATCCGACTACCCTGCCCAAAGAACTCGTGTGGGTGAGACAATTGAAAGAATGGCAGAAAGAAATCGGCCGTGATGACAAAGCATTCGCGGAAGGACTCAAGATAGAATTCTTCAAGAATCATATTTTCGCCTTCACGCCGAAAGGCGACATCATCGAACTGCCGGAAGAAGCCACTCCGATCGATTTCGCCTATGCCATCCACAGCGAAATCGGCAATCGCGCCGTCGGTGCCAAAGCCGACGGAAAAATGGTACCGCTCGACTACCATATCGAGAATGGACAAGTGATCCAGATCCTCACTGTCAAAGAAAAGAAGAGGCCGAGCCGCGACTGGCTCAGCTTCGTGAAAACTTCTTCCGCGAAATCCCACATCCAACGCGAACTTCGTCACGACGAATTCGAGGTGAAATAATCATTCTTTGGTGGCACGCATCACTTCTTCGAGCGATGTGATTCCTTGCACTATTTTCAGGAAACCATCCTGTACCATCGTCGACATACCGTTCTTTATGGCTTCAGTTTCGATTTCCTCTGTTGTTGCCGATTGCATAATAAGCTTGCGAATATTCGTATCCATCGGAAGGACTTCATAAATACCATTGCGACCATGGTAGCCTTCACCACCACATTGGTCGCAACCTGTCGGTTTGTAAAATGTCACTTCATCCCACGTTTTCGCCTTTTCGACGAATTTCTTGGCGACAGGATCATTTTTGAGGAATTGAAAAATATCATCGATATCATACGATTTGCCGAGTGATTCGATCTCTTTTTTATCAAGCGTGTATGGTTTGCGACATTCGACACACAAACGCCTGATGAGACGCTGTGCGATAATGACATTCACCGTAGACGCGATGAGAAATGGCTCTGCCCCCATATCGATCATACGTGGCAATGTCGCGGCAGCATTGTTGGTATGGAGGGTCGAGAGGACAAGGTGTCCCGTCATAGCGGCATGCATAGCGATCTCGAGCGTCTCCTGATCTCGGATTTCACCCACCATAATGATATCCGGATCCTGACGGAGGAGCGACCGCAGAGCGGCAGCAAATGTCATACCGACTTTCGGGTTGATCTGCGTCTGATTGACGCGTGGCATACGATATTCTACCGGATCCTCTACCGTACTGATGTTGACTTCCGTCGTGTTCAAAATATCCATCACCGTATAGAGCGTAGTTGTTTTCCCTGACCCGGTCGGACCGGTGACGAGAATCATTCCGTTCGGTTTGTTGATTTCACGATGAACGGCTTCGAGCGCCGAGCCACTGAGCCCCATCTTCTCAAGTGTCAGCCCTTTGGATGTCTCATCCAAGAGACGCATCACGATTTTCTCACCATCGAAAACCGGCAACATACTGACACGAAAAGAAATCTTGTATTCATCATTCTGGATTTTGAAACGTCCATCTTGTGGCAAACGATGTTCGTCAAGTTTCAGATTGGAAAGCACCTTGATACGAGCAACGATACCGGTCGCTACGTCCTTGGGCAGAGTCATCGCATCGTGGAGGACACCATCGATACGATATCTGACGTGGACTTCTTTCTCATCCGGTTCGATATGGATATCGCTCGCCGATTCGAGAATAGCGTGTTTGAGGAGTGTATCCACGATACGGATGATAGGGAGCCCGGCTGCAACTTGCGCAAGATTTTCTTCATCTCTCTCCTCGCCATCCGGTTTGATATCACCGGTGAGCATATCTCCGAATTCTGCCTTGAGTGTCTTCTCATACTGACGGAGCACCACTTGGATACTCTCACGAGTCGTGAGGCAAGGCACTATTTTCAGTCCGGTTTTTTTCTTGATGAAGTCGATCGTCTGGAGGTCTTCCGGATTGAGCATCGCCACCTTCAGATTGACGCCATTTTTCTCAAAAGAAACGATATTATATTTCTTGGCGATAAGCTCCGGAACAATCTGCAGAACTTCGACAGGAATCGTCTCCTTGGAAAGATCGACAAAAGGAATGCCCAAAATATAAGCATAGACTTTCTGCAGTTCTACTTCTTGAATCAATTTTTTTTCCAAAAGCAAAGCTCCGAGGTTCTTATTTTCCTTCTTGGCCTCAAGAGCGGTCTGTTCAACGACATCTTTGGGAACGATATTGGAATCGAGTAGGAAACTCCTCAATTCCTCGAATTCGATACGCATACGTTCAATATTTATTACCAAATAAAGCAAGAGAAGCGAAAGCTTGTCTACCTTTGGCACGGTTTACTTTCATTTCCGAGTACTTGCCCACCTCTAGAGAGAGTACCAGTAAAATCGGGGAATACACGTTATTTTCTTTGTTTCCATTATAGCATAAAAAAGAAGTCCCTCTCCCGAAAGACTTCTTTTCTTGACTCATTCTCCCTTTAGAAATTACATCATACCTCCCATACCGGCCATCGGATTACCCCCACCCCCGAGAGGCTCTTCTTTTCCTTCATCGACGACGGCTGCTTCAGTCGTGAGAAGAAGAGCGGCTACTGACACGGCGTTCTCAAGTGCAGTGCGTGTCACTTTGAGCGGATCGATGATACCGGCTTTGACCATATCATCCTCGAACACGTTCTCTTTCGCATTGTACCCGAAATTTGCCAATTTATTTTCAAGAACTTTGTTCAACACAACGGCAGGATCCTGCTCTCCTGCATTAAAAGCGATTTGACGGAGCGGTTCAGAAAGTGCCTTGAGAACGATTTCGTATCCTGCTTTGAATTCATAATCAGTCACAGACGACTTCTTCTGTCCTGCGACGAAGAGAGCTGCTTTCACAAGTGCCGTCCCTCCACCGGCCACGATGCCTTCTTCGATGGCTGCTTTCGTCGCGGCAATGGCATCTTCCATCTTGTCCTTCATATACTTGAGCTCTGTTTCCGTCGAAGCTCCGACACGGATCACCGCCACTCCACCAACGAGTTTCGCCATCCGTTTCTTTAATTTCTCACGATCATACTCACTGTCAGATTTTCCGATCAGTGTCTTGATTTCCAATACGCGCGCCTCGATATCTTTTTTCTTCCCCTTACCACCGACAATCGTCGTCGCGTCCTTGGTAGTGATGACTTTCTGTGCCGTACCGAGCATCGTAAGAGTTGTCTTTTCCAATTTCATCCCCTTGTCTTGAGAGACAACGGTTGCTCCTGTCAGAAGGGCGATATCATCGAGGATAGCTTTGCGACTCTCACCAAATTCCGGTGCTTTGACCGCGATCACATTGATCACACCACGGAGTTTATTGACCACCAGCGTCGCCAACGCTTCACCATCGACGTCTTCAGCGATGATGACGATATCTTTCTTACCGGTTTTTGCAAGCTCATTCAACAGCGGTACAATATCAGCGATGGCTGAAATTTTCTTGTCGGTAATGAGAATGGCCGGGTTCGCGAGTTCCGCTGTCTGAGATTCAGCATCAGTCATCATATACGGCGAGATGAACCCTTTGTCGAAATTCATCCCCCTGACGATCTCTTTGGAAAGTCCGAGTGTCTGGGATTGTTCCGTCGTGACGACACCGTCCTTGCCTACCATATCCATCACATCGGCGATCATCTCTCCCATCTCACGACTCTCAGCAGAGATGATGGCGACATTGGTGATTTCCTGCTTGGAAGAAATTTTCTTGGAGTTTTTTTTCAAAATTTCTATCACCTCATTCTTGGCAGATTCCATACCACGGCGAATGCCGATCGGATTGATCCCTGTTTCCACGAATTTCAACCCTTCACGCGCCAATGCCTGCATAATGACTGTCGAAGTGGTCGTTCCATCGCCTGCTATCTCATTCGTCTTCTCGGCCACTTGCTTGATCAGTTCCGCTCCCAGATTTTCAAACTTGTCTTTCAATTCTATTTCTTTGGCAATCGTCACGCCATCATTGGTGATTGTCGGTCCGCCGTATGATTTAGCCAAAATGACATTGCGTCCTTTTGGACCCAGGGTTACCTTCACAGCATCAGCCACTTTGTCGATACCGATTTTGATTTGTTTACGCGCATCCGCACTGTAAAAAATTTGCTTTGACATAATTTTTTTGATACTTTAAACGTATTAGCACTCTCTATTATAGACTGCTAGAAAAAAATCGTCAAGAGACATTCTCTTACTCATATCGGAGCGCTTCCAGTGCGTGAATTTTGGAAGCACGCATCGCGGGGAATATCCCTGTAATCAAGCCGAGAAAAAAGATAAAAATAACAATGGAAATAACGAAGGCTGTCGGAACCTCAACAAACGAAGAAGCTACCACACCGTATCGGATGGCAAAAATATTCATCAAATAATTTACTCCTCGCGCGGCACCATATCCAAAAACCAGTCCTATGATACCACCGAGAAAACTGATGAGGAATGCTTCAAAAATAAATATCTTGAAAATATCGGTTCTCTTGGTACCGAGCGCCTTTAAAATTCCCACCTCTTTGGTCCGTTGCAAAAGAGAAATACTCAAAGTATTGAGCATTCCCATAGCGGAAATGGACATAATAATCACGCCAAACACGATCAAAATAGACCTGACAATGAGAAAGAAAGAATTAATATCCGCAATGGTATCGATAACGCTTTCCGTCACAAAGGCTGTCTGCTCAATCTGCAGACGCACGGATTCAATACTGGACTCGTTTTTCACTCGCGCCTTGGCAAACTGTCCTGTCACACCGCCATAGCGTTCCCGAATTTCCTCTATGGAAATGTAAGCATACACCGCATCATCTTTCGTTTGATCATTGATAATCCCAACAATGGTCACCATATTCTCATGCTCATTTTTTGGTGTCTCTTCTGGGACATCTTCTACATCAGCAAGCATATCATCCGTTACCACAGCACTGTATTCTATCGTTTTTCCGATGCTCTCGCTTGGATTCTCAAAACCAAGAAGATTGGCGAGTTTCGGCGTAATCAAAATACCTTCCGGCTCCGTAAAAATCTTTTCTCTTAATGTCTGACTCACATCCGATCGTGCCAAATCGAGATAGTGTCGACTGACCGCGTTGATCACCACATCAGTTTGTGAATCTCCTTGAAATAATTTTCCTCCGATACTGGAACGGATTTCCACTTGCTCGATGCCATCGATCCCCCGGATTCGTTCCAATGTGTTCTTATCGAGCAAAACGAAACTTTCCAAACTTTTATTCGTGATATCAATGATATCGCTCGGATTGTTTTTAGTCACTTCGTGAATCACCATTTCCTGCACCCCAAAGCCAAGAGAAATAAGGAGAGTGATGACACCAATACCAATAGCCACACCACCGATAGTCAATATGGATCGCATCCGGTTAGCAAACATATTGCGATACCCGATGAAGAGTACCGATGATATCCGCATATGTGAAAAACGCGTTCTCACTTTCTGAGTCCTTGCGATTTCATTTTTTTTCTGATGTGAAAAAAAAGACATAGTTTTATGCTACTATTTTTGTTTCCCCTGTTTTTTTAACTTCTCCCATTTCTTCCAACTTCGAAAGGGATTGTTTATTGATGATATCCGATGTAATCTGTCCATCCACCATATTGACAATCCTCGATCCAAATTTATATTGATCCGTATTGTGAGTAACCATCAAAATGGTAATCTTGAATTGTTGGGAAATATTCCTCACGAGTGTCATCAGTTCTTCTCCTGACCTGAAATCCAAATTTCCTGTCGGTTCATCAGCAATAAGAAACTTCGGATCGAGAAGCAACGATCGAGCTAAAGCGATACGCTGTTGTTGTCCTCCGGAAAGATCAAATGGTCGATGATCCGCCCACTTCCCCATTCCGACGAGTTCAATCAATTTAGCGGCTATCACAATACTCTCATCAAATGTTCTTCCCGCGATCACCCCCGGTATGGCGATATTCTCGATGACGGTGAGTGATTTGATCCAAAATGGTTGTTGCGGAATAAATCCGATAAAATGATTTCGAAAATGGGCTCGCCAATCTTTTGTACGGCTCCAAATATCTTCTTCCTCGATGAAAACAGTGCCTTCGGTCGGGTTTTCCAATCCATAGATAGAATGAAGCAGTGTCGATTTCCCACAACCAGATGGCCCCACCAAAAGCACGAATTCTCCTTCAGTAATTTCCAAGTTAATACCATAAAGAACCGGGATGTCCTGTATCCCAACATGAAAACTCTTCTTGAGTCCTACCACTTTGATAACCATTTTCTTTTCTTCGGCCATATTTTCTTTTTCTCTCATTTTTAATTCCCTCGTATTTTCGCAATCCATCCGAAATTATTGAGGAAAGTCCTCGTGATGACTTCAGTAGCATTAGCTTTCGACTGTTCTACAGGAACCGTTGCCGCATCAGTAACGGTCTTATTACCCGCTTCATCAGAGGCTTCAACCTGATAACTATACACATCACCCGCTTCTGCCGGAATGGTGATCAGGTGATAGGTATTCAAGGAATCATCACTCGTCGATTGTTCAAATGATTTGGTAACGATGCCTCTCGCGTAAGCGACATAGATGCGGGATGGCTCGTCGGTCTCAATCCTGATATACACGTTAGCCTGGGCGTTGATTCCACGTCCCGATACCCGACCCATCGACTTATTGGAAAGAATTTTTGGCGGACGAGAGTCAGTACGAGTGGTAATCTTTTGTTCGAACGGTTTCGCCTGAATATTGTATTGATCATTTCCGGTTACGGTAATCGTATATTCTACGGCTGGATCAAGATTGGAAATTTCCGCGGCATGATCCGTTACCAAATCTTCCGTCAGATAGGTATGGTTATCCCCACTGGCTGATTTGTAGTATATCAGAGTTGAGGTCGAAACATTCGTCTTATAGCTGATAGTAACGGTCGGCAAATCAACATTCTCTTTATTTTCGATGAGTACCTCAGAAACGATCGGCTCTTCCGGAGTGCTGAAAGAGTACTGATCGGAAGAAAAAGTGTTCAAATCACCATCAATGCAATCAATCTGGGCCGAGTAGTCGGACGCGGGCTGGAGTTTATCTATTTTCTGTATATGTGATGATCCCCCGGATGTTTCCTCAATACTGTATGAACCATACTTAAGTGTGCAGGTCGCGCTCACATTGGTCGTCCAATTGATGTAAGCAGTATACAATTGAATATCCGTCACGGTTACATCAGAAATGACAGGAGGCGGAAGAGTCGTGAAGGTATCCACAGTCGATGTGCCGATATTTCCATCTGGATCGATATACTTCACACTATAGAAATATTTTGTTCCCGCTTCCAGTCCTTTCACCAGTACCTCATGAGTCGTTACTGAATCCACCTGACCGGTCGTCTCGCCAAGAGAAATGGATTTACCATATTCGACAAACGAACTCGCCACCCGATCGGTAGCCCATTTGAAATTCGCCAAGAAAGATTGTACCGTGTAGCTCGGCGTCCCCACCAATTTCGGCGCGGTCGTGTATTTCCCTGTCGGAATAATCGAGACTGTCGAAGAAGCGGCGGAATAATTACTCGTCTTGTCTTTGGACTTCACATAATAATAGTACAATTTGCTTTCCAAAGTCGTATCACCAGACGCAAGGAGAATTTCTCCGGAATCGACATAGGCACTCCCCGTCGTCTTGGCAATTTCCGTAAACGTAACATTATCTTCTGATCGATAAATGACAAAGCCATCGAAGTTCGCCACATCGATGCCATCCGGACGCGCCCATTTGACGGCGATGCCATACTTGGTATTCTCACGATCAGAGGTATCAAATATCTGTACATTTCCCGGAATCGGTGGATTGCTGGTATCAGCTGTAAAGGTGACGGAAGCATAATTGCCCCATTCGATATTGCCCGACTCATCCTCGGCGACCACAAAGAAGAGATTATCCCCTTTCTGGGTAGCAAAAGCACTCGGACCAGCTGCTTTGGCCGCCGTAGCGACTGAGTTATTGGCCGTTGGTAATAAATTGATCGAATAATGATAGATGATTTTCGTCGGATCCCCAGCATACGAAAGTGGCGTGTCCCAAGAAAAAGTAAAAGAGTTATTGGTCGAAGACGTTGGAGTAGCTACCAGATTCTCTGGCGGTGTCGGGGCACTGGCACTGTAATAATATTCCTGAAGAAACGGCGGAGAAACATTGCCCGCGCCATCCACTACCCGCAAATAAAACTTGTTCTTCCCTGACTGATACGCACCGACAATATGATCCACGTTCGGAAGTGTCAGTGATACCTGATTGACATCGGCAATATCCACCCACGTATCAGGAACATCTCCATCAGTGCGATACTGCAGTTTCACTATGCTCGAAAATGAATCCGTCGCGTCTGCCGACCAGGTAAAAACAAAGTTGTCCGTCGCCGTATATCCGGTCGGAACTACATCTATCAGTGTCGGGTTGATCGGGGCGATATTATCGAACTTATACGTGAAAGCGTTGTACGAAGTAGCTGTTATCATTCCGGCATTATCTTTGGTCATAATCTTCAGATAATATGTTTGCCCTGCTGATAAACTCCCCGCCGTATAGTTATTGGCCGTCTGAAAGGTTACCGGGTCGGCACCGCTATCAATACCGAAATACACATAGTACCCGGCTACGCCTGATCCGCCCACGCCATCAGTGGCTCCCCCCATAGCATCCACATCCGGCCACTCGAAATACGGCGCGGTATGATTGTACCAGGTATCCGTCGACATACTGGTTACCTTGGTTCCGTCCGTATACGCGCTCACCGCGCTTGGATTCGTCGGCTCAGTAATATCCTGATAATAACTCACTGCGTAATCCGTGATGAGCGGTGAAAAAATCCGATCCGATGACGAAAGATTGGCGCGTACTTGCAGGTATCCATTGGGAGTCGAATTTATTTTAAATGTATGAGTCGTGCCAAATACCTGTTCATTGGAGATATTGGTCCAATTATCCCAGGTCGCTCCATCAGCAGATGTCCTCGTTTCAAAAGTAACAAATGTATTGTTCGGAAGCGTGTAGTTGACAGAGAAATTCGCCCATTTGTAAACCGAGACAAGGTTGATAGCCTCTGAAGTATAAGTCCCCGTCTTCATAAACCCGGTGCCATTCCCAGTCGAACTCACAACAAAACTATAGAGTCCGTCTGGATACGAATTGGTACCAATTCCTGCGATCACCCAGTTACGATTACTCACATGTTCTTCAAAACCGCCGGCATTCACTTGTGCCGGGATATCCGTCACCGATGTCCATGTTCCCAAGAGACCATCGGCGATACGATACCGATAATTGTTGGCCGTATTCGTACCGCGCGTTACGTAAAGATACCCATCTCCACCATCAGTGATACTGCCACCCGTACTGATAGTTGCTGGTAGCACCGGCATAGTAGCCCAGGTACCCGCCCCGATATCATACCGATAATTCGCATTATTTCCCCCTCTGACAGAATAAATATATCCGCCATTATGCGTCATCTCTCCACCAGTCGTAACATTTGGTGCTCCAATAACAGACAATGTTGACCAGCGAGATCCAGCAGACGCATCAAGATCATAGCGCCACCATGTAGTTTGTCCCGCCCCTCGTGTCAGATAGATATAGCGACTGCCGTCATAGGTCATACTCGATCCTGCTCCGGTCTGAGCCGCTGGTCGATCCGTCGTTACCTCACTCCAGGTATTGGTCGGAATATCATATTTATAGAAATAGTTACTCGAACCGGATCGTGTCGTACCAATACTCCCTGGGGAATAGTAGATTTCGTTGTGATTACCCACATATACCAGACTCGATCCATCCCACGCACCGACAGGGAGTTTCGCCATTTCTGTCGTTGTCCCTGTCGTGACGTTGTACCTCACGAATACATTGTCATGGTGCCCGCGAATCAGATACATATTCTCATTCTCGTCGGTTACGACTGATGTCCCATAGTAAAAAGGAAAATAGGTCCATCCACCAGGAATAGAAGGGCCGAACAATCCCTTGGTCGGGATTTCCCAAGAATTCTCAGTAATATTATAGCGATAAAAGTTGGCAGTATTGCCACCACGCAGAGCATAAATATACCCATTGTAAACCACCTGCGAAGCCCCCTGATTGAAAGTAGCCGGCGTATCGGGAAGCTGTGACCAACTGTTATTTAAGACATCATACTTATAGTAGTTATTTTTCCAATTTCCCCGAGTAAGAAACACACTGTCAGTGGTCGTATCATACGCCAAACTGCCTCCAGTATATACACCTGTCGGAGCAGAAGCGAGTACCGTCCAGGTATTGGCTGTCTCACCATATGATTCATCCGTTGCAATAGAATATTTGGCAAAATATGGATAATAACTCCCCTGCATCACATAGATATTATTGCGTCCATCATAGACACTATCGGAATCATAATAAACCTTCTGTCCATCAACAGTGTTCGGATTCCCAAATTGTGCGTTGGCTTTAGCGCTCCAGATATCAGTCGTCGTGTCATAACGATAAAAAGCATCGTCATTTCCCGGTAAACCATAGATATATCGTGACCCATCATAAGCAATCGATCCACCGATATAGAAATTCTTCGGAGCACTCGATACGGTACTCCAGGTATTCAGAGCAATATCGTATTTCCAAAAAGTTGGCAGATTATTTCCTCGCGTCGCGTAAAGAAAACCGTCTGCACCACTCTCGATCGATCCGCCATAACTCACCGTGGCAGGCGT
>Ga0210044_10002459_pt1 | contig 27591 bp, 24 predicted proteins | sample CryGey13umfilter_2_FD_183959 | JGI IMG/M metagenome (GOLD analysis project Ga0210044, IMG submission 183959) | Groundwater microbial communities from aquifer in Utah, USA - Crystal Geyser 4/9/14 3 um filter (SPAdes) (version 2) | ecosystem: Environmental > Aquatic > Deep subsurface >... | reverse complement strand
GAAATACCTGACCAAAGGCCAGCTTGTCGGTGTCAGCGGCGAGGCGACATTGAGAAAGTACGCTCGCAAGGATGGAGTCGAGGGTGTTTCGCTTGACGTGCGAGTGAACGATCTCACGCTACTTGGTGGGAAAGCAGACAAGCCAGAGCAAGCGGTGGAGCATAAATCCGCCCAAACAGCCAAAGGCGCATTCGATGACTTTGGAGATCCGCCTTTCTAGTGGCGAAGATCTGCCGCAACTGCATCCATGCCGTAGTTGGCAACACCAAAGGTGATACGAAGGGTTAGACTTGAAAATTTTGAGCACGGAAAATAAAATTGGATGCCCATCATGCAAAGGTGTCGCAGCAAAGTCGTGTATGCGCTGCCAAGGCAGAACAAAGATGTGGCATTGGTTCAACACGCCGACAGGATGGGCATATTTTACCCAACTGAAGGGTGATGAACTTAAGGAGGCAGAGAGAATTTTGCATAGTTTCTAACTAGGACTAAACACCAAAAGAAAGGAGCCACGATGAAACATCTTGCCCTTCTGTTGATGCTTTACTCTGCCCACGCGGTAGCCGCTGACCAGCACCTTGTGGATGCAATCCTGATGTGCGAGTCGAGCAATCGGCATTATGAGCTGGACGGTAGAGTGCGCTTCGGTGATGACGGCATATCTCGCGGTATCGCACAGTTCCGAAAGGAAACATTTTACGAGTTCGCCGCCATGGCGAAGAAGCAAGGTAGGTGGCCGTTCAAGCGTCCCCGATGGTTCGATGAGCAGCAGCAGATACACCTTCTTAAATGGGGGCTGGACAATGGCTATGAAAGGCGCTGGACGTGCTGGCGGAAACTAAAGAGGGGTGAAGTGAAGATTAAAGACAAAAGGTTTGGCCAAATGGTTGATGTGTACGACAGAATCTGCCCGACATTGGAGTGCTACTGGCCTCGTCCTGACCCCGGTGTGTTCACTCAAGGGGTAGGGTATCGTCAGCGATCCATTAAGATTGGCTGGCTATGTGGTACGCGAGAAGTAAGAGGCTGCCCAGATGCTAGAAAATTAAAAGGAGAATCGAAATGAACGCACTATCAGCATTTGAACAGGCCGCGCTGCAAATGGAAGTCGCGAAGCTACGAAAACAAGTAGCAGAGCAGCAAGAAATGACCGCGCACCAAAAACTCGCCTTAACCGCTATTTTTGAGGCCTGCGGATACATTGAGGATGGAAGCTGCCAGACAGTGCGAATTGGCCAAGACAATGCGACAAAAGACTGGACATTTACTGCCGGTAAGAAAACTATTTGGGCAAGTAGTAAATCTGAACTTGTACACAAAGTAGTAGAGGACTTTGTCCGCATGCGGGGGAAATTAAAAGGAGAAGTGAAGTGATTAACAAAGACGTAGTGAAAGCGTTAGCTGTACAAAGTGGTGCTGCAGTCGGCGTAATGACTCATTTTACACCAGACGAACTTCTAGCTTTTGCCAATGCTATTGCAGCACTCTCCGCAATTGAGCAATTGGAACTACAAGAAGAAGTTGAAGAGTTGAGACAGCGACTGGGCGACCTGAAAGCAGCGGCGCTTAGGGTGGTGGCCGACACTCTCGCGGCTGAACCGAAGTTGTGCATTGCCGAGAAACCTCGTGGTTGTGCAACACCTGGGGCATGTAGCGCGTTGACACAAATTAACGACCTCTGTATGCGGATAGAAGCATTGGTATGGGCGACTGTATTACGGCTAAACAAAGCCCTCGCCGATGATGATGCGCATCTTTAACGGAATGCGCAAATTTCAGGAGAGCATCCATGAAACAAATAGCATTGGCAAAGCAGGCGTTTCTAGCTGAAAACCTACGTAAAGGTGAGGTTTACGCCGGAATTATCTTAGGCAAGGATGGTGAGCCAGATTATCACCTGTTCGCGCAGACAAAATTTATAGATTCAGCGACATTCGAGGAGGTGAAAGCGTATGTCGAGAAAGCCGGCGGAGAAGGCGCAACTCTACGCGATCTTGCTCTGTTGCGCGTAAATGCACCAGAGCCTTTCGGGATTCAAAAAGATTTCTGGTCATGTGAGCAGCACGCCGCTCTCTCTGGTTTTGCTTGGTATCAGCACTTCGATAATGGCAAGCAGTACTACTACTACAAGCACACCAAACTGTGCGGTGTGGCCATCCGCAGATTAGCAATTTATTAACGCCGCTAAAGTGAAGAGAATCGAAATGACACTTGCCGACATGCTCCAACAGAAAGTAACGCCACTGTTCAAAAGAAAACCGCCAAAGATGCAGCGGGTGAACAAGAGCCGGTTAGCCAATGCCGAGAAGTTGCTTCCTGGCCTGAAAGAGCCAATCACAGCGCAGGACCTTGCTGACAAGTTTGGCGTGCCGTACAACACTGTGTATAGCTATCTTGTGGTGCTGCTTGAGGCAGGGCTGGTTAAAGAATTCAAGGGATTGCGCCCAGTGTTATGGGTCGCAAAGTGAGCCGATCACCGCACCAATAACATCGGCGTCCAGGCTTCTGCCACACCCCGCACTTTGGGCATTTAATCAACATTATTCAATTCCTTCCCTGCATAAATTTGCAGAATGCGCTACGATACCAAACATGGAACTTTTGCTAATTACACTTTTCTTTGCTTTCTTGGCCTTCATTGCATACGCTCCAGAGGCGGTGTTGCAGATACTCCTTGGAGTGTGCTGGTTGGCCATGGTCTTTGGTGTGTTGTTTGAATTTGGACGCCTTGCAATCTACTTGACGTCCTCCCTACCCTAAAGGGCGTGGATATAAGGCGTGCTCTTGACTTATTGTGATGTTGCGCTTATGAAAGGCAAAGGACGCAAGTCCTCTGTGCTTGCTCGTGCCGTTGAAGTTAGAAGCCCAGCCCTTTAGGGCGGGGTAATTCACGGCGTTGGTGTAGCCTCAAGAGACTTTACCTCATCGTTCAGTGTTCGCATCACTTCGGTGATCCGATCATCAACTTCTTTTATGTCTTCGCGCGACGCCCCATCCTTGATCATTTTTGTTTTTCTTTGATGAAGCAGACCAACTATTCGCTCTGTCCCATTGGCTACTCCAATCAGTTTATACTTCGGGTTTTCTTTCTCGAATTTATCTATTGGCAAACCATCAAGATTGCGGCCTTTCCATTCAGCCTCAAGCAAATTGATTTCTTTCAGGTTTGAGTAATACCTGCTGCTTTGGCTGGATTGATTATCTGAATTGCCATAAAACCTTCCAACCAAAGGAATCTTATGTGTTGGCAATTCCTCGCCTGTAAATAACGCATTCACAGTTTGTGCGCTTTTTGATACTTCACGCCCAACCCCGCCTGTAGCTTGTCCTATAAGGTAATCAATCTGGTCTGCTGTTGGGCTGAATGCGCCTGGTGTATAGTCTGTTCCGCCGGTAGCGTAATTAACCCCCTCCGCAATGAACTTCGACCAAGCACTAGCGGTGTCCTTGTTTCGATTAAACCCTGGTGTTGGGGCTAATGAGTTGAAATCCTCCTTATAGATCGCCTTCCCTGTCCAGTCCTTGTTTTCTGCCAATGCTCCGAGCGGATCAAATGCTGTTGGCAGTATGGTCTGAGTCGAGACCCCGGCGCTTCCAATCGGGTTGAACGCTTCAGCGAATACAGAAATCAGGCGCACTACATGGTCAACGGGCTTCTTAAACCCACCCATGGCGTACTCGGTGGCGATGCGACCGATGTTTGGAATCGCATGGAATCCAAGCGGCATAGGGATAGAGATGTATTTCTTCCCTCCGATCGGAATAATCAAATTGCGCTCTTTGATAAATTCTGGCGGCTCGTCATCGTCAAACCCGGCAATGGACAACGCCAATGCCTGCATTGCGCCAAGCAGGATTCCTCCGTAAATAATCTTTTTGCCTGTGCCGCTCATGCGCAGCGTCTTAACATCGCCGTCACGCATATCAAATACAGTCTCTCCAATGCGCGCAGTTCCCTGCATAGCCGCATTAAAGAAGGCGTACAAAGCCCCGGCTTGTTGCCCTGATTGCCCCTTTCGGTTGAAGTTGACCGTGGTGTTCTTCGCCAGGCTGGCCGCTGCCTGCTTGCTCAATCCATGGTCGATAGCTGTCTTATAGATTGACAGCCTGGTGGATCCTTCCATCATTAAGTTGTAGTCTGAAAGCCAGTCGAACAGCGGAGAAGCCAAATCCTGCGCTGTTGTCATTGGAACTTTCAATACCCCGTTGGCAGTGAATACCTTACCCCATTTGCTATTCACCCAGTTGTGAGGATCAAGCTCGTGCTCGATAGACTTTGCTCTGTCCTCGCTATTGCGGTACAGATCGCGGTAGCCAGTCATGCCACCCTCGTTTTGCATCTCTTCCCATAACTGCGCCCACCTCGATGAAGCTGGATTACCTTTACGCTCTGCGCGCGCATCAAGATAAATGCCCTTTGCCGCCGACAAGATGTTCTTTAAAACTTCAGCCTTATGTTTAGCCAAAGGCGTTGAGGTGAGGTTTAATATGGCGGCCTGTACGTCGCGCACCAGGTTGGTCACTCCAAACACCGGGTTGTATTGGGTATTGATTGATGAGAAGTAACGGGTGATTATTGCCGACACCCCAAGCAGACCTCCTAATTGTGTAGCGTCAAGATTTTTTAGCGCCTCTGCCATGCGCACTGCGCGCTCATTGTGCTCATTGAAAATAACCGCGCGCTCATGGATGTTTCCGCTCTTATCCTTGATCTTTGCAACCACAACGTTATTGCGGCTCTTGAACATAGGATCGGCACGAGTTTCCACTAGCCCTGTTTTTTCGTTCAATACTCGTTCGGTTGGGATTGCTCCAGCAGTCCAGAAGTCAGGATTTGGATTGAGGTATGCCAGTCCAAACAGAGATGCCGCCACTCGGTTCTTTTCTCCGCGCACAATTGCCTTCTCGCGCTGCATGGCGATGTTGGCAATAATATCTACCACCGCCGCTGTTGATCCGGTGCGATGCTTTACTTCTTTTCCTTTGATTGAGAATCCCTGCCCAATACCCATTCCGCTATCGTGATCCTCGCGCATCAAGGGAACATAGTGCTTGAACATTGCCGCCCATTCGTCAGCTTGATTCTTCGATACCAAACCATAGGCGACATAGTATTCGCGCGTTCTGGAAATAATAGCGTCAACTCTCTTTGCCGTAGCTTCCAGTTGCTTGCGTTTGAGTTCTGGAAGGTTGGCAAAGTAGTCATCAGCCTCTTTATTGGTCATGCCAGAACCGCCGTCCTGCATGTTTGGGTCGCGCTGTGCAATAAGGGCGTTCGCTTCTTTTGCATGGCGAGCGTGCAGGTATTCATCAATCTCTTGCATATTCAGGCCGCGCGCAGACATTTCAACCATCATCGGCTTGAGTTCGTTATTTACGAAATCTTGTGTGCGTTTTGCAGACCTTCCGTGGAATAATTCCTCTTGCAGATATGGGTTACGATTTTCAGTTATGTTTGAACCGGCGGCCTTAATTTTGCTGATCACGCGCTTCATGTCGATGTTTTTGTCTTGAAGTTTATAGACAAAATCATCGAATTTAGTAGGCTCCGGAGAATCCCATGATGCACGGTTACCTGGCTGACCACCAGATAGACCTAGATTATCTTGGCGCGGAGGTTGTGCCGGCGGTAGGGCTGCGCCTGGGACTAATAAATTCCCCTGCGATGTGTTTAATGTCTCGCTTGCATCGTCTGCACGATTTCCGCGTAAGACATCTTTTTGAGGGCTTTTAGAGAAAATGGCGTCGAGGTTTCCGGGAGTAGATGAACCCCCCCAGCGGAGAACTTGCTCCAGTATTCCGCTTCTCTCCCCGATGCTTTTGCCGCCGACATCCATAATGGATTGCAGCAGGATAGCGCGACGTACTGTTTTCTCACCAGCTCGCGCGTCTCTTGGGATATTGGAGGATATGGCATCAGCAGAGACGGGTCTGCCTTGCGCATCGGAAAACTCGGATGTATTGAAGTCATAATGATACCCCTTTAGGGATGGCGCAAGATTCTGCATCGTTGCAACAAAAGTATGGATCAATGCCTCTACTTTGTCAATGTCAGAACCAGACCAGTCCAGCGGTTCAATGCCATTTTCAGGGTCGCCCCACACCTGTTGCTGCGCGGCCTCCAAATGTCTCGTTGTGCCAAAACGCAACGCAGACGATAGCATGTTGCTGGTGCGCCTGATCACCGCATTTTCAGACAGCCCAAACGGATCACCAACAAACTTTTTATGTGTGTTGTAGGCGTAGTTACCAATGGCAGCATAAATTGCCTGACCGCGATTCCCGGTATCAAGGCGGCTAACATCAATCCAAACCTTGCCGTCGTCTGTTTCGTAGGCGTAGAAAGTCTTTCCTTCCGGCAACACAAATACATGGCGATGATCCGCGCCAGACCCTGCTCGCTCATCTTCTCGCGTTTGCTCTCCTTGGTATTTAACTCCGTCAACTATATCTTGCATCACGCCATCAATTGAATTGCTTGAGCTTATTCTGTGAATAAACATCGGGTCATTTTCTGCAACAAGTTCTTCAAGCATCATGCGCGCGAATGATTCTGGTGATTGTTTTCCGCGCGATGCTAAAGCTTCTTGTGACACGTCAGCCGTGTCGTATCTTTGCGGTTTGCCTTCTACCGCATCCTTCATTTGCCTGATCAGTCCGAGTACATCGCCGTCGCTTACGCCTTTTAATGGCCTTCCAGTAACCATGCCAATGAACTTGCGGATTGCATCAATCAATCGGCTGATCATGCCAGACAGGTTGCTGCGCATCCCGACTGGAACTTTCACGCCGTAGCGCTCAAGGATGGCATCAACATTGCCTGTGATGGTAGCTGCAGCCAGTTCTGCGATTGCCTCGTCTGTGTGCGTCTTGGCGTTGAATGTTTCTCCGCGATCATCTGCAATGGCTTTTGCGAGCTTGGTTACAAAGCCATTCTTGGATGCGCGGTTCAGTGCGTCCTCTACCTGCCCGCCGAGCATCCTGATCCCACCATGGCCGACGACCTCATGCACTGCGACCCATATAGACCGATCAGGCGTTGCGATGTTGTCTGCCACCAGATATACGGTATTGGTCTTTGGGTCGTATATTCCCTCTGAATTTCTGTCTATCGGACTGGATGCTTGCAGCGCACGCGAGCGAAGGTCTCCCGGAATCTCATCGACCGACTGCACAATAATGACGCGCTTGAATCCATGCCAACTTGAGCGCAGCTTGGCGGTTGCTGTTTTGATGGATTCAACTGTTTGTCCTGTGCCGGTATTGGCAAATGATGACTTCAGCACATCCTTGATGGTGAAAGCCCTGCGCTTCTTGTATGAAACATCAGCTTGCTTTTTAGCCGCCACATCGTTAAGATTGAAATGTCCGGTTTGTACCTTCGCTCTTTCCGGGGTTGACGCAACGGTTTCCTGTCCACCCGACCGATAGGCTTCGCCGTACAGGTCGTTCGCATCGCTCTCCCTTGCACCTTTGCGGCTCAGTGCGTATTGCGCAACAGCTTCTGCAACAGCACGTCTGGCCGCGTTTATGTCGGTCACTATTTCATCAGAGCCATATCCTTTTACACCGGCAATCTTCGCGGCTAGTTTGTTGAGCCACGCCATTATCTTGTCACCTATACTGCGCGCAGCCAGCGGGTTTGCTTTTGCTACATCTTTCCAAAATTCAGGATGCGAGAAACTGTCACCCATGATGTTGCCGACCATCTCTCTTGTCAGGTCAACATCCAGCGCATTTTGCAGGGCGTACTTGACGCGGAAGTCTGGACGATTTTTGATGATCTTTTCAAGCGTCGAAGTTAGCCGCTTGTAAATCTCAGGTGCATCATTTTCCAAGTGATGAGATAGTTCATGCCCCATTACAACATGCGATGCTATCGGCGTATCGACGCTAATAAATATCTTATCAGGCATACTAATAGGTTCAACCACCCCGTCAATCGGGAAGTCGCCAGATGCTTTTATCCAGATTACGTCTTTGCTGAAGATTCCTGCAATTCTTTCTGCAAGGCGAGCTGACGCTCTTGGTGTTCTGCCATCAGGATAATTGATAGACACTTCCTTGGGCGCTCTGACTGGGGTGAAGGTGAAATTGTGACCACTTTTTCTTGTGACTGATTCAAGTTTGTTTGTGTATTCACGGTTGGCCTCTATGTTTGTTTTACTGAATTGATCTTCATTTGAGCGCAATATCACATCGCCCTCGGCATCCACCTCGTCACGGGCGGCTTGTGCCATACCGGCTTTTGCGAGCGCGATCATGTCGTCAACATTTAATTTGATGGCTACGCCGCGCTTGAACAGCGCTGCCCTAACCTTGGCTACCCAATCCTTGACGAAGTTCGCTACGCGAGTTCCCAGCTTGTTTGCGAGGTGCTCCCATAGTGTTCCGTCCATAGCGCTGAACCCGTCTTGACGACCAAGGAGCAGGGCTTGCTCCACGATGTAGGATGCACTTTCCATTTCGTCACCAACTACATTTGCAGATTCCATCCGCGCATACACCGATTGCAGGAACTCGCGCATTTTCGCCGGGATCAGTTTGCTACCCCTCAAAGCAAGCAAATCCATTGCCTGTTTGCGCATGACGGGGGTATCTACGGCGTGGACGACCTCATGCAGAACTACGGCGGGCGCAGTCTCTTTGGACAGGTGGTTGGCGACCATGAATGTCAGGCCTGACTTTGGATCGTAGAGAGCTTGGACTTTGCCGGATTTGCTGTAGCGGATGTCGGGGTTGGATGGGTTGTTTATTCCACTATCAACAACCTTGAATTTCGCGCGCCGACCTTCTGGGGATTGATCGTATTGGCGTTGTTGTGCATCATCAATCGCCATATTAAAAAACTTCATATCAGCTTCTTGCTCTTCTATTCTTCCAGAAATGTCATTTTTGACTGAGCGCAATAACTTGGTTGGGTTTTTTCTGAATTCATCAACTATTCGATCATACAGATGCGGCTCTTTATTCAAAGCTCCGCCTCCAATGATGTAGAAAGACCCAGAACCGCCATCTCCAATCGTCATCCCACGACCATCATTTTGCTTGCTGTACTGGTTCCTTGCCTCATCTTCTGTTTTGTACGGCCCAACCCGACCGTACTCTCCGGTTCTTACATAAAAGCTCCCTTTTGGGTTGGTATATGTATCGTCTTTTTCAATGGATAACTTGCTCCAATCGGCTTTGTTGTATTGGGATTGCTTACCAGTGAGAATATCAATATATGGGATGCCGAGTCCTTCAAGATATTCGCCAAAATGGTAATGCAGATTGTCTTTTACAGTGCCGCCATAAACATCGCCAACCATATTTGAACCGCGTTCATTCTCTGGCGGCAACGGGAGATTATCCTCTACGATCTGATTAAATTCATCATAACCAAGTTGTTTATTTTTTACTGCAATCAATGCGTTTGATATGTTATTAACATTTTCTTGGGTAAAAAATTTATTCGGAACGGGCTTGGGGAAATTAGCTTTAATCCATTCTTTCTTTACGACCAAATCCTTTTCTTTTGCGGATGCCGATTTCAATAAAGGATGCTCATCAAGCCATGAAAGATCATCATCTCCAACCGACCGCAGCACATCCTCACCCAATTCCACACCGGTTTTTTTCTCGAACAGTCCAGGCAGGCTTTCAATATCCTCGGCGATGACAATGCCGCCCTTCTTTCCTTCGTCGCCGCGCTTGAGCAGGATGTCGGCGTACTTCGAGGTATTGGGATTGTCGTGCAGGGCTTGGGCGATTGTGGTGGGGGTTTCGCTGGTTAGGTCGGAAGTGGTGCGGCTGAACAGCGCAGTTCCTTTGTTTGTTTTATTCTGGCCGAAGTCCTCGATTACCCCGCCTTCTATGCCGGATGTTTGCTCGACGTAAGCATTATCAACCTGCGGCGTTATTGGCGGCTGAATCAATTTCACACCAGAATTCGCCCCGACAAATATCCCGCGCTTGGTTGCATAAGCAGGCTTGATGTTACGCGAATCCATACTCAAAGCTTCTTCGCGCGTGAATGTAATCCAGCGGCTTTTATCTGAAGTGAATGAGCCGCTGCTGGTCATGCCCATGTTTCCGGTGCTGTAATGGAAACTGTCGTCTTGGTTGTCGAAGCGTGATTGATTTTCGGCGGCAGGATTTGCACTTTCAGATTTCGCTGTTTTAGCTGGCGCAGGAAGTCCCATTGCATCGTGAACAAGAGCAAGAACATCATGCCGCTCCGCAATCGCTTCATCCAGCATGGTTTTAACAGCAAACTTCTCGGCTTGCTCCACGCTCATATTGCCGATGTTCTGGTTTGCAATCGCTCGGATTTCCTTCATCTCCGCTTCACTGAATACCGGCTTGCCTTTGTTTAGGCTGATAAAACAATTTGATAGGCTCATTAGATCAGTTCCTGTGTCACGACATTAACTATGAGATGCAGAATCACGTCATCCTCGGCGCGCTGTTTTGCAATCATCGCCAGCTTTTGCTGATCTACTTTTACTCTTTTTTCGATTGAGCTAGGATGTTGATATTTCTGAATCCACTCGCTGTAGCTGCCAACACTCCCTGCTGGATGATCGATTTGCTGGGTAGCTACACCGCCTAGCAGCGCCCCGGCGAACAGCGCCCCGGCAAACAGTTTTCCGCGCATCAGGCTCATGGTGTCACCGTTGGGGTGCCGTTACCGTTAGCGTCTGGTGTGAGCGTAATCACTGGCGTTACATCATCCTGCGCGTAATAAGTCTCGGTTGCAGTTCCAATCCCTGCCCGTTTTCCTGCGAGAGCAGCTAGAGTTACTTTCATAATCTGCTCGGCGGTCAGCCCATCTAGCACCTTCGCCCAAGTCTCATTCGCTATGTCAATCTTGTCCTGGGCAGTCACACCAGACCCTACCGCCACAACCTGCAATCCCGCTGAATTTGCCGGGATAACAGATACTCCGTTCGGATTCAGCACGTCTAGCAGGTTGTTATTCGAGCCTCCGATTAATTTGACCTGGTAACTTCCATTCTCAAATGTGATCGTGAACGGCGCAAGGAAAGAGATAGCACGGGCGTAAACCGTTCCCGAGATAGTCACGTGTGTTGCGTGGGCGAAAGCCTGCGGCAAAGCCATGCCAGCTTCGCTGTCAAGATAGTCCGCCAGTTCGCGCATCAGGGCGTATTCGTCGTAGCTCCTGACCTCGTAGCCGGTCGTCGCATTCGTCTCGACAAAGGTCGTGTCCGCCTTCGGGATTGAGATAACGTGAGTCGCGTGGTTGATGGTGATGCTCATGATTATTCGTCCGCAATCAATAACACGGTGGCAGAAAAGCCGGCGCTGGTCGTCGTACCCGATACCGAGCCGGGCTTGTATAACGTACCATCTGCTACCGTTGCCCGGCGCACCGTGCCGGTGATGGCATGGCTGGCGTACTGCGTCGTGCCGGTCAGGATGCCAGATGCGTTGGTTACTCCCTCCAACACCGTGTAGCCACCCACGTCCGTTGTGATCCGCACGCGGGCGTTCTGCACGGCATCGAGCGTGCTGGAATCCTTGACGGTGATGGCTACTGTTACCGTGTCCAGCGGGTACAGATTCGCTGTCTGCGCCGCGAGCGTTGATGTAGTCGAGATGCGGATATACACCAGCACATTATTAGTTGCAGCCACCGCGCATACGATACGATATTTCAACTTAAAACCAACGGCAGGGTCTATGCTGGCACTAAAGCTGTTCAGGTTTGCTCCGGTCAAGTTGACCCATGTTCCATTCCATCCGCTGCCGGTATTGATCTGGAAATAGATGTCGTGGTTCCCCCACCGCGCGCCGGAAGAATAGGTGACATTCGTGCCGGTTACAACAGGAGCTGTAGTAGGCAACCCGGTACAGCCTTTGACAAAGTAATCCTGCTCGATTATCGCCTCATCGTTTAGTGTTGCCATTGAGATACTACCGACGCTGGTGAACTTCGGCGTTCCAGCCACGACGGTGTAATACCCTGCCGTTTCTACGGTGGGTTCGTTTAAGCTCAAAACAACCCTGCCGACAGTATCGCTGGTGAACGCATCTCGAAAATGCGTCCCATACACAGACGCCTGCCCTACTGTAGTATTTGTTCCGCCGCAATTCTTCGCGCTGGAGTTTAGGCTGGCAATAACCATTGTGTCGGTCATATCGCCATAAACATGCTCGTAAATCATACCTTTGTCAGAGTTGGTGGTTGACAGCGCGACCGACCTGGTGGGCGTCATATATATCCGCTGAAGTTTGACGTTCAGACTGTTGCCGCCAGTGGCAAAGATATAGGCTGGGTTGTTAGCACTGCCACCATTAAGGAAAGCACTTCTGCTACCACACTCGCGCAATTTGATATTGGTTGATCCGCCTACGTTAAAAATGCCCCCATATGGATGCACATTGGCAATAGCGCCTTTTAACCCGAACGTAACATTGCGAACAACAATATCATCAGATGACGTCAATATATACACAACATAAAGGGCCGTCGTCGTGTTTGTCTCCCCAACAAACCTGTCGCAACTGTCGATTCCATCCACGACGCAATGAAAGCTGGTCATGAATTTTATATTTTGATTGAACATATAACAGTCATTGAATGTTATGTTGCTTGACTGTGTGATCTGGAATGCCATGGCGCTGCTGTTGCGCGCATAGGTAATGATGCCTGACTTGACGCGGGTGAACGTCTGACCGGAAGAGAATAGCGTATAAGAAGCGTGGCTTCCCGATGAGTACCGATAGCACACCCAATCAGTGATATTACCCCCCGCAAGACACGACATTAATTGCAGAGTTATTATATTCATTGACTGGCTGATTCCGTTACCTCCGTTGCTGATATTCACTGGTGATGCACACTCCGTGATACTGACGATGTCGAAGGTGCATGAGTTTGCAATATCCACAGAGTACGGTTGCAAGAAATAAAAGTACCAGTCAGACATGAAGTTCTGAATGTCAATAGCGCCCGCTGATGAGGTGGCAAAGCTTGGCCGTGCTGTTGCATAGTTGCTCGGAATGACGTTGGTTGTTTTATCCGCCGCAGTGCATTGACGTCCGATTACGTTTGGAATCCGAACCTTCAGATTAGCCGCAGGAACTTTGCCAACAGCAGTCGTTCCGTTATGACCGAATCTGACATTCCCGTCCGTTTCCATACAGACGAGCTTGCTGCGGTCATCGGTTCCGAGATTGGTTGTAGTCATTCCGGCGGCGAATAACGACGGCCAGAATTCATAGACTCCAGACCCTACGGCAGTCTCTACGTACACTCCCGGGACATAGGCCGTCGCGCTTCCGTTGGTCGGAACTTGCATCAACTGATTTGCCACACCGGAGGTAGTGCCAATCTCGAACCAATCGCCGCGAACAGTAAAGTCTCCGAGCCGTGGTACGGTAATTGAGATTGATTGGGTATGAACAACCTCAATCCAGCCAACTACATCAACTCCGTTGGTTGTTGCACCTATTCCAGTCAGTACATCATTATCCACAAACGTAGTGTCTGCTTCGCGCAGCTTCAAAAATCCTGTTGCGGGCATTGCCGCGCCAACCGCCGTAGGTGCGGATGTGAGGCTTGCCCACACGCCCAACAGGTATCCGTTCGCGCCGCTTGTACCGCCGGTTACTGTAGTGCCAACAGCGGGGACAATGCCAGTTCCTGCGTCATAAGCAACCCATCGAACATTGCGTCCGTCCAGAATATAGCTTCCGCCAAGAGTCGCGCTGATATTGTGCGCGCCAAGGCTTCCTGTCATCCCGGCTGGGCTGTTGGCGTGCCAGCGTGTATCGGTGCGAACAGTGAGCGACCCGCCGTTATTGGTCATCGCTTCCCCTGCGGTGCGCGGCGCGTCATCCAAATAAACGGCTGTGGTAATCGTTGCCACGGCTTATCCCTTCAGGTGTATCTCGATGCCGCTAGAGTCCGACTGCACCTCGACGAGTTCCAAATCGTAGTCGAGGACATCGTCTGCAATTCTGATTGGAGTCGTGTCAGGGTACGAATTGGATAGCGACAGTAATTCTCCGATAAGTTGCTGCAAAGTCATAATGATTTCTCCGATGAGTTCCTGTAGTAGTGTCAAGATTAGGCGTCGCTAACACTTGAGACGCTCACAGAACCGCCAGAACTTCCGAGTGAGCCAGTCGTCTTCGCCGGTTTAATCGAGTCAGAGTAGGTCGGGCTGGTTCCACCGAATCGAGCTTCAACGTACAACGACTGCGCAGCACCGGATTGAATCGTGTTAAACGACATAGTAGGGCCAGTAGCGGCCGCGTCGATGTAGCTGATGTAGATGTTGGCACTGGCAGCAGCGTTATTAGTTGAAAAGTCGTGAGCAGTGATTGTGAATGTTTTAGTCCCTGAATTCACCGCCGAGTACGGATGCCGCGTGAATCTGCCGTCAGCGCGCTTAATGCGGATTGTCCCACTTGCTGGGGTGTTCGCTGGAATTGCTTCGACAACAACAACTGAAGTGACTGCAACACCACTCAACAGCGCGGAGTTGGATAGTTGAGACTCAAGCAGGCCGCCAGCCCCATCTTCTGGCCCGACCATAACCCGATAGCCCGTAGCCAAGCCGCCGACAGTGAAAGTGACGTTGTTTGGTGGCTGACGAGTCGTACCATCAAGAGCAGTGATTTTGTCATTCACTGCAAGGTCGACGTACTCAAGCGAGAAGCCGTACGAACCGACCAGAGACGAGCCAGTGGATTGACCGCACATCGGGGTCGAGATTGCCCGGCTTGTAACGATGCCTGCCGTGGCCGTCACAACGCCTTGTGTCAATGTATTGGCAGAGGGGATAACTCCGGTCAGCAGTTGGATGTAGAGGGTAGTACCGGATGCGTCATTAGCCAATACTTGACCTGTGCCAGACGTAGCTCCAGACCCCCATGACACCGGAGTTGCACCGCCTTCAGCAAACACCCCACCAGCCAGTCCTGTGTAGGCGACCGAGTGCGTGATACCACGGAACAGTTCGCCAGTCAGACCGTACAGTGTTGCCGCCATGCCGTTGCGGGTCTTCCACTTCATGTACTCGTAGAATGTGTTGATGCTGTTCGCACCACGATCCCACTCGGAATAGTATTGCTCATCGACTGCATTGTTATCCACATCGATCAGATTGAATCCAGACGTGATGTTGGTGATGTCGGCCAATGCCGCAATCGTTCCGATAACTGTTTGGTTGTTCAAGTCGTCGGAGTAGGTCAAAGGCACAGAGTTCTTACCGCGACCTGTTGCTGGAATGCGGAACTCGGAGAACGTTTTCCCCCACTCGCGGGTCGTGAATACAAGCGAAGCGTTGTCGATATAAGCGCCAGCGGTCTTGACTTTGATCATAAACTGCATCGCCAGACCGTTCGCTTCGTCTGGGTTTATACCGTTGAAAGACTCACCGCTCGGAGTGTTGTTCCAGAATTTATTGGTCAGCACAACATTGTTCTGAATGACGTTCACAACCACACCACGGTTGGCAATGATAGAGATACCGTCATAGATTGCCTCTGTACCACCAGAACCTTGAATAATCGACCCACCATAAATGAATTCGCTGGCAGGAGTGACATAAGCGTCATCGAGGCTAAACCCATTCAGTAACTGGATAATCGTGTCGAACTTCTTGTCGGTCGGGTTGGCAATCGTGATGTCGATGAAGTCGTCGCCTGACATAGTTCCATCATCCGCGCGATCTTGTAGAAAGCGGTGCAATTCCAGCACCGTGATGTAATTTGCCGCCGCACTTCCATGCGCGCCCCCGATATAACGTATAGTTTTATCGCTACGAACTTCCCATTTTGTGCTGTCTAATGCCATGATGATTCTCCTGTTTACATGCTACACTTTGGTTATGTTCGGGGATACTGCAAACGTGCCCTGGACGAGCCGTGTGCATTACCAACGTAGTCAATGACCTTTGTTGTATTATCAATCGTTACGTCTGCCGCGATGTCTTCGTATGCCATAACTGCCTCCTATAAGTGTTTAAGCTCTAACAGAATGAATCAATTTACCTTATTTAATACCTGACCGCATTACGGCGAGCAATAATTTGGTGTGATCATGGCGCCGACCCTTTTTTATCGTAGTGTGCCGTTGCAGTTATGTGCGTCAGAAAACCATTGTCATCACGCTCAACCTTAAACGCCCATTTTTTAACACCCTGCTTTTCGTTTACCGTTACATCAATAGCCTTTGATTCAACCGCCTTTAGCGCATCAGTAATGGCGTTGCCGATCATTGCTACCATCTGCTCGTTTGATTTGTTTATCTCACCAACAGCAACAGCTAAAGCCGAGCCGATCTCTTCCCCGGTGGTTGGTAGAGTTTCATCTTCCAGTGTGTCGAATAGGCTCACGATAGACACTTCCGCAATGCTTCAAGTTTTGCTACACGCTGGTTGGCGGCAAGAACAGCTTTCTGCGCATTGACTTGTTTACGCTTGGTCTTTCCGTCAATCACTTTTTCCAGTGTTATTTTAAGCGATTTCGGGATGTCGCTGACGGAAATTGTGTTTTCTGGAATTCCTGGGACGGCTTTTGGTTTATTGGATTTTGATTGTTCTGTGTTTCCGGGCTGCGCGGTTGACGATTCGGGTTGAGCTGTTAAGGATTGCTTAACAACTGGCTGCTCGCGGCTGCTGTTGAACAGCGAATCCTGTGTATTGAACAGATCGGCTTGATCTGCGGTGACGTTCTTGGCAGGAGTTTCCTTATTGGCCTCTTCCTCTGCCTTTTTGGCTGCGGCTTCGCGCTTTAGGATGTCGGCGTTGGTGTAGGTTTCAAGAATCGAAGGCTCAACTGCCACAGGCTCCGCATTTGCTTCTACGCTGGTATTTTGCTGGCCTTGCGCGCTGCGTTCAGCATTGCCTTGCGCTCCTTCGGGTTGCTGTCCAGCTTGCGGACGAACTTCACTAGAGGGTCTTTCAGATTCGGCTTTGTTTGTGGTTTGGATTGCATGGTTCAGCCTTTCCTTGTTGGTGATAGGAGCGGTGTCAAACATGTTGCTTGTCAGGTGATCTTCCTGCGCCAGGCCATCATAGTACGACCGCAGGAATTCCGCCATGCGCTTTTGTGATCTGATGTTGTCGTTCAGGAAGCGCAGTATCTCTGCTGACTCATCGGTGAAGTCCTTTCCAAATAACCCGTTCTGCGCCAAGTGCTGCTCAATGGATATTCCTTGCGCTTTTATTTTGGCTAACTGCTCAATAGCGGATAACAGGTCGGCAACTATATCTGAACCGGCTGGTTTGTTTCCATCCTGCATATCGGAGCGCACACTGGCTACAGCTCCCGCCGCACGAACCAATGCGCCCATCACCGATTTAAGGTCTGGATCGGCTGATTCCACCAAGCGTGATAGCACGGAACTGTTGCCGTAAGCCTTGTAGAGCAGTGCGTTCTTGATGCGCCGGATGCCTTCTTGCGACAACATTCCATCCTTGTCTGTCAACGAGCCAAGCTCTGCAGCCGTGTATCCGCCAAGAGCGCGGCGCACGTTCTTCATATTGTCGCCGGACATCACCACGTCGCCAGTATCAGTCACCTCAATGTCGCCAAGTCCGCTCATGCGCTCGCCGTCGATCTTGGCTTGTTCAAGTGCGGAATACTGCAAGCTGCCGCCGGAATTGGATGCTACGGCCAGCGCGCGGGTATCAAACGGCTTGGTGATGCGTCGAACCAGAACCGGCTTTTTCATTCCGGAGAAAGTGGCCGGGTCGATACCTTTTTCTGCCGCATCGGCATCGAGTTTTGCGCGATAGTCTGCGGCTGAACCCTGTTCGTATGCCTGGCTTATGCCCTCAAATCGACCGTTACCGCCAACGATAGCCCCGTCTTTAGACAGCGTAGGTGCGCCAAAGTCCATTACCGGAGAATCGCGCAGCAGGCTGTAGTTCAGGTTATTTGCTATTCCTTGCACCTGGACGCTGGACGCGGCACGGGATCGATCACGAGGCTGGTTCTGCCCTTCCTTGAGTGTGGCCGATACTTGGTCAGCATCAACTACTTCCCACTGTGCCGGAAGAGTTGTGTTGTCGGGAAGCACGATTTCTGTCGAGTGCCCGGCATTCTGTGTAGGGGGCGCAAGTTGTTCCGCAGGGATGGTAGTCGAGGAGGTTCCTGCGGCTTGCGCCAATTGTGGTGCTTCTTGTGTGGGTTGCGATTGAGACAGAATCGACATATCGGGCGATATGCCTTGTTTGGATTGCCTGCGTTGCACCTCTCCCAGCGCCAGACCGAGCATCATCTCTTGCGATGGCGTAAGGTTGACGTTGGTCTGCGCGCTAGAGATGAAAGCGTTTATCCTGTCGTCGCTCCATCCAGCAACTTGTTTTGCGCGGATTTCCACTTCACCGGCAGACGCTTCAGAGACTGCGGCCTGGTCAACCTGCTGTTTGGCAACTTCGATGGCGGAATTGGTAAGGGGTGATTCTGTGGATTTCTGCGCGTCCAGTGAGGTTTTGGCTTGCGCCGCATTAGCCTCTACATTTTGTTTGTGATTTGCTGATTCTGTGTCTGATATGGCGTCACCCAAAGCATCGTCCGTCACTGCAAGATCGGATTCTGGTGTGCCAAATACCTGGTCGGATGGGATTGCCTCATCAGGTACTTCAGATTTTGTGTTAGGTGCATCTTTTGGGTCAATCTTCAATCCAGTAAGAGTCGCTTCAGGCTTATGTATTACTCCGCCCACTCCACCAACCACCGATCCACCAGCAAAACCAAGTGCTGATGAGTCTAATATGTTCTTGATTCCTTCATCAGTGAATGGGTTGTTACCCTTACCAAATTCCTCGGCAACGGTCTGCCCGGCCTCAACTCCTGTTTCTGCCAGCCCAGTAACCACGCCCGCCGCAGCTCCGCGCGCTACAGGGGCGGCTGATCCAACCTTGTTGATTATTCCGTTGACGATGGGAGACTTACCCAATAAGACATCGAACCCAAGTTTGTCTCCGGCAAACTCAAGTAATCCAGCTATACCCGTCGCATATAGCCCGCGCGCAAGGTCTGTTCCACTCAAGTCCCGACCTTCCTGCTGCGCCTTGGATACCATGTCGCCGAATATCTCGCCCCCTTCCATGCCAAAGGCTTGCGCGCCGATGATCGCGGTTTGACCAAGATTCTCTGCTACATTTGAAGTTGCCGCCTTTACCAAATCAACTCCGGCAGCATGCGTTGCGGTTTCTATTTCTGATGCAGTAAGTTTGCGCCCCGCCTGCCGCTCAAGAATTCTCGCACTCTCTTTCGCTATCATGCCCTTGGCGATAGTTTCTGTTGCGGCAACTCCTGCGGCAGTTTTCATTGCAGCGCCGCCACCAATTCCAGACGCTATGATTGTTGCAACCTGACCACCAGTGTACCCAATGGCATATTGTAGCCAGTCCACAAGAGCGCCATAATCGCCTTGTTTTGCTTTGTTGTATGAGAACGAGGCGGAGTCTGTGTCCTTGGAGCCAAGGAGCACTTTGTCTCCCCACTCTTTATAGCCGTTGATGCCAGCCTGTTTTATTGCAGACGGCAGACCTCTCTTGCCAAAGATTTTTTCAGCTACGGCTCCGGTCGCCGCTTCTACACCGTAAGCCAATTGAGGCATCTGCAAGAATGCAGATCGCGCGCCACGGTATGTGTCTCCTTTGCTTAAAATTCTATGACGCTCTATGGCGTCATTATTCATGGTTGATCTGGCATTTACACCTTCAGGTGTATCAGACTTCGCCAAAACACGAAGCGCGTCATCTGCGATGGCGGCTTTCTGCTTTGCCTTAATTTCTGCCGCGCTTGATGACTCGTTGTATGTCGCCAACTCATGCGCCGCTCTTTCTTCTGGCGATAGGTCATCCACTCCGGCTAGACGCTCGCTTATCATCCGCGAGCCGGCAGCTTCATCCTGCGCACGACGCTTTGTATTTACCTTTGCCAATGCATTGTAGTCGCCTTTGTCGATCTGCTGGCCTGGCACTGCATCACGCCGCGCTATCTGATTGGCATACAGTCTATCAACCTCGATGTCTTTGGCGCGCCCAAACAAACCGCGCTCCGAGATCAGTTGCCTTGATGTTGGCTCTTGCGGAACTGCATTGACCGCAAGATCAGATACTGACTTTGCGTCTGAAGGAATCAATCCGCTTATCGTTCCTTTGGTTTTGTCATACAGCGAAGCGTTCGGATTGATGATGTGATCTTGACTTTGAAGCACCTTCTCCATTTCGGCAGGCGACATTTCATCAGGGAACTCAATAATCTGTCCGTATGCCTCGACTTGTTGTGACATAGTGCGATCCCGATCTTTAATTGTTTGGAACCAGTTTTCCGTCCCTGAACACGAAGTGCGGCTTTTGTCGAGTCTGTTGCGGCAGTTCCGTGTTTTTCTTGTAGTTTCCACCCTTGGCTGCTGAATGGCCAATCTGTGAACCGTTCTTGTCCATCTTCCACGCCTCTCCGGTTACGGAATTGGTGATGGTGATGCCGCCAAATATGTCTGGTTGGGATGCGCTGAACCGATCAGACTTGCCTTGGGCAATAGATAAAGCCTCTTTTTCGTCGATCCCAGGGATTGTTTTCTTGATGTACTCGGTGTTCCTCATTAAGTCAGTAGGCCTTCTTCCGGACTCCGCAGAGGATTTTTGTTTGTCAGCTTCGGCGCGCGTCTTCTCTGCATTGGCCTTGATTAGATCGACGTTGCGCTTGAACTCGTTATCCCAATGCTTCAGGAGTACATCCGGGTTAGATACAGCCTCCACTGCATTTGCCAAATGCTCATCACTCTTGAATGTCACATCAGGCAATGGAGTGCCGCTTTTGTCCACCACTTTCATGGTGATGGTTCCATTCGCATTTTTCCCTATTCCTGACAATTTGTGACCATCCGGGATCATGTCATACACCGCAGGAACTCCAGAGTAATCTCCCTTGGCTATTCCTGCTATTGCAGAATTCACTGCTCTGCTACGCGCATCCGCTTCTTTTTGCAACTTGTCGGCAGCAAAAGCCATGGCGTTTTTGTGCTCTTCCATTGCTCCTTTAAAATCCCCCTTCTTCAAACGCCAACTCGCCCTGAATTTTGCAAGATCAATCATGTTGTCATGCGTTGGCTCAAACGCTTTAGGCTTCTCCTGAATCCCAGCGGCGACAGGATTCTGCGTGGGCGCACTTGATCCTTGTGCGCCGCCATTCAATCCTCCCGCAACTACTGACTGCGCCGGTTGAATTGCTGGAGTTTGTTGCGTAGATTGCTGCTGGATGTACAACGCAGTCTCTTTGTTCAACTCATCATCAAGAGCTTGGTTTGCCAGTATGCGATCATTCTCTTTTTTCTTGAAATCAGCATAGGTTTGATAGCGCGCATCTTGACGTTGCGCCATATATCCATCAACTATACCGCCTAACAAATGTCCGTTTGCCATGATTACCCCTTACTAGATGTTTTATTATTTTTTGGAAAAATAATCTTTTAGGTAAGTCCCTGCGGCACTGCCAACAGAACCCAATAATTTTCCAGTCCCAGCGTCAGCTTCTGCTTGCAGTCTGTTAGCATTGGTAATGTATCCAGCCTGCGTTGCGCCTTGTTGGTTTAGCATCGAACCTGCAGACTGGCCTCCATAGAAAGACACTTGATTGGTTTGATTTGCACCCTGCAATACGCCATGCCCAATACCAGCAACAGCAATACGCGCCGCCATCCCCTTGTCTTTTGCGTTATTGACCGCGCTGTTGGATGCGCTTGCTCTCTTCGCGGCCAGGTCAAGCTCTGCCGTTTTTTGCATCGTAAGCGATCTGCCTGAGTTTGGGTTTATCCCAAGCGAAGCCATGTATCTCGCGTTTTGTGATTTGGCGTTATCGTAATTCGACTGGACATTTGCATCGGCTTCTCCTGCCACCCGCGCCAATTCAGATGCGGAATCTATATTCGACGCATCAGAAACAACCTTATTTTCGTTGGGTTGATATAGAGCCTTGTAGCGACCCCATAAATCCTGCGCGTTTCCGAATCCGATTTTGGCTGCATTCAAGTTTGTCTTGGCCGCTTCTTCCGTAAGCGGGTGTGGGGTAAATGAACCTCCACCACCACCTTTTTTACCTTTTTTGCCAAACAATTTACCACCAACAACCGAAACCGCTGCTCCTCCTATCGCTGCCCATGCCATGATCTACCCCTTATATCCTATACACAAAACCGGCTCCTGCATGCCGATCTCCGTGTATGTTTGTGCAATTTCTTGCGCTTCGATTTTTTCCAGGTCTGTTTCTTTTGTTACATGAACAACTGTCCATACAGTATCTTCGTGCGTGAATAGCAAACGCTTTACTCCGGCTGGTGAAATCATCGTTACCGGAGCAACCAACTCTTCCACTCCGCCCTGCTCGGTGATTACCGTAACCCTTCCCTTGCTGATGAAATTGACATGCTCATGCTTGTGGATCTTGCCAACAACAAGATTGTTTGCAGGGATAAAGATTTCCCTGACGTATGCTCCAGGCGCAAATGAGTGTTTGAGCGGATAGGCCGATGATAAATCTTCCGTTTCTCCGCGATCAACGCAAGCCGTCAGGCCGCGCTCAACCGTGTAAATCATGTTCCTGATTTCTTCGCGGGATGTTTCTGCGGTTATGTTTTTGCCTGTAACGGTGGACAAGAAAGAAATGAACCATGCATGAATATCTACAGATTCCGCATGTATCGTGTCAATATCGTGCTCAATTGCGACATTTAACTCGCCGTCATCCAGCACTGTATTTTCGATAATATCCAAGATTCTACCCCGCTTTTGGCTTACCCTACCTTTTACCCGAATTACGCAAAATTTCAACCCTGAACTCTGGATATTAGCTCGTTGAGCTTATTGATTATTTCATCGCTTGTTGCTGTGCTTTGAAGGTGTTTGATCTTGTCGCCGCGCACACCCCGTAATTCCTCGATGTTTTCCTTGATCGCCTCGAGTGGCCTGGCAGTTTCTCTCGGAAGTCCGGTGATTGCAGGTATGGCTTTCACATCGACCTCAATTCAGTAGCCGATTCGGCAACATAAATACCAAAGCACGGCATGTTTCCGCTCATTCTAAATTCCCAGGTATGCGCCTTGAATCCGCTTGGAAGCGAGAATGATTTTGAATTGGATACCGTCTCGGTATATTTTTCAACCCCGTCGGCTATGACCGTAAGCCGCAGCGATTTAGTGCTGTACTCTGCAAACGAACCGCCGCGTAGCAGGCTCCCGTCCAGTGTGTACTCATCCAGCATGGAAGCATCCAGTTCGCCATCTGTGATGCCTGAAGCCAACACTGTCTCGTTATAGGCAGTGTCGTCAGCTACGGAATTATTTATTTCTTCTGCCGGAGAAAAATCAGTATCAATTCTTGCATAGCCAAAGTTAATAGGGCGGGGAACCGAGAATACCTTTGATTTCCAGTCATAAGTGATGTCGTTGTATGGATGGGCGTCCCATTGGTAGATTACCCCGCCATTGGCAACGTACATCTTCCCTGTTTCAGGATCGACGTAGCTTGCTGTGCTCGGCATTGAAAGCGATGCGAATGCGCCAGTATTGATGTTGAAAGCGAATCCGGTGTGCAATGAAGCATTTTTATCGTGCCAACCAAACACCATGCCGTTATGGTGTGAGCACCTGATGCTGGAAGGATTGAGTAGGCTCCATTCATCGCGCGAAAACTGTGTCATGGTGGCAATTTCACTGTGCGCTCCGCTCTCGAAAGCAAGTCCATCTGGAGATGAGTATAGAACTCCAACGCCAATATCGATCATGCTGCGCTTGGATAGGCATGGATTAAGCTGTTGCGCCTTCTCCATGCTGGTATTGCTCGGATGTGATCCGGTGATGATGTATGGATTTCCTTTTGTCCCAACAACAACGCTTGTCCCTAAGGCGGCAATCCCTACTACCTCAAAAACGATGGCCTGCGCATATTCAGTCGGCCAGGCATGCGGTTGCCACGGTTCCGACATCATTATCTCGTTGCCAATAAACCCGGCATTACTTCCGTTTGCCAGCGCAATGATCCCTTTCAATCCAGTCGGTGGCATATCCCAGCCGGTTGTCTTGAGCGTTTCGCCAAGCCCCGCGTCTGGCTTCGTGTCGTTGTATGTTGTCGTGCCAATTGCAATTTCCGCCACAAAGAAATACTCGCCAGACAGTGTGCGGTATATTCGGCGAGTCATCCCTGTGGTGTTGTGCGGAGCCACGCGCGCCCACTCCCCGCCGCTGGTGTAAGTTTGCGCAGTAGTCAGCAGAACTTTGTAGTGTGTTGTGTCCGGAATATCATAGATTACAAAGTGGCCATTAAGGTCTGTCATCCCGCCGATTCCGGAATGCACCAGCTCTTCCCCTACGCGCAGATGCTTGGATGACGCAGTGATCGTTACAACACCTGATGCATGGGTAGCGCCGCTGATGGTTGCTGTATTCGGCGGAGCTGCATTGAGCGCAGTCAGCGCCCACGTATCGTCAACCTTTCCGGTGGTAACAGTAGATACCGGGCTTGGTGCGCTTTCCTCTCCCCATGGGGTAACGAATGTTTCGACGTATGCCCTGGATACTGATGCACCTGATCCACCGGACGGTGTTACAGTTGGAGCAACAAGCGGAGCTGTAACACCCATCACAAAGCATGAGTTAGGCATCAGCCCGCCTCCAGCTATGGCCATGGCAAGGTTTGATTCCCTTGGTTCGTTATCGCCAGTCCAGTAAATGCGCTGCGCCGTGTCTCCGGCTATCTGGCTTCTGACATAATCAACATCCTTCGACCAACTCAACCAGTAATCCGATACGCCGTCTGACATCCGCATGAATGACAGAATCTCTGTTTCAAGCGTATTTGTTGTGATCTGCAACTTATCGGAGAATGACCTCAACCCACCGGAAAGCAGGCGGCAGTTGTCTGCAATCTGTGCTGCTGTATCAGGCAGCAACCTGTTCGCTACCTTTGGAGATATGCCTGTGAATGCAGGTATTTTGATCCCGGCCATTCCAATCCCCTTAAATATGGTTGCCAGTTGTGTCAAAGGGATCAAGCAAAGGTTCCGCCCATCGAACAACGGCGAATCGCCACTTGTCCAGCCAGCCACGTGCTCCGTACCGAGTGAACTTGACATTGAGCCGATGCAGTCGTGCTGATGCAGTAAGTTGTTCAATGCTTGGTAGTTCGAGCAGCAGCACGGTTAGAAGGATGATGTTCACCACCACGACGTCCAGAACAACTCCGACGATGAGCGCCGGAAGTCCTAGCAGATAGGCTGTGCGGGAAAGTTTGCCTGCATCTCTTGCGCGCTTCAGCCCCATCACCGCGATAAACAGAATCCACGTCGCCCACGTCAATGCGAGTATCCAGAGAATCACCATGATATTGCCGTTGATTGTAAGGTCGCTATCAACTTTAAGATAGCTTGCCACTATGTATGAGGTATCCGCTGCGATTATTTTCGGAGAGGATATTACATTATTTCCGCCACCTAAAGACTCAATAGCTTGAGCTACACGTAACGGGGACATGCTCCTTAATGCAACCTCTGTACCAGTCTCCATTTCTATTTGAGATGCTGCCACTGTCGCTATGTTTGCACCAGAATCAACTTTTGTCGCAATAGCTATAGCTATCGCATCAAACTCTGCCCCGACCTCTGTGCCTTTTATGGCTTTGCGGGGATCTCCATGCAGGAGTAAATCCTTTGCTGCATAGTTTGTAAGTTTTGAGTAATTCATTTTAACCTCCTGATTTCATATAGCTCCATTAGTTGTAGAATTGGTGAATAATCTCGCCAGCCAACGCTCCCAGCATCGTAGCCAGAGCATCCCATTTATCAGTGGTGCCTCTTTTACTGAAGTAGTCATAGGCTTCCTTTGCCAATCCAGCTGATACTCCAGCCAGAAACCCATACCAGTCAGGTGCGATAAGCGCAACAGTAAGCGCGATACCGTATCCAGCCAGAAAGTGTGTCTTTTTGTCTCTTGGAATAATCACCACACTACTCCTTCAACTTCGGCTACAGTAGTTGCGGCACGGACTGCCGTTTTTAATGTCTGTTTTTTATCGAAGAGTGGCTGGCTACGCATCAGAATTGCCCCACGCAGTTCGGCAAACTGGACATCAGTCAGTGGCACCTTAATGTTAGCGATGTCGTACCAGCCAATACCAGCACCAGCAGGAAGTGCACTGGCAACCTGCGTCATTAGCTCGATAGAACCCGCATCGGCTTGAAAGACGTGGCCTGCGTAGGTGATTGGAGCTTCCTTCTCCGCGATGTATGCAGCTTCGATAATGCCAATCTGTTTTGCTCGTACTTCCTCAAGCGTAGGGGCGCGCAAAATTGCCAGTTCAGCAGCACTAATGGGAACTAACCCCGCTTTGATATACGCGTCTTGCGAGCCATCGGCGGCGTAGGCATAGATTTCGTTTGCTATTGGGTCTTTGTAATGTTTCATGATTTTACCTTTATCTCAATTCACGCCAGTAAAACAAAGTTCCTGAACCGCTTAAAGGCACAACTTTATAGGTAGCTCCATTTGGAACGATGCCACTCAATTGTGGATATGCATAAGCATCATAATAGGCACTTTCACGGTCAACTAGCGTTGTGCCTACATAAAACCCATGATCACCTGAACCTTGAGACAGAACGACCTTGACCTGTATTGGCTTCCCTGTTGAATTTGTATATGTTGTCCCAATTGCTCGCGAAGGAGCTTGCCAAGTTTGCCAATAGTGCCCACCAGCCAGCGCATTATTCGCCGTACCGTTAGCGGTGTTTGCCGTAGTTAATGCAGTGTTAGCCGTAGTTAATGCAGTGTTAGCCGTACCGTTAGCTGTATTCGCAGTAGTATTAGCAGTCTCTGCCAGCTTCGGGTTAACCGCTCTTTGGTAGTTCCGCACCTCACAGGTAGTAGCCGTGAGCATGTACACCTCGAAGGTGTCCCCCGCCGCTGTGGTGATACTGGCCCCACCTTGCAGGATAGTCAGTCCTGCGCCTGCGGTAATATTTCCAGCACCGAGACACTTGCGCTTATAGGTTATCCTTGCCACACCGTGGAATGCTGTGATGGCTACGCCCGTGGCAGAGAGTGTGCCTTCGAGTGATTCTCCGGTGAAGTCGGTAGTCGCGGCTCTTGTGGTAGTTGTTACGGTTTGGTCAACTTGTTGGGCATTGCCTGCGGTTACGCCGATTTGACCCATTGCTTCCATCGTGCTTTTCCCAATACGATGCTCAATCCGATCCCCGGCAAGATGAGCCACTCCGGTTGTTCCGTCCTGGCCGCGAGTGATCGTCAGGTTGTCGCCAGAGATTGCTGTCACATAAGCGATTTCAGAGACGTTGTTCGTTGCATCCAACAACACAATGCGCACTTTGTTTCCGGTTGGGATAGTCCCAAATCTGGCACCATGCCCGGCCGTCAACGGAAGCGTTGTAGTGCTGCCATTTATTCCGGATGCCAGTGTAGCCCACACCCTGTTTAAGAAAAGTTCCATTTCAGATTTCCTTTACCTTGACATAAAAATCAGCCTCTTTCACCCGGCCTTCGGTGCTGGTGATTGTTACGGTCACCTTGTACCGGATTCCATCGGCACCGCCAGACACCCATTGTTTTAC
>Ga0210044_10002454_pt1 | contig 27633 bp, 24 predicted proteins | sample CryGey13umfilter_2_FD_183959 | JGI IMG/M metagenome (GOLD analysis project Ga0210044, IMG submission 183959) | Groundwater microbial communities from aquifer in Utah, USA - Crystal Geyser 4/9/14 3 um filter (SPAdes) (version 2) | ecosystem: Environmental > Aquatic > Deep subsurface >... | reverse complement strand
CCAACAAATCTATGCCATCCAAGAAAAGCTCAACAACACCCCAAGAAAAATCCTCGGCTACAAGACACCGAACGAAGTCTTCTTCAACTTATCTTCAAAAGTGGTGCATTGAAAGGTTGACTTTGCCTCGTCGTAGAAATCCCAATATTTTACAAAATCATCATAATTATTTAAATCAAAAAACTAATTTTTTTGCTAATACTAGATCTGTATATAGGTCTAGTATTGACAAAACATTAATAATATGTTATATTATATATTCCTTGGTCTCAACATTCTAGTGCAATTTAGTGATAGGATCACTGAGTATGCAAAATAGTCAATATAAACGGCTTTCAATAGAGGACCGGGAAGAAATTGGGCTTGGCATTGCCCGTGGAGATCGATAATAATAATAATAATAATAATAATAATAATAATAATAATAATAAAATTGGATATCGAGCTCACAGTACCCTGAAGCGTCTAAAAATGCAGTACCCTCAAGATACATCTATAAAAATATCACACGAGGCCATCTACCAAAAAAGTTTGAGACCAAGTACACATATCAACGACGTAAAGGAGTAAGAATGCTTTGAGTTCGAGGTTTGGCTAAACCTCAGACAAAATAGCCGCTAGACCTATATATAGGTCTAGTATTGACAAAACAGTTACAATACAACATCAACATATTATCGTCAACGACGTAAAGGAGTTGTAAGGATGCATTGATTTCGAGGTTTGGCTAAACCTCAGACAAAATAGCCGTTCGTCCACCCGCCTAATAAGATTTTAGGCGGGTGTTACTTTTTAATCTTATTTCCACATTCATCTTTTTGATCAACTAACAACTGTCCATTTACAACATGACTACCTCAGAGAATTAATTATCTATTTAGATCTCTGTATATCAAGCAAATATATTTTGAGTAATAGGCTCAGTACAACAAAACACTTAGCTCGGAAATCTAATTATTTCGCTCACAATCTACCCACACATTCTTTCCTACAAAGAAGCCAACAACAAAATCACTAACAATATTTATCGGGAACAAATAACGATCAAAAAAAACCAATGCTTTTGGGTTAATCTCGCCATTTGCTGAACCGATAAGCTTATACATGATAGATACAAAGAAACCAACACTGTCTGCATATCCAATTGAATTAATCTTGAAACCGGATTTTGTCACGAGCTCTTTCAGCATTTTCTTATTATAACGCCGAAAATGGCCAACTTTCTTGTCCATACTCGAGTACAGAGCTTGAAAGGCTGGTAAATAAATAAAAACTTTTGCTCCTGGCTTTAATCGCTTATAAAGTTCATTCATCACCGTCTCATGATTTTCTATGTGTTCAAATACATTTAAAGAATAGATAAAATCCAGTGACTCCACTTGAATCTCGTCCAAATCCCCATAAACTTCAAATTTGTTGATTTTTAATCGGTTCTGGAGATCAATATCCGACTCTATACAAACAACTGTTTTTCCTGAATTTCTAAGCATTACAGCAAAAGTCCCGGTGCCAGCACCAAAATCCAATATTTGTGTTGCTTGACCTGCGCTTTTTTTTACCAACTTTAGCAAAAAATCATTATAATTTTTGGCTAACGACATTATCTCAAGTTCGGAAACGCCAGTATATTTTTCGGACTCGTTTTTCATACAAAGCAATTATACTTTGAAACTTATCAATCCCCTAACCAAAATAACGACCAATAAGAAATTAACTCAAGCATTTATTGACAATTTTTAGCTAATCCGCTAGAATTACTTCATAATTAATGCTGATGTTCCTGGTTTGCCGACTGAGCGTGGCTTACTAAGATCACCAGAAGAACTAAGAAAATATGCTCACAAAGAAGCAAAAGCAGAATATCATTGAGAAGTTCAAGACCCACGAAACAGACACAGGGTCTCCGCAGGTGCAGATTGCTATCCTTACTGCTGAAGTAAAGGATCTAACTGCCCACCTTCGAAATCACAAAAAAGACTTCAGCTCACGCCGAGGACTTATTAAAAAAGTGGTTGAACGACGACGTCTTCTTAAATACCTTGAACGTGAGGATTTGAAAGCGTACAAGAAACTAGTTGACGATCTTAAGCTTCGAGTTGCAAAAAAATAAATAAAAGCCCGCTTTTAGCGGGTTTTTATCTTTTAATATTTAGGCAGGCAGTGAGTTTTTTACTTCAGGTCTGCACTTTAAAATTTTATGCTAAGTACAAACACAAGACGTGTCGGTGTGTTCATCGATGTGCAGAATATGTATTATTCCGCGCGAAATCTTTACAATCAGAAAGTTAATTTCGAAAATATCGTAAAAGAAACTGTGGGGGACGCCAGTTTAGTGCGCGCCATAGCTTACACCATTTCAACAAAAGGTGGTGATGAAGAACCATTTTTCGAAGCTCTGCGAAAATCAGGGATCGAGGTAGTTTCAAAAGAGCTACTGGAATATAGTGGCGGTAATAAAAAAGGGGACTGGGATGTTGGTGTAACTATTGATATAATTCGCATGCTCGATATGCTCGACGTGGTCGTGCTTGTTTCGGGAGACGGTGATTTTGTTCCACTAACTGATTTTGTGCGAAGTCGTGGTCGGATAGTCCATATCGCATCGTTTAGAGAATCGACCTCTTCATCACTAGTTGAATCTGCGGACATTTACACAAACTTTTCAGATGAAAAACGAAAGTTTCTTATTCCAAACAAAAAAAGTAAATCAACAGGTAAACAAAACACAGCCTATAACGCACCAGAGGAAATCGAAGAAAATTCAAGTGCTGCAATTGATTATTTTAAAACCGCCAAAGTAAAGAGCGACGACCAAAACGACACCAGTCGAACCAGACGACTATCATTCTAAGCCCGGGCCTCGCACTTGTTGCGAGGCCTCGCTCAGAATACTAGTTCTGAACTAATTATAATTTCGGTCGAGAACATAGAGATCTTGAGTTTGGCTCACGGTCTTAAGCTCTCGACCGATAGAACACAATATGCAACAGAAAAAATTCTCCACTCAGTTTGCTGGGAAGGAGCTTATTATCGAGACAGGAAAGTTTGCAGCAAACGCAAACGCTAGCTGTACCGTGCGAATGGGTGACACTCTTGTTCTTGCAACAGCTGTAATGAGCAACTACGTTCGTCCGGGAATGAATTGGTTCCCATTAATGGTTGACTACGAAGAAAAACTTTACGCTGCAGGCCGAATTAAAGGGTCGCGATTTATTAAACGTGAAGGAAGACCTACTGATGAAGCAGTACTTGTAAGTCGTTTTATCGACCGAGCACTACGACCACTTTTTGATCAGAGAATAAAAAATGACGTTCAAGTAATTGTAACAGTGCTTGCGTTTGATGAAGAAAATGATCCGGATATTCTAGGTCTTATCGGTGCTTCGTGTGCACTCCATATGAGCGACATTCCTTGGAATGGACCAATTGGAGCGGTACGAGTAGCTAAACTTGCCGATGAGTGGTTGATTAACCCAAATTACGAAGCAAGGAAAACTACAGATTTCGATCTTGATATCGCCGGAACCACAGAAAAAGTTGTGATGATCGAAGCTCGCGCAAACGAAACCGATGAAGCCACTTTAGCTGAAGCTTTTGAACGTGGCAGAGCAGAACTAAAACCGGTAATTGATCTTATTGAAGAAATTAGAGCTGAAATCGGAAAGCCTAAAGCTGATTTATTCTCAGCTAAGAATACTGAAGAGCAGGCTATCTTAGATCGCAAAGCAGAGGTAGAAGAAATGTCAAAGGCCTTTATGGTTCCAGCGATTAAAGAACTCTTTCTTGGCACAGCTCGCCCAACTCGAGCTGAGCGCGATGCTGGAAAAGAGGAACTTAAAAATCAACTGGTTACGTATTTAACAGAGCAGGGAGTTGAAGGTAATGATCTTAACTACGGAAAAGATCTTATTTACGACTTCTTGCAAATGGAGATTTCAAAATATATTTTTGAATCAGACACACGAATTGACGGCCGTGGCATTGAAGAAATTAGACCGCTCGTTATTGAAACTGATCTTATTCCAAGAGTTCACGGGTCTGGTCACTTTATGCGCGGTGAAACTCAAGCGCTAACAATTTGCACACTTGGTGCACCTGGAGATAAGCAAACTTTAGACGGAATGGAGGTTGTGGGAGAAAAACGCTATATGCACCACTACAATTTCCCACCATTTTCAGTGGGTGAGGCAAAGCCACTGCGAGGTCCTGGTCGCCGAGAAATTGGTCACGGAGCTCTAGCGGAAAAGGCGCTTGAGCCAGTTTTACCTGCACTTGAAGACTTTCTTTACACTATTCGGGTGGTGTCTGAAACCATGAATTCAAACGGATCGAGTTCAATGGCCTCGACTTGTGGTTCAACACTAGCGCTGATTCACGCAGGTGTGCCACTTAAAGCACCAGTTGCCGGGATCGCGATTGGTCTCGCTTCAACTGAAAATGAGTGGAAAGTGATTACCGATATTCAAGATTTAGAGGATGGTCCGGGCGGAATGGATTTCAAAGTTGCCGGTACTAGAGCTGGAGTTACCGCCATCCAGATGGATACAAAAACTGAAGGAATTACCCATGACATTGTGGTTGAAGCACTTCGACAAGCAAAAAACGGTCGCGAATATATCCTCAACCAGATGCAACCAGTAATTGACAACACTGATAAAAGTTTATCACCGTACGCTCCACGGATTATCAAAATTAATATCAATCCAGACAAGATTCGCGACGTTATTGGACCGGGTGGTAAAATGATTAATGAAATCATCGAGAAAACTGGCGTTCAAACAATCGATATTGAACAAGATGGACTTGTAATGATCACTTCAAAGGACGGAGAGTCTGGAGAAAAAGCGCGAGCTTGGGTATATGACTTAACTCGTGAAGTTGAAGCTGGGGAACTTTTTGAAGGTGAGGTGGTTCGTTTGATGGACTTTGGAGCCTTCGTGGAGATTTTACCAGGCAAAGACGGTATGGTTCACGTTTCAGAGCTAGCACCGTGGCGAGTCGAGAAGGTTGGTGATATTGTGAAGGTTGGTGACAAAGTAAAGGTTAAAGTAATGGAAATAGACAGTATGGGCCGAATTAATCTTTCTATGAAGCAGGCCGAGGGCAATGTTTACACGGAAGAGATGAAGGCAAAGGCCGGAACTGGTTCACAGGGCGGTGATATGCGTTCAAAACGACCCGCTGGCGACGAGAGACGCTCTCGTGACACACGAAAGCCAAAAAACTAATGCAACGATTAAACATACCAATTGAAAACAACACAACCCGCCAAAAACATTGGCGGGTTGTTTGGCTAGTTCTTTTAAGTTTAGGCACACTTATTATCGGTTTGTATATTCAGCGTTGGTTTTTTACTGCAAATAGCACAACTGGACTAAGGACAGCAGACACAACTTCCAGCATTCGATTGCTCAAAACTTACAAAAACTCCTCAATTACCCACACCCATCTTGGAACTGAACAGATTCTCCCCGGTGCTCCGTGGACAGTTGATAATATTTTAGCAATTAGTAAAAAAGAAATTGCGTTACATTTTTCAAAAAATACACTCATCGGTCTATCAATTGATACAAACCTACCAGATTATTGGAAAGACATGGCCCTCAGCTACGGATACAAGGTTACAATCGAGAACAATCGATCATTGATAGCAAAGAATGATACAGATACACTTTCCGAACCGAAAATACGATCTTTTCATTTATTAAATCCTGCCGTAGATGGTGAAATTGTTAATTACGGCGCAGAGCCTAGCTATACTAATTTTTTTATAACTAAAGTCGGTGTAGTCATAAACCAGAAGTCACACACCAGTATAAACCCAATTAATGTTTTTCTGCCCAAGGATGCAACTGTTTACGCTAAAGTACTTATTGAACCACTGGACATTGCATCAGCACAGCCTTTTTTAAACTCAGCCGGTATTAACAATCAAGCGTTGGTTAATTTAATTAAGGACGAGGGAGCGCAAATCACCTTTGGTACAGATGCACTCGGGCAAATCTTTAATATTGCAATTTTAAACAACAATATAGATCTCGACAAACTGGCAATCATCGGCAAAGAACTGATAAATCGTCAGACTTTGTCTACCACAGCGTGGACAACTACTGACGGAAGTCGCTACGAGGAGATCCGGGCTCAAACCAGCGGAATTGAATCGTCGATTGATTCAAATCAGGATTACAGCTTCATAACTCTAAAAAATCAAAGCGGTAATCAAATCAGAATTATAAAAACCCTCGACCAAATCACAATTTCAAATCGAGCGGTTTCTGGGGAAATAAGCCAATTTTCACCAGTTTCTACCTGCCTACTTGGCGCCCACAGCTATATAAAACCCGGTGAAATGAACGATCTATTGCGAAATAAACTAATTTTTACCCCAAAGTCTGAACAAGTATTTGCGTCATTAAATCTCTTTTCCGAAATTGCAATTAGTAACGAAAAGGTGAAGTTTTGTTGGTAAGTTGGAAAAACTGTGGATAAACTCTGAACTTAACTAGAGTTATCCACAGTTTTATATTTTTGAACTAATAAGTTATACACACCCTGTTAAATTGCACGTTTTAGCTAGTAACCACGGGGGTTGACGGTGTTTCTGAAATTGAATACAATATTTATATGATCTGAGCGATCAAATGTTCTTTCCACAATTCCCGTCGTCGAGAGTTTTCTCGACATAGACCGGGGGAAATTCTCCGAAGCCCACCTTCGGAGTGTGTCCTACTACTTTACTTGCCGACAACTTACTTTCAGGGGAAAGCAAGAGTCTAGGTTAACTTCGATCCAAAAAGTTATAGAAGTAAAACCACTGCCGGGTAGAGTAGGTGTCAAAAATTGTCGACTGAAGTCGACGCCGAGTGAGAACTGAGTTTTGAAGACTTCGAGGGAAGTCTCTCTGAAACCCAGTTCTTGCGCACGGTGTCCTTGTCGCAAGCCTCGTAGGCTAACAGCACAGGATTCATCCTTGTCAGCCTGTTTGCTTAACCAGCCTACAAAACCTCAAGTCGTGCCCGTGCCGAAAATTCCAACCAGGAATCGTCGTCGCGGGCTGTTTCTTTTATTAAAGAGAACAAAAGATACATTTTCAATTCTGAAGCTAAAATTTTGTCTATTGTTACCATTATTTTTTACTTGCGAATCAGACACATATAATGTAAACTAATATTAATAACCCTCGAATATGAATAAGCAATCATTAGATGAAATGCGAGTCATTTTAACTGCTGAGAAAGAAAAGCTAGAAAATGAACTCTCTCGTTTCGCTCATCGCAATACAAAAGCTGTGACCACCGATTTTGACACTGATTACCCAGACTTTGGTGAAGGTGAAGACGAAAATGCCAGCGAAATTGCCACATACAGCAACAATCTTTCGCTCGAAAGTGAACTAGAAAAATCACTTCGAGATGTAACTAGTGCGCTAAAGTTAGTCGAAAATGGAACTTACGGAAAATGCAAATACTGCAAAGCAGATATTTCAGAAGCAAGACTAAAAGCTCGTCCAACTGCTTCCTCGTGCATTGCCTGTAAAAAAACCCTTACTCAGGAACTTTAGTGTGACGAGAAGCAAAGCCACAAACCTTATCCTTTTCAGCATCATCGTGGCAATCCTAGATGGCGTCTTTAAATTTTTTGCACTAACGCGACTACCAAACGAAGGTAGTCGCGCTTTGTTTCCAATTGATTTTCTACTTCATAAAAATCCAGGGATTGCCTTCGATATCCCTATTCCAATGATAATAATTTTTTTATTAACCCTGGTCATTGTATTTTCTTTGGCTAAATTTGGCATAAAAACCTGGAAACACGAACCTGAAAAAAGTTTAGCCTCGGCCCTGATCGTAATAGGTGCACTTGGAAACCTATTTGATAGGTTTCTAAACAATTTCACTACTGACTACATTATTCTGTTTGGTCGGTCCGCGATAAATCTCTCAGATATCCTCATCATCTCTGGAACTATCCTGCTACTTTGGTATACTGAAGATAGAAAGCGTAGAACACTTTCTAAATAGAACAAAATAATAATTTAAAGCTCCCTATATTAATTTTAGTATGGGAGCTTCTTTTTTTCACTCATCTGCAAATATTGGTCTTAACGCTAAATCAATTACTGTTGAGGTCGACATCTCCTCGGGTTTACCCAGATTTACCATTGTCGGTTTGCCAGACGCCGCAATCTCGGAATCACGTGATCGCGTCAGAGCAGCTATAAAAAACAGCGGTTTTACATTTCCAAGGACTCGAGTTACGGTTAATTTAGCACCGGCCGATATTAAAAAGCAGGGGCCAGCCTACGATTTTCCGATTGCTCTCGCTCTTTTAGCAGCTTCAGGCCTTCTTCTTAACCCAAACGCCTTAAATGATATAATCATTATCGGCGAGCTCGCACTCGACGGAACTGTTAGGCCTGTTGACGGGGTGCTTTTGGCGAGCTTAATGGCCCGAGAAGAAAACTTTAAAGGTATCATCGTGGCGCCCGAAAACGCTGAAGAAGCAGGTCTTGTTAACGACGTCCCTGTTCATCCAATTAAATCATTAAAAGAGCTTGTAGACTATATACAGGCTGGCGAGGCCTTGCCGGTCTACACCCCTAAAGATATTAAGGCCAAGGAACGGATTGAGATCGATACAATGAGTTCAATCAAAGGCCAGGAATACACAAAACGAGCGCTTGAAATTGCGGCGGCGGGTGGTCACAATATTATTTTTTCAGGCCCACCTGGAAGTGGAAAAACTATGCTTGCGCGCGCTGTGCCAACAATCTTACCAGAACTTACCTTCAATGAAGCACTCGAGATAACCAAAATTCACTCAGTTGCTGGACTCACTAACCAAAAACGTGGCTTGGTTTTCGACAGACCTTTTCGAAGTCCACACCATAGTTCGTCAAGTGTAGCCCTAATAGGTGGTGGCACCTGGCCACGACCTGGCGAAGTTTCGCTGGCTCATCGAGGAGTTTTATTTTTGGATGAATTTCCGGAATTTCCGCGCGGAGCTATCGAAAATCTTCGTCAGCCACTAGAGGATGGTATCGTAACTATTTCACGTGCAGCTGGAACGTTAGAATTCCCAGCGCAGTTTATGCTTGTAGCTGCAATGAATCCGTGCCCCTGCGGTTTTCTATCAGATCCGACAAAGGCCTGTATCTGCACACCAAATAAAGTAATCCAATACCAACAAAAAATTTCTGGCCCCTTAATGGATCGGATCGATATTGCTGTTGAAGTCCCAAAAGTTGAGTTTGAAAAACTTACCAGTAAAGAAAAAGGTGAGACCTCGCAAGAAATTAGAAAGCGGGTACAGAAAGCTAGAGATATCCAAATTGAACGTTATAAAAATGAAAGCATTCAGATTAATACCGAACTAACCTCTAAATTACTAGAAAAATATTGTGAACTAAATGACGAGTGTCACGCACTCGCTAAGCAAGCGGTAGAGCGGTTAAACCTTTCGGCCAGAGCTTATACTCGTGTTTTAAAAGTCGCGCGGACAATTGCCGATCTAAGTGGCGCTGAAAATTTGGAAGTTTCTCACTTAACCGAGGCGCTACAATATCGACCAAGGGGGCGGGAATAAGATTCCCCCAAGCTTAACAAAAACCACTTGAATAATCAGGCGGTATTTGTTACACATTCTTTCAACTTATCTAACGTATTCAAGCGGATTTTTGAATTTTCCGTTTAGAATAACCTCAAAGTGCAAGTGGGTTCCTGTACTTCGACCAGTGGTTCCACAAAGTCCAAGAGGTGTTCCTTTCGTTACAGTTTGACCAGCTTCCACGTAAAGCTGAGCGTGGTGTCCGTAACGCGTTACAAGACCCTTGCCGTGATTAATTTCAACCGCATAACCATAGCCACCTTTCCAGCCAGCAAACTGTACCACGCCGTCATCTGATGCATAGTTATTTTCAGTAAAGTGGCAATCGATATCAATACCTGTGTGGTTCCAGCCAAAATACTGGGTAATTATGTGTAGGTCGGTTGGCCAAACCATTGAACCGCTAGCTGTGGTTGTCGGTTGTTTTGTTGAATACGACGGCGCCGAAGTCGAGCCTGGAGTCGCGATAGTTGCCGGAACTACCGGTTTTGTAATTTTTGGAGGTTCAGGCGCCTTAACTTCACCACCAGGAATGATAAGGGACTCGCCAATTACAAGATCATCCGCGCTAGCTAATTTATTGTATTCGAGGATTGCCGACTCCTCTACATTATAAGTTTTGGCAATTTTGGTGATCGTGTCTCCAGTTTTAACTTCGTGCTTCACACCGGAAACTGGCAGAATTGTCAGTGTTTTACCAGGTTTTAGCACTGAATGAATCGTTAAATCATTCGACCATAGTAAAGTATTGACACTAATTCCAAACTTTTCAGCAATAGTTGAAAGTGAATCGCCCGAAACCATTACATACTCAATAATTTCCTCTCTAGGCGCTACCGAATCCGAACGCTTAGAAATTACTGGTGAAGCTATCGTACCAGCCGTAAGTGGGCTAATTGCATTGTCTTGTGAGACAACTAACAAACCATGCGAGGAGGGCGAAAGCGCGTTTGATTCTCTGTAATTTACAGCCAAACGCTCAACGTTATTCTCACTATAAGCATATTCTTCAACAATCGTATTTTGTTGTTTTGTAACAAGTCCGTACATTAGACTGCGTTCACCGAAGGTTTCAGCCCTAACCTCTCCTGTTTGTAAATTCAGTATTCCGGTGATAATTGCAATAGTTCCTATTATAACGTGTATCGAGTACCTGTTTGTCACCAAGATCATGAACTTATTCCGTGCAGGCCCATACAGGCGATCAAAATGTCGACGTATATTATATAGCAACCTATACGCAGGTAGAACAATTATGTGCATCAGAAAACGGCCAACACCAGCCAAAGGCTCAAATACCTTATAAATAAAGGCAATTAAGTGTGGTTTTGTCTTTACAAGAAGGCGAACTGCCTTTAAAAGACCTGAAACAATAAATTGTTTAGCTTTGTCCGAAATATAATGTTTTAGTAATCTAAAGGTTACCAAATAGAAAGACGCTAGTCAATTGACAAAACAGGCTATTATTACGTATGATGAGCTCACTTTTATATTAATATCATTATGGATATAACAATGATCTCGCTGGTTGTTGCTACGGTAGCAATCTTATACACGGTCTTTCTTATTAGATGGATCATGCAGTTACCTTCAGGTGAAGGAAAAATGAAGGGAATTGCCCTTGCTATTCAAGAGGGAGCAAACGCTTTCCTTGCACGTCAGTACCGAATGATTGGTATCATCGGGGCGGTGCTATTTGTACTTCTAGGAGTCTTCCTAGGTTGGACAATGGCTCTAGGTTTCCTGGTTGGAGCTCTTTTATCAGGCTTTGCTGGGTACGCAGGAATGCTTGTTTCAGTACGCGCTAACGTGCGAACAGCTGAAGCTGCAAAAAACGGCTTAGCTAAAGCACTCGACGTAGCTGTTAAAGGTGGCGCCGTTACAGGTTTCTTCGTAGTTTCTCTTGGGCTCCTTGGAGTTGCTGGATTCTACAAGCTTACAGGTGACGTAAACTCTCTCATCGGACTTGGTTTTGGAGGTTCACTTATTTCAGTATTTGCTCGTCTTGGCGGAGGTATCTTCACCAAGGCAGCTGACGTTGGGGCTGACCTTGTTGGAAAAGTTGAAGCAGGAATTCCAGAAGATGACCCAAGAAATCCAGCCGTTATTGCCGACAACGTTGGTGATAACGTGGGAGACTGTGCAGGTATGGCTGCAGACCTTTTTGAAACTTACGCTGTAAGTATGGTCGCTGCAATGTTGCTCGGAACTCTAGTTTTTGGAGATATTGAAGCTATCATCACCTTCCCACTTGCAGTTGGTGCAGTTGGTATCATCGCTTCTATCATCGGAAGTCAGTTTGTTAAACTTGGTAAAAGCAAAGCTATCATGACTGCGCTTTACAAAGGTTTGATCGTAACTGGACTGCTTTCAGCAGCAGCATTCTACCCACTAACTCAGTACTTACTTGGCGACGTTGAAGGTATCAACGCGATGAATATTTTCTGGTCACTGCTAATTGGACTAGCTGTAACAGGTCTAATGGTAGTTATTACCGAGTACTACACTTCAACAGAATACAGCCCAGTTAGAAAAGTAGCTGCCGCTTCACAAACTGGTCACGGAACAAACGTGATTTCAGGACTAGCCCTTTCAATGCGAGCAACAATTTTGCCAGTGATAGTGATAATTCTTGGGCTATGGGGTTCTTACGAACTAGCTGATATCTACGGAGCAGCTATGGCAGTTGTTTCAATGCTTTCACTTACCGGAATCATTGTTATGCTTGATGCTTACGGCCCAATCACAGACAACGCCGGTGGAATTGCGGAAATGTCAGGATTACCAAAAGAGGTTCGAGAAATCACAGACGCACTTGATGCTGTTGGAAACACCACAAAGGCAGTAACCAAAGGTTACGCAATTGCCTCTGCTGGACTAGCAGCTACTGTTCTTTTCGCAAGCTACACTGCGGAGCTAGTAAAAGAGGGTATCTCAGCTGATTTCAGTCTTACAAACACTTACGTGGTTATCGGGCTGTTGGTAGGAGGAGCAATCCCATACCTTTTCAGTGCTTATGCTATGGAAGCTGTAGGAAATGCGGCTTCTAAGGTTGTTGAAGAGGTTCGAAGACAGTTTAAGGAAATCAAAGGAATCATGGACGGTACTGGAAAGCCGGACTACGGTAAGGCTGTAGACATCGTCACTAAAGCTGCACTTAAAGAAATGATGGTTCCTGCACTTTTACCAATTGCCGTTCCTGTAGTCGTGTACTTTGGATTTGGCATTAACGGTCCAGCAGCGCTTGGTGGACTCCTAATTGGAACTATTGTTACTGGACTGTTCATGGCAATTTCTATGACTACCGGTGGTGGTGCTTGGGATAACGCTAAAAAGTACATCGAAATGGGTAACTACGGCGGAAAGAAATCAGTTGCTCACGACGCGGCAGTAACCGGAGACACTGTTGGTGATCCATACAAAGACACAGCAGGACCTGCGATCAACCCAATGATCAAGATTGTAAACATTGTTGCAATTCTACTCATATTGATCTAATTCTAAAAAGAATTCAGTAAATTAAAACGAGCTAATCTTTACTGATTGGCTCGTTTTTTTGTATAATAGACTCCGGTATTATCTTGACAGTACTCTAAAATTCTAATATATTTGGCGCATTATGAGCTATACAATTGAAACAAAAGACAACAAAGCTGTTCTAACATTAACAATTCCTGCTGAAAACGTTGAAGAGGGAATGCGCGAAGCTGCAAAACACATGGGTGAAGATAGTGCTATTCCAGGATTTCGACCTGGTAAGGCCACCTACGACGCTGTAAAGCAAAGAGTTGGTGAAATGAAACTCATGGAAGCGGCTAGTGAAAATCTTATCCGTGCAGAGTTTGTGAAAGCAATGATTGAGGAAGACCTCGAAACTATCGGTCAACCATTTTTTGATGTTGTAAAAATGGCACCAGGCAACGATATGGTGATCACTGCAGAAATTGCTCTTTACCCACACGTTACAAAGTTAGCTGATTACGAAAAACTTTCAGTGGATTCAAAGGACACAACACCGTCAGCTGAAGATATTGCCCGAGCTAAAAAAGATTTATCTTTGATGCAAACTAAAGAAATCCGAAAAGAAAGCGGAAAAGAACTTGAACAGGGCGACAAAGCGGTTGTAAATCTAACAATGAAAAAAGATGGCGTTGTTCTTGAAGGTGGTGAAGGAATGGGACACGGCATTTATACTAATGAGGAACACTACATTCCAGGACTAGTAGCAGAAATTCTTGGAATGAAAGAAGGAGAAGCTCGCAACTTCACCCTAAAGTTCCCAGAAGACAACTACCAAAAACACTTAGCTGGTCAGGATATTGATTTCACAATTGAAATGAAGGAAATCTTTAAGCTAGACGCCCCTGAATTTAATGATGAATTTGCAAAACTTCTTGGTCTAGAAAATGCAAAAAAACTAGAGGAAACTCTAATAAAAAATCTTGAGATTGAAAATGAACGAGAAGAAGGACTAAGACAGGATAAAGCAATGTTAGATCTGCTTGCTGAAAAATCAACTTTTGAAGAAATTCCAGACCTGCTAGTGAACCAGGAGATCAATCAAATGATCCATGAATTGGAACACACGGTTACTTCAAGAGGAATGAAATTTGATGATTATTTAACAAGCATTAACAAATCTATTGCTGATCTAAAGCTCGATTTTACAGCTCCAGCTCTTGGACGCGTAAAAGTTGGGATTTTACTGAAAGAAATTGGGGAAAAAGAAGCTGTAACCGTTACAGACGCTGATGTTGATGCAGAATTAGATAAAATCTCTGCAGACTACAAAGATAATGCAGATGCTCAAAAGCAGATTTACGAGCCACAATATCGTGATTACGTAGCTCACCAAATGAAAAATAGAAAGATTATTGACTTCCTAAAAGGAAAAATAATCAAAAAATAAAAAAAAGACGGCCGCAAGGTCGTCTTTTGAGTTGCGGCATAGTTGCTGCAACTCAACGTTTGTTATCGCCCTCGGGAACATCGGCACGGGGCTTTTTGTAGAAGTCCTCGAGTGTCCCGTGATTTCCAGGCTGAATGGTATGTGTTGGCCGTGGCCTTGTGATACCATTATAAAGTTGCTCATCGCCGACACGTTTCGGAAACTGATTCTTCATCAACCCCCCAGTTAGTTATCTTGCACTCAAGCTACTAGTCGATATCGTTATTTTGTTTGAAAGCAAGCAGAGCCCGAGTGATACCGTCCGCAATCTCTGCTTCGGTCAGATTTCCTGAAACAGTCGGCACAATAAGCGGAATCCCATATTCCGCCAAAAGCTCATTGCGATAGCCTTCATTGCCGTAGGCCATGTCCGCCACCAGTTCATTTGCTATCATCTGCACTGAGTTTTGCTTGAACCCAGAAAGAATCGACAGCAATTCCCGAACCGACTGTTGGTTTTGAGTCAGACTGAGCTCAGAAATGGCCTCAACGTAGCACCCTACAATAGCTCGAAGACCACCACGGTCATCAAGATATGCTCGCGCCCCTTCGTTAAGAGCACTGAGCCTCTTGATAAGCTCGAGACGCTTAGGCAAGACACCGTGCCAGTCCTGAGCTACGTCGGTAATAGCAGAGAGGCGGTAGTGCACCTCCAGGATCTCCTGAACCGTCAGCTCGGACCGAGACAGAAGCTCGGTGACTTTCGCGACAGCCAGCAACAGCTGTTCGAATGTTTTAATTTCGAACCTCGTAAGTTGCATTGTGGTTAGAACCCTTGTGTTTTGCATTCTTATCTCCAATACAATTATGCTTCCAAAATTGAACCACGATAAAAACTATCATTTTAGCAGCAAAATGTCAATGATCAGTAGCTTTTTTTACGTAAAATTGCTATATTGCGTATATAAACTAATTCTTTTGAACCTCTATGATCCTTACTGTTGAAGTAAAACCAAATTCAAAGGAAACTAAATTTTTATCCTGGCGAGACAGTTCGACTGTCCTTATTAATATCAAAGACCCAGCCATAGACGGAAAAGCTAACCGGGCGCTGATTAAATATTTATCAAAACAATTAAAAATTCCGCAGACTTATATCGAAATAAAACGCGGGCAAAACGGACGAACTAAACATGTTATTCTGCCAAACGGAACGAATTTAGAACAACTAAAATAAAACCTATACTCTATTTTAGTTTTAAATGTCTTCAAACCTTGTTCTCTTACTGGCATTAATATAGGTAGTAGTTAGACTAGCCTCCACTTGCGGAGATAAAAATGATGACTTTTCTATTGGTTGGTATTTTTGGGGCATGTTTCTCAACTCACCGAATGTCGATGAAGGAAAACACATTAAGTAAAGACGCCATAATACGCGTTCAGCCTCAGACTCACTGAACGCAGGCTTACAGACCGCGGATCGCCAATGAAGCGATCCTTTTTATTTTACATGATCAATTCCACCTTTAGACCACGGGTTACATCTTAAAATCCGCCAAATTCCTAAAAATATGCCTTTTATAGCACCTTTTTTTAAAATTGCCTGCTTTGAATATTCGGAACAGGATGGATAAAATCTACAGAAACCGTCCGGATATAAAAATTTAAATGGTCCATGATCAAAAGAAAAGGTTTTTTGATACAAATAGATCGGAAATGTAATTATTTTTCGGAACAGGTGAGTGAACTGCATATAATGAAACCGCTCAAGCTAGCAATTTTGCGCGCTTTAAAACTGCAAGCAAACCTTTTTGCATACCATCATAGTTCGCAGTCATCACTTCTTTACTGGTTAAAACTATAATATCGTAACCTGGGGTAATTTTATCTAAGTTTAGACGAATTATCTCTCGATACTGTCGTTTGATCCTATTCCTTTCTACAGCTTTCTTACTAACTTTAAGGCCGACTACAATAGCAAAACGGGAATATTCTAAATTATTTGGCTTAAATTTAACGCCAGCAACCTTATCAAAGACGCTTTTTCCTTTTTTGTACACTAAATCAAAGTCTTTTTCGTGTTTTAGTCGGTTTTCCAGTTTTAACATAATTCTCTGAAATTTTTATAATTATATCAATAAAACAAGAAAAAAGGGCAAAAGCCCTTTTTCTTATCTTGGCCGAGCGGCCACAGCGAGTCGTTTTCGTCCCTTTGCTCGTCGACGGCTTAACACAGTTCGACCAGTTGGGGAGCTCATCCGAGCCCTGAATCCATGCTTTCGCGCCCGGCGCCGTTTTTTCGGCTGATGCGTTCTCTTTGGCATAGATATATTGTTAAAAGTGATGTAAGTCTAGCACCCAAGCAAAATCTTGTCAACGGCTAGCCATTTCCTGTCTAAATCTAAGGTTTAATCACATTCAAATTCGTAACTTCTCACTATAAAGTACAGATTGAAATTCAGATCTCAAAAAAACTTAAAGTTATGAATTATTCCAATAGCCAATTACTGAAGACAAACTTCAAACCAAAAAAAACATATATAAGAAAATTATTATAGTTGAATAATCAATATTTTTATCCACTTTCTATCCACAAAACTTCAAATAACCTTTAACTTGTTAGCTGTGGATAAACAATGTACAATGCCACTAGTTGATCAAAAAAGTCCTGCAATGCAGACTTATTCTGCCTATTTGTCTTATGAACACACACGAATTATGGCAAGCTACTCTTGGAGAGCTCGAGCTTAAATTAAGTAAAGCGCATTTTACAACTTGGTTTAGAAATACTTTTATCGCTGATTTTGGAGAAAGTATGGTAATTATTGGTGTTCCAAATAACTTTACCAAGGCGTGGTTAGAAAAAAAATATCATAAGGACATTTTAGAGTCCCTGCAAAACATCACAGAAAAAAACCTTAAACAACTTACCTACCGCGTAGAAAATAAACCAATGGTACCTGTTCAAATCAGTATCCACGAAGTCACAGTAGCTCAAGTTATTGAAGAGCCTGTTTACGAAACACAAAAAAACGAAGACTTCGGCTTCACAACGCAAGCTTCCGACGTACCTACAAGTAGTATTGCAATTAAAGATAATTATAACTTCAGCAACTTTGTTGTAGGTAAACAAAATGAACTTGCTCACGCTGCGTCGCAAGCTGTTGCAGCTCAGCCAGGTGGTACCTACAATCCACTGTTTATCTACGGAGGAGTTGGACTTGGTAAAACTCACCTTTTACACGCTGTTGGAAATGAAATGTATTTGCGAAACCCCAACGCAAAAATTTTATACGTAACTTGTGAACACTTCACAAATGATTTTATTAACGCTGTTCGTTCAGGAAAGGCGAAGGAATTTAAAGACCGTTACCGAACAGTCGATCTTTTATTGATCGATGACATTCAGTTCATTACAGGTAAAGAAGGGACACAGGAGGAATTTTTTCACACTTTCAACACACTTCACCAAAACAATAAACAGATCGTAATCTGCTCGGATCGAGCTCCTAAACAAATTGCTGCGTTAGAAAAACGCCTATTATCGCGTTTAGAGTGGGGAATGCTTGTAGATATTGGTGCTCCTGATCTTGAAACCCGTATCGCTATCTTACAACTCAAATGTTTAAAGAAAGGCATTGAACTTGATCGCGAGATTTTGCACTACATTGCAACTCATATTTCTTCAAACGTAAGAGAACTTGAGGGTGCACTTACAAAAATCATAGCTGTACACCAATTTAAAAACGCGGTCCCAACTCTTGAGTCAATCGAGCCGCTTATTGCGAGTTACGAGGTAAATAGTATAAAAAAGACCATTTCACCAAAACAAATTATTATTACCGTAGCTGAATATTTTGATATCGACATTGAAGAGGTGCTCGGTAAGAGCAGACAGAAGCGTTTAGCCTTTCCACGGCAGATAATAATGTATTTACTGCGCGAAGAAATGAAGAGTTCTTATCCAGCAATTGGCCAAGAGCTTGGTGGGCGTGACCACACAACGGCGATGCACGCTTACACAAAAATACACAGATTAGTTTCGGCTGATGATCAATTAAAACGAGATCTGGAGCTCATCAAACAAAAGCTGTACTCAGGTTAACCACAGTTCTGTGGTTAACCATGTGGAAAGAGCTGAGGTTAAGTAAGTGGGCTTCTTGTTCATAAAGAACAGATTAAAGTAGGCAAAAATTTTAACCACAGTTCATACACTAGTTTCCACAATAGTAACCCACATTTCCACAGGTAACTTCTTTGCAAACCTAGGCCAGAAAATAGACTTATCCCTGCTGTCCACAGCCCTTATTACTATTACTAGTTTATATATATAAAGATATTATTACTAAAGTTCTGAGAGATGAACTCACAATCAACTTTTGGAATATAAAAATAATAACTCGAGTAAAAACTCAGACTTAATCTCCAAATATTTGTTGACCCCCATATATGAAATTTTCCTGTACCAGAGAGAACTTATACCAAGGTCTGGCTATCACCAGTCGAGTTAGTGGAAAGAATGTAAATTTACCAATTCTCAGTAATGTTTTACTTAAAGCAGACAAGGGGAGTTTAAAATTGGTTTCCACCAATCTTGAACTAACAGTTACTTGTAATGTTCGCGGGAGAATTGAACAATCAGGAGAATATACAGTACCGTCAAAACTATTTTTCGATTTTGTTAATTTGCTTCCAAATGAAAAAGTTGATATTGATTTGCTTGACGATACACTGTCGATCGCATGTGGAAATGCTAAAACAAAGATTAAAGGAATTATTGCATCTGAATTTCCAGTTGTCCCGCCGGTTGAAGGCGATGTTTCTTACTCAGTGCCAGTTACAGAGTTTCAAGACGCTCTGTCACAAGTATTATTTTCGGCTGCCACTAGCGAGTCTCAGCCGGTTCTCACGGGAGTTTTGATGTCCTTTCATGACGAAGTTTCTGGAGCTGGAACCTTAACTTTAGCTGCTTTGAATGGTTACAGACTTTCGGAAAAAATCTTTAAAATTTCCGGAGGTTCTGGTGAGCAAAGAAAAGTAATTGTGCCACAGCGTACTTTAGCAGAACTAGCTCGTGTTATTGGTGTGCTAAAAGATGATGTTGAGGCATCAACCACTGTCGAAATCCAATTTTCACGAAATCAGATAGTTCTTAAATACGGAGCAGTTGAAATTTCTGGCCGAACAGTGGAGGGGGACTATCCAGACTACAGGTCAATCATTCCGGAAAACAAAGTAACTGAGGTTACAGTAAACCGCTCTGAGTTCATTCAGGCGATAAAAACAGCCTCTCTCTTCGCGCGCACAGGTCTATTCGACGTTGGTATCGTTCTTGATCCAGAACAAGGCACACTCGAGCTGAAGGGTGCTGATTCAACTAGAGGAGAAAATACGGTGGTGATGAACGCAACATTATCTGGAAATAAGAATTCATTAACTTTGAACTTTAGATATCTATTAGACGGAATGAATGCTATGAAGAGTGAAAATGTAACCATGAGAGTTGTTGACTCTATGACTGCTTGCGTTTTTGTTCCTGAAGCAGGGCCTGGTGAAAGATATCAGTACATTGTTATGCCAATTAGACAGTAATGAGGTATATTATCTTTGTATGTATAATGAATTAGGTCGGCAAACACCCGAACAACAAAAACAAATAAAAGTAGATCTGAAAACGCCATACCTGATTGAGCCAGAAGATATGGATAAAGCTCGGGCGTTTTTGTTTAATTTTAGAATTAATAACGCTGAGCGGGCTGAGATATATAGAAGTGCGATAGCTCAACTTGAAAATGACCCTTCACTAGATATTCACGAAGTATTATCCGACCTAACAAAAGGATTGGATGTTTCACCGGGTTTTCAGCCAAATTCTTGGGCGCGAGCGCAAGAACCAGGTCTGAATGACACTGGAATTGGTAACGAAGAGGTTGTGGTGCGTGGAGTAGACTTTGGACAGGATGCCAAGCGCCTTAAAAAGGCTAGGGAAGATGCAGATCGTGAGGCTGGTACGAAAGCTGCTTAAAAAAAAATACTGAGAATATTCTCAGTATTTTTTTATTTAACTAAGGTGTAGTGGCTTCGAGTGCAGGGTTAGGAGACACGGCGTTTTTAACAAAGACCTTAACAGGTGTTGTGTCCACAGTTTCTCCACTTAACATGGTTGCTTGTGCAGAAAGTAGGTATTCGCCTTCGTCCGGCAGTGTCCAGTCAACCGTTGTTAGACCGCTTGGCGAAGTAGTCTCTTGAATAATGAACATTTGACCCGTCCAAATATTCTGAGCTCTTAAAGAAACACTTCTGTAGTTGGTTGCATTGTTGTTTTCAAGAACAATAGTGTAGTTAGAGTTTACCTTTTCAATTGTCTGATTATTGAAAGGATTTGTTACCGCGAAACCACCAACTTGTCCAGGTACGGTTATATTTATATTAATATTTATTGTAGCTGAATTATCAATATCATCAAATGAACGAACAGTGAGTGTGTGCTGACCAATAGTTACCCAGGTTGGTAGATTAAGGATGGTACCGGTTGGATTACTGTCGAGTTTTACAAAGTTACCATCTATTAGGTATTCAATACGGTTGAAGCCTCTCGGAGCGATTGTAGTAATTTCCACGGGCACATATCGAGCAAAGCTATCGTTGCGCTCTGGTTTAATTACGTTTAATCGTGGTTGATTTTCAGTTGTGTGAATATCATCGAACTCCGTTGGTACATCACAGATCTCCACGATTGGTTTGTCCGCTTCTGGCGCTTTTTCATTTTCCCGCGCTAGCCACTCCTGGATTCCAGTTTCCCATTTTGTAAACATTGGGTCTTTTTCAGGGTTGGCAGGAACTGGTCCGAGTGGATTGTATTTATCGATGTAAAAGAGGATGCTGTGGAATTCTCCACAAGTTTTTGTAACCTTGTATCTTTCTGGAGTCAGATCGGTTGCCAGTTTACCGGAGATTGAATCGATTGTGACGGTTTGGGTTGGTACCTTACCATCTAGGATATTTTTACCAGTTGGTTTAATTTGAGGGGCTGTAAAGTTTTCAACATCAGTTCCTGCCAGTGCTCTCTTCATAAACTCATTCCAAGTTGGCGCTGCGGCTGTAGAGCCACCTGAACCACGATACATTTCTGAACCATTAGTATTACCTGCCCAGACACCGACAACAAGTGAAGGTGTGTAGCCCATTGTCCAGCCGTCTTTGTAGTTATTTGTAGTTCCAGTTTTTGCAGCTACTGGCCGTCCTTGAAGCGTCAGTGGATTATTGAGGCCAAACACGTAAGCTCTAGCTGAGTTGTCTGAAAGAACGTTTGTAATCATTCTAGCAATATTTGGTTCTAAAACTTTTTTACCATCATCATCTTTCCATTCTTTTAGTACCTCACCTGTAGGTTTTTCGACTTTCAAGATAGCTACTGGTTGATGATAAACACCCTCATTTGCAAAAGTTGCGTAAGCTGCGGTGTGTTCAAGTAGTTTTACCTCACCACCACCGAGCACAATTGCTAGGCCAAATCGTGAGCGATCCTCAAAGGTGGTGTAGCCTAATTTTTCAGCAAAATTCAAACCATTTTCAATACCAACTAAATAAAGCATTTTAACAGCAGGAATATTTAGTGAACCTTGCAGTGCTTTTCGAATACTGACAGGACCTTTTTCTTTAAGATCGTAGTTGTGAGGATGATAATTCCCAGTAGCGGTTGGGAAGTCGGTTTCGACGTCATATAAAATAGAGTCTGGAGTATAGCCTTGTTCAAAACCAGCAGTGTAAATAATTGGTTTCATACTCGAACCCGGCTGAAGCGGGCGCAAGGCAATGTTCACCTGACCGTCAATTTCGTCGTTGAAGTAATCGGCAGATCCAACCATAGCAAGTATCTGGCCGGTTTTTGGATCAAGCGCTACTAAACCTTGATTGTTAAAGCCTTTTGATTCTGAAATTTCGGATATAGTCTTAGATACTGATTCTTCAGCAATTTTTTGAAGATCGTAGTCGAGAGAAGTTATAACTTTTAGACCACCTTGCTCAACTAAGCGTTGACCATATTCAGCTTCAAGTAATTCTTTTATCCAAAGAACAAAATGTGGTGCATTTATTTGTGTAAGTTTTTGAGTAACCGGTGTTTCTTGAGCGTAAGCGGTGTTGTATTCATCCTCGGTTATGTACCCGAACTCTTTCATGTTGTCTAAAATCCAGTTTCGGCGTAATAAAAGTTTTTCAGGGTTGTTTAAGAAGGTTGACGGTGCGTTAGGTAGCGCCGCAACTGTCGCTGCTTCGGCGATACTAAGATCAGACACTGTTTTGTTAAAGTATGTGCGGGAGGCAGATTCAATTCCGTAGTTGGTGGAACCGTAAGGGATCTCGTTTAGATAGAGCTGCATTATTTCATCTTTTGTGTATCTACGTTCAAGTGCGAGTGACAGCAGAATCTCCTTTATCTTACGGGTGTAGGTCTGTTCAGTCGTTAAGATAGCATTTTTTACCAGCTGCTGTGTGATTGTTGAAGCACCCTGACCTGTTGGATCGAAAGTAGTAACGTTTGCAAAAACAGCCCGGGCAATTCCTTTAAGATCAATTCCACTGTGTTCGTAAAATTTTCGATCTTCTGCAATAATTGTTGCTTTGATCATATATTCTGGAATTTGATCAATGTTTACCAGAGTTCTCTTTTCGTCGCCTGAAATTTCGTAGAGCAAGTGTTCGCCAGTGTGATCAAAAATTTTGGTTGACTGCGCCACTTCTCTAGAGGTGAGTGAATTTGGGTCTGGGAGGTCTCTTGAAATCCAGGCAAACAACCCAAGAAAAGCTATTGCTCCGAATAAAAAGAGAGCAACACCTATTAAAATGAGGTTTTTTACTAATCGCGTTTTATCAAAACGCTCTAGCATTGTGATATTCTTAAAAAGATCTTTGATCTTTAAAAAAAAGTTGTGAGATTTCTTATTATTAGCGGCCCAAGAGTGGCCAGATTTGAAAGGTTTGCTCATAGTTGATTTATAGAGATTATATCAGATTTTTGAAAAATTACAATTTTGGAAAATGCCTAGTTTTAGCCAATAAATCCATTTTTCAGTTGACAAAATGCGCTAATTATGATATAGTGGCATCAAGTTCCCAGAAAAGGGGAATTTTTTTATTGGTAAAAATTAAACGTAATATCCAATATACACTGAAAAGGGCCAGTTGTAACAACTAACCTATATATGAAAAAAATCAACCTTAAGAAAATTGGAAAAATACTTAAAAAATCACCAGTCGAGATTGCTGTTATTGGCTTTGTAGGGTTTGGGATTGTGGTATCAGCTTTTCCAGCAAGAACTAATGTTGATGCTGCGGAGGATGTGTCTTATGTTAAAGAAAATATCAATCTTGAAATCAAACAAATGCAAAATCAGAATTTACCATTCGGTAAATTACCTGAAGCTGGTCGTCGAGCGCCTCGTCCGTTTATGAAGGTGGCGGTTACAGCTTATAACTCGGTACCTGGTCAAACAGATTCAACACCGTGTATTGGTGCTCAGGGGACTGATATTTGTGAGCTTCTTGCCGAAGGATCAAATACTTGTGCTGCAAACTTCGTGGCGCTTGGAACGGTTCTTGAGGTTGATGGCTTAGGAACCTGTGTGGTTCGTGATCGGATGAATGCCCGTTACCATTATCGAGTTGACTGGTATATGGGAATGGATATTGCTTCCGCAAAACGTTTCGGTGTTCAAACCAAACAGATTGGAATCTACGCATCATAATTTGAAAACAAAAATGACATTTATTGTCATTTTTTGTTTTGCTTGATATATTCAAGATAAGATAGAGTTTCTAGATGAAGGTATGCTATAAAAACGGTAATCTGAAGGGATTTTCTAGCAAGTAAATTATTAAAAAATTTCGAATCGGTTTTTAATCGGTCGTTAATATTACAGACTATATGAAGAAATTATTTGTGGCAGTTGGAATGTTTATGTTGATTGGTGCCGGTTGTTTTGGCATTGGGGAGAAATCAGCAAAGAATGCAATAGTTATCGGTGACTGGACTTTGGCGTTTGACCTGCCAGCGGATTGGGTGATGGTAAGTCCTTATGCCGTAGGAAGCGCGGTTAATCTGGATAATAAAATTGAAAAAACTCAAAACGAAGTGTATCTCCAAAGTACTGATAAAGCGGTTTTATTTGGTGATCAGGAAAGTGATGAACCGGGAACAGAAACAATTTCCGAGAACGTAGCTAAAATTTCAGTTTCTCGACTTGATGCTCGTCGAGTCGTGCCTGACACAGCGGTTGATTTGGGAAATGGTTTTTCTTTAGTAAAAATTTGTGAAGACAACGGAGAGTGTCGCCAAGGCGATAAACTTAACTATGAATATTACCTAACACTTGATGATGTTAAATATAAGTTTGTTGTGCTAGACAAGGGGATAGATAGAGGAATAATTGAAAAGATTATTACTTCAGCAAAAAAGGTTACTGAGGTTTCTGAATAACGATAAAGCGACAAAAACCCGGGATTGACCCGGGTTTTTTGTTGTGATAGTGTGTGAAGCACAAATGGCCATGTGGCGAAGTGGAAACGCTGGGGTCTGCAAAACCTCGATGCATCGGTTCGATTCCGATCATGGCCTCCAAATGCACATCTCAAATCGAGGTGTGTTTTTATTATGCTTTTGATTCTTGTAGGATTCGCATCATTTGATCGAGCGGTAAAGAGGCAAGGTTTTTTGGAACAACATTTTCACCAATCAATTTTTTAACGTCCTGGTGCATTTCTTCAACAATTTCATTTTTATGTGCTTCCGGTACACAAATAATTATTTTCTTGTAATCTTCTTTGATTAGTTTGAATAATAATTTGTTTAAGCTTTTGTATAATTCAAGCCGATCGTGTTTTTTTACTTCATCTAGATCGGGTGGTGCCGAGTTAGCTGTTCCGCCAGCGCGCTCGTCTGGTTTTGCACTTTTCACTTTTAGTGTCCGTAATTCCTCCACGTCTCGTTCAAAAACTGAGTAAATTTTTGCCAACTCATTGTTTGTAACAACGAGCAGAGTTTTCTCTTTGTAGGCTAAATAGTGGTCGGATATTTGCATATGATTATATTATATCAGAATTAACGCGTGTTGCGTAACTTCTGTAAACAGAAAAAAGGTTTTATGATATAGTGTTCTTAAATAAGAACACATGAATTTGCAAAAGGCCATGCAAGCATCCATTCGTGAGATTGTGTTCGGAATGGAGGATAGTTTAGTTTCAACCTTGGGAGCCATAACTGGAATTGCTGCCGGGACCGGTAGCACGTACGTAGTTATTCTTTCTGGGATTGTTTTGATTTTTGTTGAGGCGGTTTCAATGACGGCCGGGAGTTATCTTTCAAGTAAATCAGCTCATGAAGTGTTTAATTTACGAAAACAGCAGGAAACATCCAGACTGCTGCAAGAGAAGATCGGTGATCATGAAAATTTGTTTGAATTTCTAAAAAGAAAAAAACTGTTGGCTAAGGACATAAATGTTGTTACTAACGCTTTAGACAAAGAACACAACGCTTGGCTGAAAGAGTTAAAAAAAACCGAAGCACGTTACGCACCAGAGGCTGCTACTGCTCCAGTAAAAGCTGCGGCAGTTATGGGGTTCTTTTATCTTTTTGGTGGTTTCTTCCCGCTCATTCCTTACGTTTTCCTCGAAGTTAAAACAGCTATGGCGCCGTCTATTATTTTTACCGCGCTAGGGCTTTTTGTACTGGGCATTTTAAAGGCAAGAATAACCGAAGGCAATTGGCTAAGGAGCAGTATTGAGATGGTTTCTATTTCTTTAACTGCTGCTTTTCTAGGTTTTGCGACAGGTCACCTTGTCTCTCTATATTTCAACGTTCCCGTTGTTTAATCCTCAACTCTAAAGAACCACATGTTTCTACATCGCCTTGCAAAAGTGAAAGCTCCAGAAATTCCACCTGGAATGACCTGGTTAAATTCTAAACCGCAAACCATGAAGGGTAATTCAGGGAAGGTTATTTTGATCGATTTTTGGACATACTCCTGTATAAACTGTATTCGCACAATTCCACACCTAAGGGAGTGGCAGGAAAAATACGGTAGGTATGGCTTTGAGGTTATTGGTGTACACACACCGGAATTTGCTTTTGAAAAAGTGGAAGAAAATGTGAAGAAAGCACTAAAAGATTTAGATATTAAATATCCAGTGGTTCTTGATAGTGATTATAAAATTTGGAATTTATACGCCAACCGTTGGTGGCCAAGAAAGTTTTTAATTGACGCTACGGGTTCGATTGTCTATGATCATATTGGAGAGGGTGGTTATGCTGAAACCGAGTCTGCAATTCAGAAAGCTCTAATGGAAGTTGGTATTCTAAATTTACCAGTCGTCGCACCCGATTTGTCAGTTGGCGGTGGTATTTGTTACCGCACAACTCCAGAAACTTATTTAGGATTTTTACGTGGTCGATACGCAAATGCAAAAGATTTCATTCCAAACACCGAACAGGCTTTTACAGATGAAGGTGCGCACGAGGATGATCTAATTTATCTACACGGCCACTTTACTGTTTTCAGTGAAAAAATCGCTCACACAAAAAAACTTCCAAGTGCAACCGAATATTTGGCACTTAAGTATAGTGCCTTTTCAGTAAATTTAGTAATGGGAAGTTCAAATAATGAGTATGCGGAAATTACGGTAGAGCTAGATGGCCAACCGTTGCCAGAAGATATGGCAGGAAGTGATGTGATAATTAAAGATGGCAAAGCGATAGTAAAAGTAAAAAACGCACGTATGTATCGACTTATAGATTCAGACACTTATCATAAAGGTTTATTGAAATTAAAAACTGCGTCGAATAATATAGAAATGTTCGCTTTCACTTTTGGCGGATGTAAGGGGATGTAGATAATTGTATTGCGAAAAACAGCGTACTTGATATGCTGTTTTCTTTTAAATTTTTCATGTTATTTATTATATTTTTTATGTACTTGGTCTCAACATTCTAGTGCAATTTAGTGATAGGATCACTAAATATGCAAAATAGTCAATATAAACGGCTTTCAATAGAGGACCGGGAAGAAATTGGGCTTGGCATTGCCCGTGGAGATCGGCAAAATATAATAGCTCAGAGTTTAAATGTGAGTTCAAGCACTATCAGT
>Ga0210044_10002453_pt1 | contig 27633 bp, 23 predicted proteins | sample CryGey13umfilter_2_FD_183959 | JGI IMG/M metagenome (GOLD analysis project Ga0210044, IMG submission 183959) | Groundwater microbial communities from aquifer in Utah, USA - Crystal Geyser 4/9/14 3 um filter (SPAdes) (version 2) | ecosystem: Environmental > Aquatic > Deep subsurface >... | reverse complement strand
CCAACATCCGCGCGGGCAAGTACGGGGGCATCGTTAATTCCGTCGCCAACAAAAGCCACTTTGCCCCCTTTGTTTTCTGCAATTAATCGTTCGATGTAATTTACTTTATCCTCAGGCAAGAGTTCGGAGTAAACACGGTCAATTCCTAACTGCTTGGCAAATGCCCGGGCGGCAAATTTGTTATCGCCCGTTAACATGACCGTTTGAATATTTTTGGCTTTTAATTTTTCAATCGCTTCAAGAGCATCGTCTTTCAAGCGGTCGGAAATAATGATATAGCCGGCATAAATGCGATCAACAGCGACATGTACTACCGTTCCATCAACCTGACAAACGGGGTGTTCAATGTTTTCCTTATGCAAAAGATGATCATTGCCTGCAAGAATAGCTTTGCCGGAAACAACAGCCTTAATGCCATGCCCGGGAATTTCTTCGGTTCGTGTGATTTTGGATGTGTCAATTTTGTTCTTGTAGGCTTCTGTAATAGATTGTGCGATCGGATGATTGGAGTTAACTTCCGAATATGCTGCATATTCTAAAATTTCTTCTTTCGAAAAGCCATTTGAAGTAACAACCTCCGAAACCTTAAATTCGCCCTTTGTGAGGGTGCCTGTTTTATCAAAGACCACGGTGGTTATCCGGGTCAGAGCATCCAGAAAATTAGAACCTTTCACCAGAATCCCTTTTCGTGATGCCAAACCAACTCCTCCAAAATAACCCAGTGGAATACTGATAACCAACGCACAGGGGCATGAAATAACCAACACGACCAAGGCACGGTAAATCCAATCATCGAAAGTTTGTCCGCTAAATATAAGGGGTGGCAAAATAGCCACCAACAAAGCGCCAATAACCACTATCGGCGTATAGTACCTTGCAAAAGTGGTAATGAATTTTTCCGTTTCCGCTTTTTGCGATGTGGCATTCTCTACCAAATCGAGTATCCTGGATATGGATGATTCTCCAAATACTTTATTGACTTTAATGGTCAATAAACCAGATTGATTGATCATTCCTGCCATTACATCGTCTGTTTCTTTTACCCTTCTCGGAACACTTTCTCCAGTCAGAGCGGCAGTGTCAACAAATGAAGTCCCTTCGAGTATTGTTCCATCGAGGGGTATTTTTTCACCCGCCCTGACAATGATAAGTTCGCCAACCTTTACCATATCGGGGGAAACCTTTAGTATTTCATTGTTGGACTTCAGATTGGCGTAATCGGGCCTGATTTCAAGCAGAGATTTGATTGATTTGCGGGAACGTCCGACCGCAATATCCTGAAACAATTCACCCGTCACATAAAATAGCATCACGGCGACTGCTTCGGGCATCTGATGAATCGCAAAAGCCCCGAGTGTAGCAATGGCCATTAAAAACTGTTCATTAAAAACCTGCCCCCTGATGATGTTTTTTACTGCTGATGAAAGAACCCCCCAACCTACAATGAGGTAACCTGTTCCGAACACTAAAAATTCAGCAATATGAATAGGTGTATTGTGGATTTCTTCTTCGAACACCAACCCGGCGATCAATAATATAAGCCCGGAAGCTGCTTTAATAATGGTCCATTTGTTTTCAGCGAGTTCGCCGGTTGAAACCAATTTCGAAGCTTGTTCAATGTCTTCTACCACAACCTCAGGTTCTATCTCTTTAATGCGAGCCTTTACCTTATCAAGGTTGTCGGTATCGATGGTCATAGTAGAATTTGCAAAATTCACAGTCACAAACTTCACATCACCCAGCTTTGTCAGGCTGCTTTCAATCTTTGAAGCACACGAAGCACAATCCAGATTTTTTAACGCATATTTTTTCATTTCAACGGTATTTATTACCTTTTCAGGTACGCAAAAAAAACAATGATAGTCAATGAATTAACGACAGCCCTACAAACCGGGCTGTCGTTAAATGAAAATCAATTTGACGCATTTTCCAAACCAATACTTACTTTAGTCGGTTTTTCAAATGTCTTAATTTCGTTCATGGTTTTATTTTTTATCCATTTTCTTAACTAACAAGCCATTTCACCGGCATTCTTCTTTGCAGAGAGAAGGTTATATGCTCCTTTAATTACAACCCTGGCTGCATTGATGTCGAAACCTTCGGGAAGGGTAATCTCAGTGTAACCTGATGCTGAAACACCTTTTCTGACCTCGACAATCAGATATTCTGTCATGGCATTACCATCTTCTTGCTTTTCTTTTTCAAACACAAAAATATAATCCTTGTCATCGAAACTCACTACGGCCTCCGAAGGAAGGGCAGTTACTTTTATGTCTGATTCATCGATTAATGCATTTACATACATCCCGGGTAAAATATTTTTGCAGGAACTTAAAACGGTCCCATAAACTCTGAAAGTCATGTCGTCACTAACAGATTTCCCTGTTTGAGAAATCAAAGCTTCATGAACATCGGTTTCATTGTTTATGAAGAACTTTATTTTCTGACCCACTGCCACCTTATCAGCATCCTTTTCAAAGAGGGTAAGCTCAAGAAAAAGTTTGTCGCTGTTTACAATTTCGAACAGGATGTCCGTTGGCGAAACATACTTCCCGATATTTACATTAACTTCTTTCAGAAAACCACTGATAGGGGATACCAGATTGACTTGATTGCTGATGTTGTCTTCACTGAGCAGATCAGGATTAATGCCTATCAGAAACAACTTTTGTTCCAGCGATTTTACCAATACCTTGAGGTTTTTATATTCTACTGTAACCCGTTGAACATTTTTCTCGGAATAAACATCGTCTTTGTACAAATCAGTATGACGTTTGTATTCTGCTTCTGCGAATACCAGTTTGTTTTTTGCTTCAAGATAATTCTGTTGAATATCAACGAAATCCTGATTTTCTATTATAGCAAGCGTCTGTCCTTTTTTAACCGCATTACCTGGTAGCAGATTTGTATTTTTAATAAATCCGCCTAAAGGCATACACACCGTGGCCTGATTTTGGGGTGCAACGGAAATAATTCCATTAACTTTGATGGTGTTACTTACTGATCTCATCTCAACTGAACCAGTCTGAATGCCTGCAAGTTGAATCTGATCATCACGCAGTTCAACAATATTTTCAGGAAGGATTTCTACTTCTTCTACCTCTGCAACCGGCTTGCTGTCTCCATTAATGCAAGAGCTTAATGATAAGATGAGGCTCAGAACAATTGTTGTTATTTTGAAACTTACTTTTGTCATGACTTTTATTGTTTAAAATATTTTACCCGTTATATAATCAATTGAAATGATGGTTTGATTGTAATTATTTATTGCATCGAGATAGTTTTGCTTTATACTTAATGCACGGTTTAGATTCACAATGTAATCAAGATAATCCATTGCCCCGTACTTATAACTGCGAGTGGCCTGTTCGATGATTATATTGGCTTCGGGAATGGCTTGATTTTCGTAATAGTTCACACTGTTGCTGAATTTGGCATATTCGCCCATCAATGAGCGGTAATTGCCTGAAAGCGATTTGGAATAATATTCAGCATTCGTTTGTGCAACCTGCGTTCTCAATTTGGCTGCCTTTATTTTGGATGTGTAAGGCACAAACCACAATGGAATGGTAATCCCGGCCTGAATACCAGTGAGTCTGTCGCCGGTACCAAAGGTTCGTGGAACTCCATTTACCTCCTGAACGCCTTGCATGGATTGATTGAAATATCCAAAGCTTAAATCGGGGAGCATGCGGCTACGCTCCAAATTTTTTTCAACTTGTGATATTTCGACCTGTTGTAGTACATACCCTGCCGAAGGATTTGCTGTCAATGCCAGGCTGTCGGTCATCGGATAAAAATCGATCATTTTAATCAGGGTATCTTTTGGAGATAATACAGATTCGCTGTTTAAAAGGGTTTGTAGTTTATGATTCAATATAGTCAAATCCGCTGTTACCTGTTGTAAATGGTTCTTTACTTCGAGGCTCTGCGAACGGGCATTAATCATCTCGAGCTGGTTTGTTTCACCTGATTTGGCCCTGAGTTCGGCTGCCCTGAAAAAACCTGAATATAAACTATCCTGATACACAAATAATTTCTGTTTCGCATCTAAATAGATTAGCTGCCAGTAAACCTGCTTTACCTGAGTGGCAATTTCAAGTTGTGAAGTTTTTAACTCCCACTCACTGCTCTTGATATTGGCCTTGGCCAGTTTATTTTGGTTAACATAAACGGTTGGAAAAGCGATGGACTGAGACAGGGTAAAACTATTGTCGTTGCTGTACGAGTTAAACTGTCCGTATTGCGCGTCAATGGCCGTTTTGGGAAGATCCCACGAGGCACCTTTCAATGCTTTCTGAATTTCAACATCATAAGCAGATGAGCGTACGGCCAAATTGCTGTCCAATGCCATTTGAATTGCTTCCTGCAGATTAATGACTCTTGGCTGTTGGCCGGATACGGTACTAAAAATGGTTGTTGCACCAAGTAACAGGAGAATGGATACCAGTTTTTTTGCCGACCATTTTTTAAATCTGAATTTGAAACTCGTTGTGGAAAAGAAAATGTAAAATACCGGAAGTATAACCAGTGTGAGAAAAGTCGCGGTGATAAGTCCGCCAATCACAACAGTTGCCAATGGTTTCTGTACTTCAGCCCCGGCTGATGTTGATAAAGCCATTGGGAGAAATCCAAGTGAAGCCACTGCAGCAGTCATGATTACCGGGCGCATTCGAGTTTGGATACCTTTCATTACACGCTCCGTGATGTTCGTAACACCTGCTTTTTCGAGCCTGTTAAACTCCGCAATCAATACGATTCCGTTAAGAACGGCCACACCAAATAGCGCAATAAAACCAACACCTGCTGAAATTGAGAAGTTCATTCCACGAAGCCACAGGGCAAAAATTCCTCCGATAGCCGACATGGGAACTGCTGTAAAGATTAAAAGTGATTGGTTTACTGAATTAAAAGCAAAGTAGAGCAAAACGAATATCAAAAGCAGTGCAACAGGAACTGCAATGGAAAGCCTTTTCTGAGCGGCTTCCAGTTTTTCAAACTCGCCTCCATATGAGATATAATAACCTGTGGGCAATTGAATTTTTTCATTTATCTGAACCTTCACATCATTGATTACACTTTGCATATCCCGGTTACGAACATTGAATCCGATTGTTATTCTTCTTTTAGTATTTTCCCTTGAAACCTGCGCCGGTCCTGATTTAATGGAGATGTCAGCCACCTGATCAAATGGTATCTGGCGCCCGTTGGCAAGAGCAACGGTCAGATTCTTTACATCATCGAGGTTTTGTCTGTAATCTTTGTCCAGACGAACTACCAATCCAAATCGTTTTTCTTCATCAAATACAATTCCAGCCTGGCTACCTGCAAAAGCAGCACGCAAAACCTGGTTTACATCCTCTACCGAAAGGCCATATTGTGCCAACCGGTCACGGTTGTACTCTACCTGAATCTGAGCAAGTCCGGTTACTTTTTCTACATTTATATCCTGTACCCCTTCAATTGTTTGAATCATGCTTTCGATGTCAGCAGCTTTTTCAGATAGTAAAATTAAGTCATCGCCAAAAATTTTAACCGCTATATCCTGTTTTGAGCCGGTCATTAGTTCGTTAAAACGCATTGCGATGGGTTGCTGAAAAGAAAATTTAACACCTGCCAGAGGGATCAAACTTGTTTCCATTTTAGCTACAAGCTCTTCACGCGTAGTAGCCGAAACCCATTCGCTTTTGTCTTTAAGCGTGATGATATAATCTCCTGTTTCCATTGGAGTAGGGTCTGTTGGTATCTCGCCGGCTCCAATTTTACATACTACATGCTTTATCTCCGGGAAATTGGCAATCAAAATTTTATTTGCTTTGATCACTTCATTCACCGAGTTGGTCAACGATCCACCCTGAAGTGTTATTACACTTGCGGCAAGGTCGCCTTCTTCTAGCTGAGGAATAAATTCACCTCCCAAACGGCTGAATAATAGCAGACTGAACATAAATAAAGCAATAGCTGAAACAGAGACAAGAAGTTTTCTTTTAAGTGCAAACCTAATCGCGGGATTAAATATCCGATGTATCCAATTCATTAACCTGTCAGAAAAATTTGGTTTGTGGTCTGTATTTTTGCTCAGGAACAGGGCTGCGGCCATCGGAACATAAGTTAGTGACAGAATTGCTGCACCCATCAGGGCAAATGTAACTACCTGTGCCATTGGGCGAAACATTTTTCCTTCTATGCCTATAAGCGCCATGATCGGTAGATAAACAATCAATATTATTATCTGGCCGAAAGTTGCTGAACTCATCATCCTTTTTGCCGAATCAAGTACATTTTCATCCATCTGTTTCTGATTGAGCCGTTTAATACCGGGATGGTGATGTTTACTCATCGAAATCCGATAAACAACACTCTCGACAATAATTACAGCTCCATCGACAATAAGTCCGAAGTCAAGGGCACCGAGACTCATCAGGTTACCTGAAACCCCAAATATTCTCATCATTGAAACGGCGAATAGCATTGAAAGCGGAATGACGGAGGCGACAATAAAACCTGCACGCATATTCCCAAGCAATAGTACCAAAACGAAAATGACAATCAGTGCCCCTTCAAGAAGGTTCTTTGAAACAGTGCCTATGGCACGACCAACGAGATCGGAGCGATTCAGAAACGGTTCAATTGTTACCTCGGGTGGTAATGACTTTTGTATTGATTCGATGCGGGTTTCCACGTTTGCAATAACTTCGTGCGCATTTGCGCCCTTAAGCATCATTACCACGCCACCGACAGCTTCTGTTGTATCAACGATGAAGGCGCCATACCTGATTGCACTTCCGTACTGAACTGTTGCAATGTCCCTGATAAGTACCGGAACTCCTGAATTGGTAGTCTTAACAACTATCTTTTCTATATCTTCAAGAGATTTAACCAATCCTATGCCCCTGATGAAGTAGGCAGTTGGATTTTTATCAATATAGGCACTACCGGTATTTTCATTGTTTCTTTCCAGGGAATTAAAAATATCGGTTAATGTTAGGTTCATAGCTCTTAGTTTTTCAGGATTCACAGCTACTTCATATTGTTTGACAAATCCTCCATAACTGTTAATATCAGCTACTCCAACTGTCCCAAGCATCTCCCGACGCACCACCCAATCCTGAAGAGTCCTGAGTTTCATAGGATTGAACTCTTTTTCATGGCCTTTTCTCACAGACAAATGATATTGATATATTTCACCCAAGCCTGTGGATATTGGTGCAAGTGAGATTTTTGCCAGTCCCGTTGGAATGGATTCCTCTGCTTCTTTTAATCGTTCAGTTAATTGTTGCCTTGCCCAGTAAATATCAACACCATCTTCGAATACCACAGTGATTACAGACAAACCCAATCTGGATATTGAGCGGAGTTCGATGATGTCCGGAATATTGGCCACAGCCACTTCGATGGGTGCTGTTATGAAACTTTCCACCTCCTGCACAGCCAATGATGGTGCCTGAGAAATAACCTGAACCTGATTATTTGTAATGTCGGGTATGGCGTCAATTGGCAACTTGGATAGCGAGTACGAACCCCATCCTATCAAGGCCACTATGAATAACCCAACGATGAATTTATTCTTTACCGAGAAACTAATAATGCGTTCTATCATAATGTATTATTTAACTTATTTTAATAACTCTCTTCATTTTTTAGGGTTCTTATTAAATTCAATAAGAAAAGGTCAACGAAAAGACAAAATGCAAGATTACTTGCCAATAACTTGAACTTGATTCAAGTCAGTGTAAGCTTGCTTCACCTTTAGGCATTAAAAGAAACTAGAATCTAGGGGGTCTCAGAAAATCAAACAGCTCAATGCTTTTAAAAGCTGGGGAGAATTCAGTATAACCTATTTCCAATACAACAGGAGAAAATGTGGCTGAGATGCTGGAGAAGTATACGCTTGATTGGCAACAGTTACAGGCACAAAATGGGGAACAATGATCTGAATCACTGTGATGATTTCCTGCTGCATCCTTTGATAACTCAATCTTTTGCAATGTATTATCTTGTGACACATCAATGCATGGAATTGCAGTAAGGGCCAGGATGACAAAAGATAACAGGCATGCCAAAAGTTTCATCTGAAATATTTATTGGCAAATGTAGAAAAAAGTTGATGCAATTGAGTTGCAAAGTTGTTAAATACAGTTTGCGCAGATACCCTTCACAACCATGTTGATGTTTTCGAGGGTAAAATGAACCGGCAGAATTAAGATTGATTATAAATATCGTTATGCTTTAATTTGCATATCTGATTATTAGGCTTTTTGCCCTGAAAGTGTGCGATAATTTGTAATTTTGCAACTGTTGTTTTGTATAGAATTTTGAACTAGTAAACATAGTTATGAATATAGAAGAAATTAAAAGTCAGCACACATTGATCGCAGAATGGAAGTATGATATTACTCCCGTTAACAAGGGCTATTCTGACAAATCGCTTTACATCAATGTGTCGGATAATACCATCCGGTCGAAGGATGTGCCGGCTGAAATGAAGGAAAAATTTATTGGTGGAAAGGGATATGGTTTGAAATATCTTTGGGATGCCACCAAACCCGACACCAAATGGAACGATCCTGAAAATGAGATTGTGATTTCAGGAGGTCCCATTTGTGGAATTACCCAGTATTCTGGCACAGGTAAATCGTTGGTGGTGAGTATTTCTCCGCAAACCAACTCGGTGATGGACAGCAATGTGGGTGGCTATTTTGGACCCTTTCTTAAGATTTCAGGATTCGATGCCATCGAACTTCAGGGAAAGTCTGACAAGGAAATCATCATCTTTATTGATGGGGTAAATGGCAAAGTGGAAATCCTGGAAGCTCCTGCTGAAGCCATCGACAGCCATGTGCTGGCAGAACAACTTACCGAAATGTATGCCGATGATGATAAAGACCGGAAAAATATTGCCGTGATATCGGCCGGCAAAGCGGCCGATCCTTCCTTAATCGGGATGCTCAACTTCAGCTTCTTCGATTCTAAGCGTAAAGTGGTGCGCCTGAAACAAGCCGGACGTGGTGGAATTGGTACTGTATTCAGAAATAAAAAAATCAAAGCTGTCGTCTGCAAAGTGCCCGGTGTAAAGGGTAATTTTAACAATGTAGTCGACCTGAAAGCCATCATGGAACGCGGAAAGACCTTTAACAAGGAGATGCGCGATCTGGATGACGCTCAATGCGAGATGAAGACGAAAGGTACAGCTCACCTCATGGAAATCATGAACGACTACGACCTGTTGCCTACCCACAACTACAAGTTTGGAAGCCATCCCGACATCAAGAAAATTGATTCGGAAGAATGGAAAAGCCGCTTTACGCAAGGTGTGCCTGATGGATGCTGGATAGGATGTAATATGTCGTGCGCCAAAGGTGTTGATAATTATGAATTGAGAACCGGTCCTTATGCCGGACAGAAAGTAATTGTTGATGGTCCGGAGTACGAAAATGCCGGTGGATTGGGCTCGAACTGCGGAATCTTTAACCCGGATTATATCATTGAAGCCAACTTTTATTGCGATACCTACGGCATCTGCACCATTTCGTGGGGAACCCTGATGGCCTTTGTTATGGAATGCTACGAAAATGGCATCCTGAACGAAGAGCGTACCGGTGGACTGAAACTGAATTTTGGTAATTCGGATTCGGCCATGGAAGTGATGCACCAACTGGCCCGTGGTGAGGGATTTGGTCTGATTGCCGGACAAGGGGTGCGTAAGATGAAAGAACTTTTCGCTAAAAACGGATGGGGTGACGCTGCTTTCCTCCAGGATATCGGAATGGAAAACAAGGGATTGGAGTATTCAGAATACATCTCCAAGGAATCGCTCGCACAGCAAGGCGGATTCGCCATGACCAACAAAGGCCCTCAGCACGATGAAGCCTGGCTCATTTTTATGGACATGGTCAACAACCAGATTCCTACCTTTGAAAACAAGGCCGAAGCGCTTCATTATTTCCCGATGTTCCGCACCTGGTTTGGGCTGATGGGTTTGTGTAAATTACCCTGGAATGATGTGGAACCGGTAAACAATGCCGAAACGGATGAACCTGCGAAAGTGCCGGAACATGTTGATAACTACGTTACTATTTACAACGCGGTTACCGGAAACAACATCGATAAACACGAAATTATCCGGCAGTCGGAGCGTGTATATAACTTTCAACGCGTGTTTAACCTCAGAAGGGGTTATGGTACCAGGAAATATGATGCCCAACCCTATCGCGCGGCGGGTCCCGTTACCATCGAAGAATATGAATCAAGAGCCGAACGCTACGATAAACAAATGAAGGAAATCATTGGTGTTGATCCCGTTGGAAAGACTACTGAAGAAAAACGCGATATTGTGCGTAAATTCCGCGAAAGTCAGTATGAAAAATTGTTGGATGCCGTTTATCAGAGAAGAGGTTGGACCAAAAACGGGGTTCCTAAAATAGCGCATCTGAAACAACTTGGGATGGATTTGCCCGAAGTAATCGAAATGGTTACACCTTATCAGGAAAACTAAGAATAATGGCAAACTTGATTAAAACATCCTCTGAATTTTCGGAGGATGTTTTGTTTAGATAATCAAATCACTAAAATTTCGATGATGTTTAATGTAAATGAATACTTTGGCGGAAATGTAAAATCGCTGGGTTTTGAGAATAAAGACGGAAAAGTGACCATTGGCGTAATGGCCGCCGGAGAATACGAATTTGGGACTTCCTCAATTGAGTATATGACGATTACATCGGGAAAAATGAAGGTGCTGTTACCCGGAAGTACGGAATGGAAAACCTACGGCGAATTTGAAACTTTCATCGTAGAAAGAGATACCAAATTTAAAGTAATTGTGGAAGACCAGACTTCCTATAAATGTCTTTATCGCTAGGCAGATAGCGTTATTTTGAATCGAAATAAATTGCGGTTTTAAACCATTTCACGCCAAGTGAAACAAGGCCTTTTTATACATTTGCAGTCGATATGAAAATGATTACATATCGACTACAAAAACCAAAGACACATGAAGCCACCAAAAAGTTCAAAAAACGATGTTTTTCTACGCTATAAACTTTGGCTGTCAGCGGTTTCTGGTGAAGGAATCGTTGGAGAAGGCACACACCTGCTTCTTCGCAAAATTGAAGAAAAGGGTTCGCTAAAGGCTGCTGCTGAATTTCTTGGGATCAGCTATCGAAAAGCCTGGGGCGACATAAAAAAATCAGAAGAACTGCTGGGCTATGACCTCACGGTAAAACGCAGAGGTGGCATCGGAGGAGGACAATCGGATCTCACCACCAAGGCGAAGAATTTGCTCGAAGCCTACGATGCCTTGCATAAAAAAATGGATACAGCCATCGAAGAGGCGTATGCGGAATTTAAGGAAAAAACTAAGTAAAAAAATCATAGATTCACAGAAATTTCAATCTGTATTTGTCTGTAAATCTGTGGTAAATACTAAACTAACATAACTATGATAACATTCGAAGAGGCTTTCGAAATCGTTCAAAATGCTGCCAAACTAACCCTGAAAACCGAAAGGGTTCATTTTATTGATTCACTGGGCCGAATATTGGCCGAAGACATTTTTTCTGATATCAACATGCCTCCGTTTGATAAGTCGGCCATGGATGGTTTTGCCTGTCGCAAGCAGGATATAGGCAACGAATTGAAAATTATTGAAGTACTTCCGGCCGGGAGTATTCCGAAGAAAAACGTTGGTAAAAATCAGTGTGTTAAAATTATGACGGGTGCGATAATTCCGGAAGGTGCTGATTGCGTTCTCATGGTGGAATACACCGATGAAACCCCGGATGGAAATGTTTGGTACACTAAAAAATCAACCAACACAAACATTTGTTATTACGCAGAAGATATCAAAAAGGGGGAGTTGGTTCTGTCAAAAGATATTGAAATCAAACCACAGCACATTGCCGTGATGGCCTCTGTGGGTGCGGTGCAGCCGTTGGTATCTATGAAACCCAGGATTGGCATCATCTCAACGGGCAATGAGTTGGTGGAGCCGGATCTTATTCCGTCATCATCACAAATTAGAAACAGCAATGGAGCCCAATTGGCAGCGCAGGTTGTAAGGGCAGGAGCCATTCCAAATTACTATGGAATAGCAGTGGATACCAGGGAAGCTACTTTCAGTGTGATTACACAAGCGCTCAACGAAAACGACGTGGTATTGTTAACCGGTGGTGTTTCGATGGGTGACTTTGATTTTGTGCCTGAAATCATGATTGAAACCGGTGTGGATATAAAATTCAGGTCAATCGCGGTTCAGCCTGGTAAACCAACCATTTTCGGAACATTTCAGAACACCACCTATATTTTTGGATTGCCGGGAAACCCCGTGTCGTCATATACTCAGTTTGAACTGTTGGTTCGTCCGTTTATTTCAAGATTGATGAACAACAGTCATCTTCCAAAAACCATTAAAATCCCCATGGGAGGGGAATACAGACGTAGAAAATCGGAAAGAAAATCGTTTATACCTGTTACAATTTCCTCGGACGGGAAGGTTTATCCGGTAGAATATCATGGCTCAGCGCATATTCATTCCTATGTATTTGCCGATGGAATTGTCTCCATCGAAATAGGGAAAGAAAAATTAGAAATAGGAGAATTGGTGGATGTACGACAAATTTAACAGAAGGATCAATTACCTGCGGATTTCAGTCACCGACAGGTGTAACCTGCGTTGTACTTATTGTATGCCGGAATGTGGGATAAAACTGCTCGATCATAATCAAATTATTTCATACGAGGAAATAGTGGAAGTAGTGAAAGCAAGTGTGGCCATGGGTGTTGATAAGGTCCGGATCACAGGCGGGGAGCCTCTGGTGCGAAAGGGAATTGTTGATCTGGTTCGTATGATTGCCCAAATTCCGGGGGTTAAAGATTTTGGCATGACCACCAATGGGATTCTTTTAAAAAAATATGCCCGTGATCTTAAAGAAGCTGGTCTGAACAGGGTGAATGTAAGCCTGGATACGCTCAATCCTGAAAAATTTCGGCAAATTACCAGGTTAGGTGATATAGGACCTGTCCTGGAAGGAATAGCTGAAGCACGAAAAGTGGGCTTGCATCCAATTAAAATTAATTGTGTCATACAAAAATCATCGCAGGAATTTGATGCTGTAGAAGTGAGTTCGTACTGTAAAAAGAATGATTTGCAAATCAGATATATCCACCAAATGGATTTAAATCTGGGCTATTTTTCCCCGGTAGAAGGGGGCGATGGTGGTGATTGTAAAATCTGTAATAGATTGCGCCTAACTGCCAATGGAATGATTAAACCTTGCTTGTTTAGCAACAATGAATACAGCATTAGGGAGCTTGGGATTGAAGAAGCTTTTAGTATGGCTCTCAAGCATAAACCTAAATGCGGTTCGGTAAATACCGTTGGGGAATTTTATAATATTGGGGGTTAACAAGCAATCTTATTTTTGTCATTTTGAATTATAAAAATATAAGTCGGTTTGAAACAATAGGACGGTGCTCCGTACCTTAAAATATGGGTTCTTGTTTTCTATATATATTGGCGGTACTCCGTACCTTTTGATTTGTCTTGAAAGTAAATGTGTCGGTTAGTTGACTGGATACTGATTCAGAAATAGAATGTTGTTATTAATTTTGGAAGGTCTGAAATTAATTTTGCTCCCTCTTAATAGGAAAGCGAATAATTTTTCTACAATAAATCAGAGGTGCAGCGCATCGAAAATATCTATAACCAGATTTATACAGCAAGATTCAAGGTGCGGCACACCGTAATATTAATTCTAAAAGAATCCAATGAATATTCGTAACTTCGCAAAACAAAAAGATAAATCCCATGGTTGACACCTATGTTAAAGCCTACTTTCATCTTGTGTTCGCAGTAAAAAATCGCGATGCATTGATCGGGAAATCCTGGAAAGATGAATTGGAAATGTTCATAACAGGTGTTGTACAAAACTTAGGTCATAAGCTTATCGCAGTAGGTTCAATGCCAGATCATATTCATATATTTATTGGCTATCAATTGAATCAAACCATTCCGGATTGGTTGAAGAAATAAAAACATCCAGCAACCATTGGATTAAGGACAAAAGGTTCACTAATTTCAAGTTCAGTTGGCAAAAGGGCTACGGGGCTTTTACACATTCGCATTCTCAAATAGATGTTGTTGCCAAATACGTTGTAAATCAAGAAAAACACCATCATAAAACAACATTCAGGGAAGAATATATTAATATGCTTGAAGAATTTCAGGTTGCATATAAAAACGAATATCTATTTGATTTTTTTGATGATGTTAACACTTGGGATTCATAGAACGGTGCTCTGCACCTTTCCAGGCGGAAGATTGGTTTTCTATAAATAGGACGGTACTCCGTACCTTTTGAATTGTCTTAAATACAGATGTATTTGTATATAAGCCAGTTTGTAAAATTTAATTGTTATAGCTTTAATCAATTCGATACGCAGAGTACAAAGATATATAGTAGTTTTGTAGTTGGATCTAAGGTGCAGCGCACCGAAAATATTTATAGCCTGTTTAATATGTTTATCTTTAAGGTGCAGCGCACCGCAATATTATTGTTTGAAATGATATACATGAATTTTGATGAGATGAGCAACCGGTTATCATAAGCCGTTGCGCAGTAAACTATTTAAATTGAGAATTTAATGAATAAATTAAGTCATACCAACTCCGAAGGCAAAGCCAACATGGTAGATGTGGGCCACAAACCCAGTCAACTGCGTACCGCGAAAGCAGAGGGCTTTATTAGGCTGAATGCTGAAACCATCCACCTTATCCGGGAAAATCAAATGAAAAAGGGAGATGTACTGACCATCGCCGAAATCGCCGGAATACAAGGGGCCAAGCGAACCAGTGAACTCATCCCTTTGTGTCACCCCATACAACTCACCAAAGTAGATGTGAAAGCAACATTGGAGGACAATGGAGTCCGGATCAACTGCCTGGCGAGATGCATCGGACAAACCGGTGTGGAAATGGAAGCGCTGAATGGCGTAAGTGTTGGATTGCTCACCATCTACGATATGTGTAAAGCCGTTGATAAAGAAATGGTTATCAGTGAGATTAAACTCATCGAAAAGACTAAGGAAGACATCAGTTTTTAACAAAACTCCGGCAAATAAGTGGTAAATTTGCGCCCTGCGTTTTTTCTACAAATCAATGGAATATGACGATAAAAACCATCAAAGTACTCAGTACCAATATTTCCGTTAAAAAGGGAACAGTTAAAAAACCCATCGATCACATCGAACTCAACCACCATGGGGTGATGGGTGATGCCCATGCAGGCAGCTGGCACCGACAGGTGAGCATGCTGGGGGTGGAGAGTTTTAATAAATTTTCAAAGGAAGCCGGTCGCAAAATTGAATACGGTGAGTTTGCCGAGAACATCACCACCGAAGGAATGGAGCTATTTAAAACCATTCCGCTTGACAGGTTTTTGAACCAGGATATTGAACTGGAAGTCACACAAATAGGAAAACACTGTCATGGTGATTCCTGCGCCATCTTTCGTGAAGTGGGTAACTGTGTGATGCCGAAAGAAGGTATTTTTGTCCGAGTTCTTCGAGGGGGGAATCTTAAAGCAGGTGATGTGCTGGAGTATCATCCAAAGATTTACAAAACATTGATTATCACCCTTAGCGATCGTGCAAGCAGCGGTGAATATGAAGACAGGAGCGGCCCCAGGGTGAAAGAACTCCTGGAAACTTTCTTCGAAATGAACCGTTTCCACTATACTATTTCCAATGTAATTATTCCCGACGATGCAGCACAACTGAATCAACTTGTGTTGGAGGCCAGAAAGAACTATGACTTTATTTTTACCACCGGAGGAACCGGAATTGGATCGCGTGATATTACTGTGGATGTGATAAAACCACTGTTAGACAAAGAGATTCCCGGTATCATGGACATGATCCGTATGAAATATGGCATGGAAAAACCCAATGCCCTCATCAGCCGCAGCATTGCCGGACTGATCGGCAACACCATGGTTTTTACCCTTCCGGGAAGTGTAAAGGCGGTGAATGAGTATATGGCCGAAATCACCAAAGTGCTCAGGCATCTGTTGCTTATGTTGTACGGAATTGATGCACATTAGATCTGGAAAGCTCGCTAATTGTCAGATATAAAAAGCCCGGACGAAATACGTCGACCGGGCTTTTTTTATATAAGTATTTTAAACTGTCGGATAAATGGACTTCCCTGCTATAGACTGGGTAAGTACCAAAGATCCCTCGCCAAAAGCTCGGGATCAGTTCGGTTTTGTAATTCCAGTTCATCCCGAATTCTCGGGATTTCTGGAATCACAACCTCACTAACTTAATCCTCCATAAAAGGATATTTGTAGCTTACCGGTGGGACAAAACATTCCTTGATGGTTCGAGGACTTACCCACCTCAATAAATTCAGTTTTGAACCCGCTTTGTCGTTGGTCCCGGAACCACGTGCACCACCAAAAGGCTGCATGTTCACAACGGCTCCGGTGGGCTTATCGTTGATATAGAAATTTCCTGCGGCATGTTTCAGCTTCTCCATCACATGTTCAATAACAAACCGGTCCTTGGAGAAAACCGATCCCGTAAGGGCATAAATGGAGGTGTTGTCGACCAATTCGATCGTTTCCTCAAATTTGGTGTGGTCGTAAACGTAAATGGTGAGGATGGGTCCGAAAAGTTCCTCCTCCATGGTAACATAATGCGGATCTTTAGTCAGGATGATGGTAGGTTCGATAAAATAACCCACCGATTTGTTATAATTTCCACCAAACAGGATTTCAACTTCCTTGTCTTTTTTCGCTGCATCAATAAAACCAGCCAGTTTGTCAAATGAAGCTTCATCGATTACAGCATTTACGAAATTGGAGAAATTTTCCACCGGGCCCATTTTCATGGTATCCATGTCGCATTTTATCTCTTCCAAAACTTTATCCCACAAGTTGTCAGGGATATAGGCTCTTGAAGCAGCCGAGCACTTTTGTCCTTGGTATTCAAAGGCTCCGCGTGTGAGGGCAGTAGCCACCTGACTGGCATTGGCCGATTCGTGCATCAGTACAAAATTCTTTCCTCCGGTTTCGCCAACAATGCGCGGGTATGAGCGGTATTTATGAATGTTGTTGCCAATTTCTTTCCAGATATTTTGAAAAACTGAAGTCGATCCGGTAAAGTGGATGCCTGCAAAATCACGGTGTGAGAAAATCACTTTACCGGCAGTAGGTCCGGAGACAAACACCAGGTTGATCACCCCATCCGGTAAACCGGCTTCCATAAAAATTTCCATGATGATGGCTGCCGAGTAAATCTGTGCATTGGAAGGTTTCCACACGATGGTGTTGCCCATCAATGCAGGGGCAGAAGGCAGATTGCCGGCGATGGCCGTGAAGTTAAAAGGGGTGAGGGCAAATACAAACCCTTCGAGTCCGCGCTGCTCGGTCCTATTCCAGATTAAAGCATCCGAAGCCGGTTGTTCGTTATAAATTTCGGCCATGTATTGGACGTTGAAACGTAGAAAATCAGCGAGCTCACAGGCGGCATCAATCTCAGCCTGATGAACGGATTTAGACTGTCCAAGCATGGTTGCCGCATTGATCCTGGCACGGTAAGGACCAGAAATCATACCGGCTGCTTTCAGGAAAATGGAGGCGCGTTGTTTCCACGACATCGAAGCCCAATGTTCGCGTGCAGCCAGAGCGGCATCGATGGCTTGCTGAACATGTGTTTCGGTTCCCCGACTGTAATAGCCCAGCAATTTTTGATGGTCGTGGGGAGGCGAAATTTTTATTTTGTTGTCGGTACGCACCTCTTGTCCGTTGATAATCATTGGAATATCAACCTCATACGATTTGGCACATTCGAGGGCTTCGAGGATACTGACCCTTTCGGAAGAACCGGTTTTGTAGGATAATACGGGCTCGTTTACGGCCGGTGGAACGAAATATAAACTCTTCTGCATGTTATTTAATCTTATAGGTTCAAAAATATTTCGTTATGCAACGCTGAACATAACGGAGTGCAAAAGTAGGACTATTCGTCAGAAAGTCAGTGAAAAGAAATGTTTTTTTGTGGAAATCAACCTGAAAATTTTGCAGGCAAATGATGGAAGCAAATATAAAGTAAACTATTCCTGATTGATCAGCTCCCTGGGCGAATCGTCCCCGTATCCGGGTTGAAGGGTGGCATGACTGATTCCATATTTAGCCAGGACTTTTTCCATCTCTTTTAACTTCTTCTGGAACGAAGAAATGGGTATATCCTCTGAAAATATTACCCTGGCTTCAAAAAAAATGCTGTCGTCATTCAACTGCCACACATGGACGTGATAAACGCAATCAACCCCTTCAATTGTTTTAAGGTCGTTAGCTATATCTTTTATAATCAGTTCTTTTGGTGAAAACATCAGCAAGATTTTTACCGAGCTGATCATCAAGCCCCAACTGGATTTGATGAGGTAGAGGGCAATCAGAATGGTGACTACGCTATCCACCCAATACAATCCCCAATATTTCATAATAATTCCACCCACCAGCACAGCGATGGATGTCAGCATATCGGTAAAAAGATGGAGATAGGCCGAACGCATGTTCAGGTTATTCCCGGCTTCCGGCTTTATCAACAATACACTTAGCCCGTTCATCACAATGCTGAAGGCTGCCAGCCAGATTACAATGTTGGAACGTACTTCTACTGGTTCTATCAAGCGTTCTATAGCCTCTTTGCCTAAAAAGGCAGCAATGGCCAGCAAGGTGGCTGCATTGATGAATGCCGCCAGAATTTCTGCCCGTTTATACCCAAATGTCTTGGTGAGTGTATGTTCTTTTTTCGATAACCGATTGGCAATGTAGCTGATAACAAGGGCAATAACATCGCTGAAATTGTGCAGCGCATCCGAAATAAGTGCCATACTGCCCGAAAAAATCCCTCCAATGACCTGTGCCACAGTGATAAGCACGTTAAGCCCGATGGAAATTAACAGGCGCATTTGTGATGATGGCTTAGTAACTTCCTTTCGGTGAGGTTGTTGATCGGGCATTTACTATTGATTGATCTGATTATTTTAATAAAGTGTTTTCAAATGGTGAATAACCAGCTAATTTCGGGTTACTCCTTTTTTTGCGATTCATAAAACGCTTCTTCGGACGGGAAATTTAATTTCTGCCTGGCTACTTCCTGCGAAAAAGTAAAATAAGTTACTTCACCAGTGGCACACAAAACCCCTTCCGAATTGGTGAGGCTTACTTCCACATCGGCCAGATTTCGGCGCATGCCCTTCAGTTTTGCTCTGAGGGTAATTTCACCCTGGTTGACATATACTGTTTTCAGGTATCTTATATTTAATCCGGATGTTACTCCGGCTGTTTTAAGCGTTACCTGGACCAGCCACGAACCGATTTCATCCATCAGGGTAGCCTGGATACCGCCGTGCAACATTTGATGAAAACCTTGCAGAAACCGACGGGGCTGCCAGACAGAAACCACTTCATCGCCTTCTTTGGTAAAGGTCATCTGGAGGCCATGATCATTTTTGGGTGAGCATCCAAAACAATGATACCCCGGCATTTCTGCATATGGATTGACTATTTTTGTCATTATTTCAATTCGCCGTTTTTGTATTTTTCCTTTTTCACTACTTTCCCTGATTCATTAAAGTAAAGCCATTCGCCATCCTTTTTTCCGGCTTTGTACTGACCACTTTTTTTAGTGATGCCGTTCTCGAAATACTCTACATATTCGCCATTGGCCACATTGTTTACAAAATTCTGTCGGCTGCGAAGCGTGTCGTTTGGATAGTATGTTTTTTGTAAACCATCAAACTCGCCATTGCTATAAGTATATTCGGCCACCAGCTTTCCGTTTTCATCATACCATTTGGCAACTCCGTCTTTTTGTCCAAGGCGGTAATTACTTTCCTCCTGAAGTTGCCCTCTTTCATAATACACCTCTTTTTTGCCATCTAATTGTCCCATGGAATAGTGTTCAATCAATGCAGGTTTGCCACCCAGACGGAACTCGGTGTACTTGCCATCCAACGAGTCGTTGGTGTAGCTGGCTTGAAGTTCGATATAACCTCGCTGGTTCATTTTGAGATGCAGTCCGTTTTTTAGGCCGTTTTTAAATTCTTCGATGATATAAATCTGACCAGTTGGAAAGTAGGAAATCCAGTTGCCTGTTTTTTTATAATCCTGATAATGCCCGGTAATGTTGGTGCCACCGATTTCGACATCCAAAAAACCATCTTTGATGGTATCGGAAATGGCTGGGGGCGTGCTTTGAGCGTAAGCTGAAATGATTAAAAAAAAGGAAAACGATAGAGATAGAAACTTTTTCATGATTTTTTTTCTGTTAACAATCCACTGACCTATTAGCAAGGCAGAAAAGTCGGGAATTGTATTTATTTAATGTGATGACAAAGGTAGGGCATTCAATTAAATAAATGCAAGGATTATTTAAAACGGCAGGGAAATCCGTCATCGGGAAGAGGGTGATTCCGGTTTGACCAATACGGTTATAGGTTAATGAGGAAATGACAGGGATTTTCCTATTCGCCTGGGGTCCATATATATCCGTTCGCGCGGTATTCTGACCAACAAGTGTGACAACGGAAAGCAGCAGTGTCAATGCCTGTATACAACCAATATTTATCATGATGTTACTCTTTATTGAAATTGATTGAGATAAGCAACCTGACAAAATCGACCGGGATGCCCTCCAAATCCCCGGCAAAATCCATCACTATAATCCCGCATGGATTCCTGTTGGTAGCTTTATCAGACAGGTAGTTAACCGTAGAAGTGTTCATGCTGGCGGCAATAAATCCCCGGTCGGAGCAGATATCATATGCACTGGTAAAATTGATGAAGATATTCTCCGGCTGATTGGATTTGGGCACGCTTCGGCATTGGTCGATCAACTGGTTCACATACCCGGATTTATCATCCGGAACAAAACAGTCCCATTTGGACATATCCTGCACATGGCAATTCAGGTTACCGACTAATTTACTGTAACCGGATGTGTTAGAAGGCCATGAAAAGGTGAACCCCTCAAATCCATAGGTATGTTGCGTTGACATAAACAGAAGTTTGTTCCTGCATTCTGAAAGGAGAGGCAGTTTGGTATCTTTGGTCGGATCGTAATCAACGATGCGTTCGGACGAAAAGCCGCCATCAGCCACTTCAGCTGTGACCATTCCCCAGAAATCAATCAGATCGAGCGACGAGTGAACCTGATGGATCAGGAGGATCACCATTTCTGACGGATTATCATTCAAAAATGCATCAATGGATGTAAGAACCGATAGGAAACTCTGGTTAAGATAAACATCCTCATTCATGAACATTTGGTTGACTTCATTGTTATACAGACCGAGTCCGGATGGGCAGTCGTGTGTATCATATCCCAGCCTGAGATCAAGAAACCGTATTCCCATCTCCAGTTGATCGGATATTTTATAACGCTGAGTCATATACTCATCATCTATATCGTTCACATGATACCAATCCGCACCTGCCAGATGGGTCCCCGGAATCGTCAGTTCCCCAAGGCTGACATCCCCGTACAATGAATCCAGTTGTCCCATCCAGTTCTTCTGGAGTACCGAACCCAGTTCAAGTTTATTGTCGGTTGTTGCCGGGGAATCCTTTTTACATCCGAATAAAAAGGGAATCATTATCAGGCACAGAAGGTAACTTCCTGTCATGATGTATCTTATTACTTTCATTGGTTCTGAGTTTTTATTGTTAATCTTTGATGCAACGAATAGATGCGGCATAGCTGCCGCGGGCTGTGTCGGCGATCCGGAAAATCCTGGCACTGGTATCACAGAGGGCTCTGAAAACAACACTGTCGTTCCCGGGATTGGAAGTATAAAACAGAACAGTATTTAATAATCCAATCGACTCCCCATTCCCCCAGTACCCGCGTCCCAGGGCTGAAAACCCACTTTCATCGGTGGCACCGGTATTCGGCGGGGACCAATGGAGGAGCAAGGGTTCTTTCATCTTCCCTCCCGCAACATCCGGACCTCCGAGGTATGAAACCAACGTATTCCAATCGGCATCTGTAGGTACATGAAATCCTGACGGGCAAACAGTTCCATATAACGTATTATAGATCACATGCCAATTGTACAGGCGGCCGCCAAACCCATCAACACAAACATCGGAGGAGAACTGTCGCCATGCTCCTGTTGTCAGGCTCCTCCATTGGTTACAATCCTCTACCTCAGGGATCGGCAACAAATTTTCGTTGTATTTAAGTACATTCAGACTCTTTTTCATCCAGGTCTGAGAACCGATCTGCACCGTCCCGGTTCCCAGGTCGTTCATCCCGATCACCGTATTAACCAGATCAGGTGACGCCGTTCTGGGAGATCCATCCCCACCTCCGGCGAAATTCAACATCAGTACCCCACTGGTGTGATAGTCGGGATGGGCCTTCAGGTAATCGTCAATCGGTGGATTGACCTCCTTCGTAAGCGTAATGATATAATGATCAAGGAGCTGCTCGAAACTGGTGAAATTGATGAACAACCGTTGGTTATGGATAGGGTTGTTTGCAAGCTGGATACCCTCTTCTATTTCGTCAATTTTGGTGGTGTAGTGCACTGTGGCGCAACTGTAATGGTCCTGCACCCATAGCGGAAAACCACACCAGTTCACAAAATCTCCTTTTGTATTTTTATCCCAGTTGACATAAAGCCCTGAAGGGATACCCGAATCGGTATTGTGATACCTGCCCATGATGACAATCTTCCCACGAGCCTCGCACAACCGGGGCATCGAATTTTCCAGCCAGAATGTATCTGTGAAGTCGGGTCGTTGGCTGATGTAATTATAAACGGCTTTGGCAAAATCATTGTCCGATTCGCCGGAATGCTCCTGCTTGATCATATAGATGATCGTTTCGGTTGGATTTGCCTTGAGAAAATCCAGACCGGCGGTCAACAGGTCGTTGAAGTTTTTATGCAGATAATAGTCTTGGTGGAATGTGGTCAGAACCCCATTGTGTTTATCCAGATGAAGCCTGACATCAAACCAGCGAATCCCCAGTTCCATCTGATTGGAGATGTAATAATCCTGGCAGATCACATAGCCATGCTCTGTCCCTTGTTGGGATGTATGCTGATCAGCGGCGCAGTCATGCGTTCCGGGGATCGTAAACTGATTCAGGTAAAGTTCTCCATCAATGTATGCCATCCAGTTGGGGTTGGAATACGGTATGGGTTCATCTGTGAGATTCACTCTTGGATCAGGTTTTTCCGGGACGTGTTCAACCTCCCGCTTCTTACAGGAGGTGAGAATCAGGATCCCTCCCAGTAGAAAAACAAAAGAAAGAATTGTTACTTTTTTCATATATTATTGATTAATTGTTTTTTACACATCTTACTGAGTATCCTGTTCCTTTATCGTCGGTCAGAGGCCAGATCGAAATCGACTGGAAAACAAACTGTTGATACACGCCTTCTGTGTGAGTATATTCGGATACAGAGGATGTCCAGAAGTTGGCATAGACTTTCAGGGCGTAATAATGGCCCGGATAACTGTTGGGAATCCTGCACCCTGCTGCCAGGGCTGCAAACCCGCTCCCGTTGAAGGCTCCGTAATTCGGGGAATCCCAATGAGCCGTACCGGATTCTTTCATTGTGCCGCCAGCTACCCAGTATCCGCCGAGGTGATTGATCAGTTTATTCCATTCGGCTGTATCAGGCAGGTGCCAGCCTTCGGGGCAAACCTTTCCCGAAGTGGCAAAATCATACAACCTGCCGTACACAGCAGCATTGGCTTCATCATCGTTGTATGCCCAGCTTCCGGCAGTATCAAGATTCATGTTCTCGGCCATCCAGGTTTGCGTTCCGATCTCGATGGTCTTGTAAATCTTCCCATCCCGGTGATCGAGCAACAGTCCCGGATTGGTGCCGCTGTTCTGGATACAGCGAATGGATAAACCATACGACTCATCCAACTCATCGTTGTTGGAGATATCGCCTTCTTCGTTATTCATCCAAACCGAATAACCGTATCCGGAAGTCGGAGCGGCACTCGAACTCCAGAAACCGGCATAGGTTCCCAGGTCACCTTCAAACGTGCCAGTCCAGCTTCGGGAACCTCCCGGCAACGCAGTAAAACTGCTTGAGTTATTTGCGCCGCTGTTGGGATATGTCCAGTGGGTTGTTCCCTTTTCCTTCATTTTCCCACCGGCAACTGTCCATCCACCCAGGAAATTGATCAATTTATTGTATTCATCGTTTGTAGGAACGTGAAAACCCTTCGGGCAGAGGTTCCTGGAATCGTGGATTGCCTGCCAGTTGTACAAACGACCATATTCCATCACATGCTGAGAATCATTGTTGTAATCGCACCAGGCCCCCTGTGTGGTATTTTCCCATTCCGGGTTGCTGGTGATGTAAGGAATTGAGTCTCCATTGCTGTAATGCACAGCCTTCATGTTTTCGCGAAGCCATCCCTGATTCCCGATGGAAATGAGGTTATAGGCATTATTATCGAAATCGTAAACAGTCCCAATGGCGTCAGTTCCCAGAAGAGGAGGCTCCGGTTCTGTAGTCTTTTTGCAACCGATGGAAAGGAAAATAATGAAGCTCATGCAAAGTGAAAAAGTCCATGCATTAAAATTATTTGTTTGAAGAACTTTCATATCATTATATTTTAGAGATTTAATGACTAAGACAATCTTTCTGCGCTGTCATCATTTTTTTTATCTTTTCCTCAAATTCCCTTTTAACCGAACTTTTTAACATCACCTCAGCTTTCCCATAATCATATTCCAACTCTTCCCTGTACATCGCCAGGATTAATGTCTTGATCGATTTCCATTTAGTGATTGCATGTTTAATCATCCTGGTGCACTCTTCTTTTCCCATACTACCATCAATAATCATTAGGTGAATAGGAATATCAGCTATAGCGTTGGCCCAATTACCATCTGATGAATCCTGCACAACATGGAAACCATCAATCTGCTCCAGTACTGTTTTCAGGCTTTCGCGGTAGGTTGTATGCTGATCAATGAGGACAATATTTATCATTGAATCCATTTAATTGTTAAGACTGTAAAACTAATGATCTCAACATGGATATTTATCCGGGGATGTATTGGATTCGGGAAGGGATAAGCTGTATCTTACATCGGGGGAAACCCTGAGGACGAGTAAATAGCTACTATATGTTATAATATTGATTCTTGATAGCCCACATGATCAAACCGGCGATATTTTTCACACCAGCCTTCAGAAAAATATTGGAACGGTGGGTTTCAACGGTTTTAACGGAAATGTACAGTCGTTCAGAGATTTCCTGGGAAGTCAGCCCCTGACAGACCAGGGCGATGACTCCTATCTCTCTGCTGGTAAGCTGGTCGCATCCTACAGTATGATTCGTGTAGCGAAAAGCCATCTTTTGCAGAATATCCTGGCTGAAGTAATTACCACCCTGATGGACCGCCCGGATAGCCTGTTCCAGTTCAAATTTATTGGCTTTTTTCAGGACGAATCCTTTTGCCCCGGCATGGATCATCTGGGTATAATGACCAGTATCGGAAAACATGCTGAGTGCTATGACCTTGAGGTCCGGTTTTAAGGAAAGCACCTTTTCAGTAATCTCTATCCCGTTAATCCCGGGCATTTCAATATCCATCAACGCTATATCTATCGGGACCTGATCAAGCATTTCCAGAAAACGAAAACCATCTGAGGTATCATACACCACTTGAAAACCTTGCACCTGATTTAATACCAGCGTTAAACCTTCGCGAAACAGATCGTGGTCATCAATAACTGCAATTTGAATATCCATCATGTTAAAATTAAATGGGTAAAGCCATCCTGGTTTTTGTTCCTTTATTCTGAGCACTTTCAATAACAACATTGCCTCCAAATGATTCAATCCTTTGTCTGATATTGTATAAACCCATGCCCCCTGGATTCTTCATGTTGGTATTGAATCCTTTTCCATTGTCGGAATAGGTTACATACAACATATTGTCGCCGGAGGTAATGTTGAGTGAGATGTGGGTGGCACCGGCATGTTTCATCGTATTGTTAAACAACTCGGTGATGCACCGGTAAATGGTCAATTCCTTTTTCAGATCAAACCGTCCGGTAAACCCGGAGGTTAAGCTTACTTTTAACCGGTCGTTTTTAGCCAAAGGTGCAATAAAGCTGTTCAATGCAGGGACCAAGCCAAATTGCTCAAGGACGTGTGGACTGATATTTTGCGAAATGCGCGAGACTTCATCGATGGCGCTAGAGATCACCTTCTGGAGTTTTTTTTGAATAGTTGGTTTATCGATCGATCCGGCATCCAGAAATGCCTGAAAGTAATGGTTGATAGCCGATAATACGGGACCCAGTCCATCGTGAAGATCACGTGCAATGCGTTTCTGTTCCTGTACCTCGGTTTCAGCCACGGCTTCCATCAGCTTTTGGCGGATGACTCCTTTCCTCTTTAACCTGAAGTAAAAAAGGCTCACGATGGATGCAACAAACAGACTGATTGTGATAAAGACCAAGAGGATAAGCTGCCTACGGCGAAACTCATTTTTTTCTTTTTCCTTTCTTATTTTTTGCTCTTTAATAAGTAAATCATATTTCGCAGATTGTTCGTTGATCTGCATGTTTATTCTGTCCTTAAAAAAATCGGATTGAAGTTGATTGCTGATTTTCAGAAGTTCAAAGGCCTCCTTGTAATTCCCCATCTGATGGCAAATCCTGGCAAACTGGCTGTACAACCTCAGGTAAAGATTCCTGTTTTGTTCAATTTCACTCATATCCATTGCATCCCCAATGGCTTTCAAAGCTGATCCGAATTTTTTTTCGCCGATATAAATATTGCTCTGGTTAATCAATGCACTCATCGCGTGGAATGGCATTCCGGCTTCCTTAAAGTTCTCCACTGATTTTAAAGACAATTCCAATGCTTTCTCATATTCTTTCTTCCTGAGAAACTGAAAACTAAGCTCATTTTGCGCTAAGGCCAGATTGGGCTTGCTGTTTATTTTTTCGGATAATGCAATACATAAATCTGAATACTTTAAAACAGAGTCCGGATAACTGATCCTCGGATTGCCCCATTCATTGTATAGTGCAGCAAGGCGGTTGTAGGCATATGCCCTGTTTTCATACGACAGGGTTGATTTGTCGGTTAGCAATTCATACAACATGGAAGTTCCCTTGGCATATTCCTGCTTTTGCCGATACGCTTCACATAAGTTGATCTTGCAAAGATGCGATTTCTCCGAATTCTCAGGAAGCGTATTAATAACTTCCAACAGCAACGGGATTGCTTTGTCGGGCATAGATCTTTCTAAGTACTTTGAAGCCAAATAGAGGAGAGAATCAATTATTGATAAAGAATCCGGTGCCGAATACATCTGGTTCTCTATGGTGATATATTTCTTTTTATCAGAACGGGTAACACAAAATCTTAAGTATCTGATCCTGGCTTTTTGGATGGGAGAATTATCCTTCATTGATGAAACAAGTCTCTTCAGTTCAATATTTGCCTTTATGCTATCTGTCCTCACCGATGCAAGTACATGATAATAAATGGAATCAAACTCATCAGAAGAGATGACGCTTTGACTGTCTAATTTTTCAGTCAGGAAAAGACAAAGCAGTATTAC